>Ga0073934_10002189_pt1 | contig 42056 bp, 40 predicted proteins | sample LarsenN4metaG_FD_76834 | JGI IMG/M metagenome (GOLD analysis project Ga0073934, IMG submission 76834) | Hot spring sediment bacterial and archeal communities from British Columbia, Canada, to study Microbial Dark Matter (Phase II) - Larsen... ...
CAAGGCGCGGCTCGAGGTGATCGACGGCGAGGCCGTCGGGGAGGTGAAGGGCGAGCTCGTCGCAGCGAGCTAGGAGATCAAGGATGACGCTGTGGACTTACACCACATTGACGGGCGCGGCCCGGGGGCCGATGGGGAGGTGACGCCCCTCGTTACAGAGCGAACTAGGCCATGGCAGGCCTAGTTCGCTCACACCAAGACCCGAGGGTCTCAGCTCACGACTCTGTTGACGCGTCAGAAGCGCCAGTGGGCGCCGCCGGCCACCACCAGGGCGAGCAGCGATCCAAGAGCCACAGCGAGACGCTTGACGACCTTCATGCCACCTCCTCCCAACCGGCGCGAGGGTTCCTTCCCCAACGCATATCACCCAATCTTGCCGCCTGCCCCCCCGCGGAGGACCGGCACCGCCACTATCGGGGGTCCCCCAGAGAGCTGACAAGGGGGGAATCGGCCTACTACGTATGCAGTAGGCCGATTCCGCATGCGACTGACTAGGCGGGGTGGTTCCAAGAGGATGTCTTGGCGTGCAAGATAGATGTTGCTCTGCTGACGGCTAGGAGGTTCTTACGAGTAGGCGGGACGGCTCGCGAGCGAACGTCAAACTCAGAGTGTTCGAGTTGTGCGTCACAGTCCCAACGGTGACGCTGATCATCGTCCTCTTTGCTCGTAACCCGGAGGGGGACTGGTGGCTCGTTCTCTGGGCGTTGACGATTGCCGTCGTTGAGATTCTCCCGGTGCCTGCATGGCATGGGCTGCAGGTCAGTGTTGGCTTCCCTCTGCTGATGGTGGTTGCATTCGTGTACGCGCCGCCAGCCGCAGCTATTACGGCGTTTGTTGGCGCCTCCGACCCTCGCGAGTTCAAGGGACAGGTCGGCTTCCTTCGAGCAATGTTCAATAGGAGCCAAGTAGCTCTGTCGGTGCTGGCCGCGAGCGCCGTGTTCCATGCCCTGGCGGATCTCGATGATTCCCCAACCATCGTCCTCGTCCCCGCTGCTCTGTTGGCCGCCGTCGTCGACTACGTGATCAACAGCGAGATCGTGACCATCGCAGTGAGTCTGAACACGGGGATGCCTCCAACTCGGGTCATCCGTGAGCTGCGGGTAGGTCGCCTCAGTGAGTTTCTAATCAGCTACCTTGGTCTCGCCTTCTTCGGTCTCTTCCTCGCGAAGTTCTACGAGCAGCTTGGCTTCTGGACCGTGCCGGTGTTCGTGATCCCGCTCCTCCTGGCTAGGCAGATGTTCTTCCGAAGCAAGGCGTTGGAGGAAGCGCACAAGGAGCTCCAGGACCGCGAGCAACTGCTCAGGGCTCTGTCGAACCGGATGGCGGAGGAGAGGGAGGATGAACGACTGCAGATCGCTGCGTTCCTCCACGACGATCTCGCGCAGCACCTCTTCCGTCTGTCGATCCAGGTCGATGTCGCGCGTCGGCATCTCGCTGCGGGGAAGCTCGCCGACACGGAACGGACCCTGGAGGAGATCAAGGAGACCAAGAACCGCACCTCCGATCGGATCCGCGCGCTCATCCGAGACCTCCACCGGTCACCGCTCGGCCGAGCGGGGCTCGCGGAGGCGCTGCACAGCGTCATCGCCGAGACGGCGCGGGACTCGAACGTCCGCTTCCACACGGACATCGACGAGGTGGCGCTGCCTCCCCCGATCGCGCTGCTCCTCTACCACATCGGTCGCGAAGGCGTGATGAACGCCCTCAAGCACGCTCAGGCGGAGAACGTGTGGATCACGGTCAAGCCGGTCGGAGAGGAGGTCGAACTGGTCCTCCGTGACGACGGCATCGGGTTCGACACCGCGGCGCCGGAGCCCGAGGGGCACTTCGGCCTCACCATGATGCGGGAGCGAGCGCTGGTGGCTGGGGGCACCATCGAACTGACCAGCGCCCCCGGGGAGGGCACGAGCATCACGGTTCGGATCCCGACCTCGTGGCTGCAGACGGAAGGATCCGCACGGGGGCCGGCGGGTGCTCCATCCCCGGGCGGTGCTTCCCCCGATACCGCCCAGGCTCCCCGCGGAACGTCGCACGAGTCCGTCCCAGCATGACGGCGACGATCAGCCAACCGAGACCCGCGTAGACGAAGAGATCTCCGATGCTCACGATCTGACCGATCGGTTCAGGGATCGGGATCACGTCGGCGAGCGGCGTCAGGACGTCGTCTTCCGTCATCAAGTGGTGCTTGGCGGCGCCCTCGTCGATGAGCAGCTGCAGGAGATCTTCCTGGCCCGAGCTCGCGAGCGCCTCTGCGCTCACCGGCATCCCGCCGTTCGGCACGATCGCCAGGGCGTTCAGGACGAGACCGACGAGCACCAGCGGCATCCCGGTCAGCCGCACGTTCAGCGCGGCGAAGAGGATCAGGAGCGCGTACGAGCACGAAAGGACCGCGACGCGGACGAGGAGATCCGTGCCGGCCCGGCCGCTCGGGAGGGGCACGAACTGCAGCCCGAGCCCGGCGAGCACCAACCCCCACCACCGGAGGCGGAGCTCCTCGAGGCGGCGTGGGCTCCCCCGGAGCGCCAGGCCGACGAGGAACGACACGACGATGACCGCGAGGAACAGGACCATGGTGGAGGCGCTCGGATCGTCCCACGATCACGCGACGCCCGTCCAGCATGGCTAGCATGCCGGCCATGGCCCGGATGGTGCCGTTCCCCATGCTCGACACCGAGAGCGCCGCGGAGCGCCGGCTCTACGAGGGGTTCCTCGAGCAGCTGGACGACAGCTACGTCGTGTACCACAGCGTCGATTGGCTCCTCGCCGGCGCCGACGGCCCGATCCAGGGTGAGGCGGATTTCGTGATCGCCCATCCCGAGGGCGGTGTCCTCGCGCTGGAGGCCAAGGGTGGTGCCGTGTCCTACGACCCCACGACCAAACGCTGGACCCAGACCGGCCACTCCGGATCGCACACCCTCGACGAGGACCCGTTCCATCAGGCGGCAGATGAGATGCGCTCCCTGGTGGAGATCCTGTCCGCTCAGCCAGGCTGGTCGAGGTGGCGCCCCACGTACGGGTTCGCGGTGGCGTTCCCCGACGGTACCTACGACCGAGATGCCCATCCGGGGGCTCCGGCCGCGGTGGTGATCGACCGAGGGGATCTCGACCGCCTCGCCGAGCGGGTCCCCGAGATCATGCGGTACTGGCGCCGGGGCGGTCGGCGATTCGGATCCGAGGGGATGGAGGCACTCTCGCTCGCCCTCGGGTTCCACGTCGAGATCCGAACACCGCTCAGGCTGGAGTTCAACGAGGAGGATCGGAAGATCGTCGAGCTCACGGAGCGGCAGGCCTGGGTGCGGTCCTTCATCCTCAACCGGGGCCGGGCGGCCGTGACCGGCCCGGCGGGCTCGGGCAAGACGATCCTCGCGGTGGGCATCGCGACGCGTCTGGCGGACGAAGGGCGCACCACCCTGCTCACGTGCTTCAATCGGTTGCTGGCGCAGGATCTGCGCGACCGGATCGGCCGCCGCGCGAACCTGGACGTCGCCCACTTCCACGGGCTCTGCGTGAGCCTCGCCCGAGAAGCGGGCTTGGACCTGCCGGAGCCCTCGACCGAGCCTGGGTCCGCGTACTTCGAGCACGAGCTCCCCCATCTGCTCGAGGAGGCGGCACGACGGCTCGGGCCCCGGTACGACGCCATCGTCGTGGACGAGGGCCAGGACCTGCGCGAGTGGTGGTGGCCCTCGCTGCTCGCTCTCCACCGCGACCCCGATCGTGGGCGCCTGTACGTGTTCATGGACGACAACCAGAACCTGTACGGCGGTACCGTCCCGGTCGACAACATCGACCTGTGTCCTCCGCTGCCGCTCAACGTTCGCAACACCAAGCCCATCGCCGAGTTCGTCTCGGTCTTCTACGACGGGGTCGACAAGCCGCTCGCGCTCGGCCCGGAGGGACGGCCGCCGAAGATCCTGGGTTACGAGGACGACGAGGGTCTGGCTCATCTGCTCACCGTCGTGCTCCGGAACCTGGTCGAGGGGGAGGAGCTGCCCTTGGACGCGATCGTGGTCCTCACGCCTTCGGGGAAGGCCAAGAGCCGGCTCCGCTCGCGTGAGGAGCTCGACGGCTTCCGCCTGTCCGAGCGACCGGAGCCCGGCACGGTCCTGGCGACCAGCATCCACGGGTTCAAGGGGCTCGAGCGTGAGGTCGTGATCCTGGCCGAGCTCGGCGACAAGCACCTGGAGGATCTCCGGCAGTACCTGTACGTTGGCGCGTCACGGGCCAAGAACGAGCTGATCGTCCTGGCCCTCGAGCCGGTCGCCGCAGAGCTCAGGGCCCTCACCGGCGTTACCGGGCCGTAGAGGCTACCTGCGTAGGTTCCACGGGAGTCGCCTCGCCGGCGGTGGATACGATGATGGTGATGAGCGTCGAGCACGACCTCGGGTACTTCGGGCCGGACAGCGTGTCCTGGCAGGTGCACCGCGAGGTGACGGTGCTGTTCGGCGGGGCCCGGGCCCTGCTCATGCAGGCCGCGCACCCGCTCGTCGTCGCCGGTGCCAACCAGACGGGGATGTACGAGCGGAACCCGTGGCGACGGCTCCAGCGCACGCTGATCCTCACCTACACGCTCACGTTCGGCACCAGAGCCGAAGCGCACGAGGCCGCGGATCGGATCAACGAGGTGCACGAGCGCATCAACGGCATCGACCCGGTCACGGGATGCCGCTACGACGCGCTCGACCCCGAGCTGCTGCTGTACGTGCACGCCTGCCTGGTCGACTCTGCCCTGCTGTTCGAGCAGCTCACGGTCGGCAGGCTCGACGACGCCGGGCGCCAACGCTTCCACGAGGAGCAGATGCTCGCCGCGGAGCTGCTGCTCGTGCCACGCAGCATCATCCCGCCAACCGTCACCGAGCTCCGGGGGTGGCTGGCGGGGTTCGAGGAGCGAGGTGAGCTGCAGGTGACCGAGGGCGCCCGGAGGGTGGCCGATCTCTTCCTGGACCCGCCGGAGGAGGCCGAGTGGCGGCCGGTCCTGCGGGGCGTGGCCCGTCTCGCCTTCGCCACGCTGCCGCCGGCGCTCCGGGAGATGTACGGGTTCGACGTGGGCCCGCTCAAGGAGCGCGCCGCACGGGCAACGCTCGTCGCCACCCGCGCGCTTCGCCCGCTCCTGCCGCCGAAGTACCGGTACATCGCTCCGTACGCGGAGTGGAGGCTCCGTCAGCGCGGCCGCGACGTTCCGAGCGAGGTCGAGCAGGTTCGGCGCTCGGTCGGGATCAGGCTGGACCGGACCAAGAGCATCCGGGGCTAGACTGCCCCGCGTGGCGGTGCGGGGGGTCCTGCTCGACATCGACGGCGTGCTCACGGTCTCGTGGGAGGCTCTGCCGGGAGCCGTCGAGACCATCCAGGGGCTCCGTCGCGACGGCGTCCCCTTCCGGCTCATCACCAACACCACGACCCACACGAGGGCCGACCTCGCCGCCACGCTCGTCGCCTCAGGGTTCGACGTCGGGCCGGAGGAGATCGTGACCGCGGTCGTCGCGACGGGCTCCTACCTGCGAGCGCACCACGCCGATGCCCGCGTGTTCGTGCTGTCCGACGGTGACGCGAGCGAGGACCTGGAGGGGGTCGCGCTCGTCGACGTCGATGAGGCCGACGTCGTGGTGCTGGGGGGTGCCGGTGACGCGTTCACGTACGCGGCGGTGAACCGTGTCTTCCGGCGCCTTGCCGAGGGCGCGACGCTCGTCGGCATGCACCGCAACCTGTACTGGCGCACCGCCGAAGGCTGGCAGCTCGACGGGGGTGCGTACGTCGCCGGGCTGGAGGAGGCGACCGGACGCGCCGCGACGATCTGCGGCAAGCCTTCGGCGGCGTACTTCGAGGAGGCGCTCCGGCTGCTGGGGGTGACGGCGGCGGAGGCGGTCATGGTGGGCGACGACGTCGTGAACGACGTGCTCGGAGCGCAGGCGGTCGGGATGACGGGTGTGCTGGTGCGGACCGGGAAGTTCCTGCCCACCGATCTGCAGCGGGCCGAGGGAGCGCCCGACCACGTGCTCGACTCGATCGCCGACCTCCCGGCGTGGCTGGCATCCCGATGACCGCGACGCCGCAGGACCGGTCCCGGTTCGCCCGAGAGCTGTTCGCGGGCATCGCACCCGAGTACGACCGGATGGGAACGCTCCTCTCGTTCGGGCAGGATCCCCGGTGGAGACGGTTCCTCGTCTCCAGGGTGAACGCGATCCCGGGCGCCTGGGTGCTCGACGCGGCGACGGGGACGGGTCTCGTGGCCCGCGCCCTGGCTCGGCGGAACCTTCGCGTCGCCGCCCTGGACCCGAGCCCCGCGATGGTGCGCCGCGGGATCGAAGCGGTGCGAGCCGCCGGCCTGGACGACCGTGTGCGCTTCGTGGGCGGTCGGGCCGAGGAGCTGCCCTTCGCCGACGAGACGTTCGACGCCGTGACGTTCACGTACCTGTTGCGGTACGTGGGCGACCCGGCCGCAACGCTGGTCGAGCTCGCACGGGTCTTGCGTCCCGGAGGCGTGATGGCGTCGCTCGAGTTCCACGTGCCGGAGCGGGCGTGGGCGCACGCGGGATGGTGGGTGCACACACGCGCCGTGATGCCCGCCGTCGGCTGGCTCGTCTCGCCCGGATGGCAACGGACCGGCCGGTTCCTCGGACGTGACGTGACCGACTTCTACCGTCGCTTCCCGCTGCCCGTTCAGGTTCGATGGTGGCAGGACGCCGGCTTGCGACGGGTCCGGACGAGGCTCCTGTCCAACGGTGCGGCCGTGGTGACCTGGGCCGCGAAGGCCAACCCGCTGCTCGATGGCTGAGCGGGGCGATCGGGCGGCCTTCTACGCCCTCTCACCGGGGGGCTGGCGTGACTACTGGACCCTCCTGCATCCGCCGTACACGCTCTGGCACCTGTCCTACGTGGCGATCGGCGCTTCGCTCGCTCCCGAGGTGAACGTCCGGTGGCTCCTGGAGACGGCGGCCGCCTTCTTCCTGGCGATGGGGGTGGCGGCTCATGCGCTCGACGAGCTCCACGGCCGGCCGCTGCGGACGCGCATCCCCGATGGTGCGCTCGTGGCCCTCGCGATGGTCGGGCTGGGTGGGGCGATCGCGCTCGGCGTGCACGGGACGCTGGAGGTCTCCCCATGGCTGTGGGCGTTCATCGCGACCGGTGGGTTCCTCGTCGTCGCCTACAACCTCGAGCTGTTCGGTGGGGCGTTCCACTCGGACCTGTGGTTCGCCCTGGCGTGGGGCGCCTTCCCCGTCCTCACGGCGGCCTTCGCCCAGACCGGACGCGTGTCGGTCGCTGCGGTCACGGCGGCCGCCGCATGTGCCGCGATCAGCTCGGCCCAGCGCGTGCTCTCGACCCCCGTGCGACGACTGCGGCGGGTCGTGCGCTCCGTGCGGGGTGAGCTCGAGCTCGCCGACGGCACCACCGAGGCGCTGGATGCGCGGTCCCTTCGCTCGGCGCCCGAGGGCGCGCTCCGGTGGTTGTCGCTCGGCATGCCGTTGCTCGCGGCGGCCCTCCTGATCTCGCGACTGGCCTGATCCGGTCAGGGTGCCTCGGCGACGACCGAGAGGACCTCGTCGGCGTATCGCTCGAGCTTGGCCGGTCCCACGCCGGAGATCGTGGCGAGCGCGGCGCGGCTCGCGGGACGCTCCTCGGCGATCGAGGCGAGGGTCGCGTCGTGGAACACCACGTAGGCGGGGACGCCGTCGGCCTGCGCCCGACGCTTCCGCCACTCCCGGAGGCGATCGAAGAGGGGTCCCCCGGCGGGAGTCTCGGCGGCGGCGCGCTCGCGGCGTGTCGTCGTGACGCGGGGTGCAGGGCCCACGCCGAGCTCCGCGAGGAACGGGCTCGGGGCCGACCGGGGCTCGCTCGGCCACGACAGGTACAGGTGCCGGCGGGCGCGTGTGATACCCACGTACAGCAGGCGCCGCTCCTCCAGTGGGTCGGCGACCGCGCGCCCGGAGCGGAAGGGCAGCTCCTTGTCCAGGAGGCGCGGCAGGAACACCGCCTCGAACTCGAGGCCCTTGGCTCGGTGGTAGGTGAGCAGGTTCACGCCGCGGCCGGAGCGCTCGGCGGAGAAGCGCGCGACGAGCTCGGCCAGGAACCTCGCCAGATCCCCGTCCGGATGAGCGCTCGAGAACTCGGCGGCGAGCGCTCGGAGTCGCCCGAGGTCGGCCTGACGGGTGACCTCCTCCGCGTCGTCGGGCTCGCTCAACGGGTCGAAGCCGGTGGCGTCCGTGGCCTGCTCCACGGCGGCGACCACCGAGAGGTCCTCGGGTGCCCGTCGGAGCCGGGCGAGCGCGGATCGCGGCCCCGGCCGACGAAGGAAGGCCCCGTCGCGCACCTGGTAGGGGATGCCTGCGTCCGCGAGCGCCTCCTCGAAGGGCTCGGACCGGGCGTTGATCCGATACAGGACCGCGATCCCTTCGAGCGGCACACCCGCCGCGTGCAGGCGTTGGATCTCTCCCACGACGAACGCCACCTCCGTGCCGGGATCCGCGAGTGGACGGGCGGTCGGGCTCGGCCCGTCGGGATGCATCGCCCGGAGCTCCTTGCGGAACCCGCCGAGGTGCTGCCCGAGCGCGTTGGCCACCGTGAGGATCTGCGGGGTCGACCGGTGGTTCTCCTCGAGCCGGACGATGGTGGCGTCCGGATACCGGTCGGGGAAGGTGAGCAGGTGCTCGGGTGAGGCGCCCGTGAACGTGTAGATGGTCTGGTGGTCGTCTCCCACGACGCAGATCTCCCGGCGCTCACCCAGCCACCGATCCAGCAGCGCCTGTTGGAGCGGGTTGACGTCCTGGTACTCGTCCACGGTGAAGGCGCGGAACCGCTCACGGATGCGCTCGGCGGTCTCCGGGTGCTGGCCGAACATGCGGACCGCCAGGGCGAGCATGTCCTCGAAGTCGATCCGTCCGATGCGCTGCTTCCGCCGCTCGTAGCCCTCGTAGACACGCAGCATGAGCTCCGCGGGGATGGGTGGTTCATGGCCGGTCCGCTCGACCTCGCCGAGGTAGCCGGCCGGCGGGACCATGCGGTTCTTCGCCCATTCGATCTCGTTCGCGAGCTCACCGCGGGGCATGAAACGGTGCGGCGGCGGGAGCGCGTTCGCGAGGGAGGAGATGAGCGGTGCCTTGGAGTCCAGCACGTCGGGGAGCGCCTCGCCGGTGGCTGCCGGCCAGAGGCGCGAGAGCTGCGACAGCCCCGCGGAGTGGAACGTGCGCGCCTGCACGCCGCCGACCCCGAGCCGCTCGAGCCGTTCCCTCAGCTCGCGGGCCGCCTTCTCCGTGAAGGTCACCGCGAGGATGGTGTCCGCGGGGAAGGCCCCGGTCACGACCTGGTAGGCGATCCGGTGCGTGATGGTGGTGGTCTTGCCCGTCCCTGCACCGGCGATGATCGCGACCGGCCCGCGAACCGCCTGCGCCGCCTGCCGCTGCGCGGGGTTGAGCCCTTCGAGGATCTCCTCCGGTCCGCGCATCGCGCGGAGCCTAGCACCGGCCCCCGACGCCATGAGAGGCTGTCCCGTCCGGGACGGAGGGGGGGTCGATGGGCGATCGGGATGGGGATGTGCTCGATGCCGGGCAGGAGCGACGGGTCGCGGTGTCGCTGTTCAACGCGACGTGGCCGCTGCTGCGCCGAACGGACCGCACGGTCGAGGACGATCTGCGGATGCTGCACATGGCGCACGCCTCCAGGTTCCACTGGGGTGAGATCGGGGAGCCCGTGAACCTCGCGCGGGGCGAGTGGCTCTGCTCGCGGGTCTACGCGGTCCTCGGACGCGCCGAGCCCGCTCGCTTCCACGCCGAGATGTCCCTGAGGGTGTGCGATGAGCACGGCATCGGCGACTTCGACCTCGCATACGCGCACGAGGCGCTCGCGCGGGCGCTGCGGGTGGTAGGCGACCACGCGGGGGCATCCGCCGAAGCGATCAGGGCACGTGACCTCGCGGACCAGATCGCGGACCCAGACGATCGCGAGCACTTCCTCTCCGATCTGGAGGACCTGCTCCCGTCCTGAAGGAGCCTTCACGGGCCGGGGCTCATGGATCCCGCGAGCGCGGCGAACACCGAGGACGCGGCGCGCCCATCCGCGCCTGGCCCGGCGACGAGGACGCGGATCACGTCCCGCCCACTGCGCCAGACGGACAGCGCGACCACCGCCTCCTTGGGACAGCAGCCGCCCGGCTCGTGGATGTAGACGGGTGCCTCGCGGTACGGGTGCCCGGGCGCCGGCTCGGCGTCCCCGATGACCTCGCTCGCGTGCTCCCGCAGCCACCGGAGGTAGCGCTCGGCGCCGCCCAAGGAGTCGAAGCGGACGACGCGGACCACGACCCGACGTATCTCCGGGTCGACGCCCGCGTAGGTCCGCTCGGTGGCTGCGAGGAAGCCGGCGGACTCGAGCAGTCCGTCGAGGGCGGCCACGTCCATGGCCTCCGCGGCGAGTCGCTCGAGATCGACGTGCTCCACCGCCGACGTCGTCCGCAGTCCTTCGAGCCGAGCCGGGGGCGCGGGGGCCTGGGACCCGCCCGTCGCACATCCGGCGAGCAGCGCCGCGACCACGATCGCGACCAGGGATCCCCACTCACGGGTGCGCATCCGGATGGCCCGTTCCCCTCGCTGCTGCAACGGCGCATAATACGCCGACCCCCTGTGGGGGCGCGACGAGGGGAGGCGCGATGGGGGACAGGTCGAAGCTGCCCGGGGACCGTGCGTTCGGGCCCCGTTTCGACCGGCGTGGGTTCCTCGGGATGTCGGCGGTGCTCGCGGCGTCTGGGGTGCTCGCGGCATGCCGGAGGGTCGAGGAGGGGTCCGGCGGGGCGACGGGGTCGACTGGATCCACCGGGCCGTCGCCATCGGCACGACCGCCGATCGACGAGGAGCCGGGTGGCCTGCAGGTGTTCGACTGGTCGGGGTACGGCAACGGGGACTACTACCCCAAGGAGGAGAAGCAGTACCTCTGGAAGCAGTACCTCGACGCGACGGGCGACACGCCGGAGTTCGTCCTGTTCGAGAACGACGATGCCGGGTTCACCAAGGTCGCGGCCGGCGCCCGTTACGACGTGATCCACCCGTGCGGCTACAAGTACCGGGACTACGTGGACCTCGGTGCGGTGCAGCCGTGGGACACGTCGCTGATCGCCAACTTCGCCGACCTGAACCCTAAGCTGGTGGAGTCGGGCGTCATCGACGGCCAGCAGTACTTCATCCCGCTCGACTGGGGCTTCATCGCTCCGCTCGTCAACCTCGACCACGTGGACCTGCAGGAGGAGTCCATGGGGATCATGTTCGACGAGCGGTACGCGGGGAAGATCGCGTGGGTGGACACGCTCAACATGTTCCACGTGGCCGGCCTGTACCTGGGGGTCTCCGATCCCTACGACATGACCGATGACGAGCTTGCCGAGGTGCGCGACTTCCTGATCTCGAAGAAGCCGCTGGTTCGGTTCCTGTGGAACCAGTCGTACGACTTCTGGCTCGCCTTCAAGAAGGAGGAGGTCTGGATCGGCTACTCGTGGCCGGACACGGTCGGGTACGCGGACGCCGCCGGCATGAACTACCACTACCTGCAGCCCGCGGAGGGGCGGATCTCCTGGGTCTGTGGGATGGGGCTGTTCGCCGACACGGCCAACTACCACCACGCGCACGAGTACGTGAACTCGTGGGCGAGCACGCAGGCGGCGGAGTTCCTCCTCGCCTACTACTACTACGGGCACACGAACACCCAGGTGGACCTGTCCGTCGTCCCGCCGGGGATCATCGACGCCCTCGGACTGGACGACCCGACCGCGGTCGAGCCGCCCAAGGCGATCCCCGAGTCCTGGATGCCCCGCCGGGACGTCTACGCGCAGTACTGGGCCGAGGTGCTCGCGGCCTGAGGCCGGAGGCGACCCCCTCGGGGCTCGTGGCGACGAACGAGGTTCCGGCGCAGGCGCGATGGCGGCGCCGGGAGCGGGCGCAGACCGCCGGCCTGCTCTCGGCGCCGCTGCTGTGGTTGGTGTTCTTCTTCGTCGTCCCCGTCGGGTTCATCACCGCGTACAGTGTGGGGGCGATCAGCATCTTCCCGACCGACGCGGGTGTGCTCTCGCTCGCCGACTGGCGTCGCTTCCTCAGTGGGGACACCATCTACACGGGGCTCTTCTGGAAGTCCGTGCGGCTCTCGCTGACGGTGTCCATCGCGGTGGTGATCCTCGCGTACCCGGTCGGGTACTACCTGGCGCTGTGCGTGCGCAAGCGCAAGTACGTGCTGCTCCTAGCGATCATCGCTCCGTTCCTGACCAGCTACCTCCTGCGCGTCCTCGCCTGGAAGGTGATCCTTGGCGACAAGGGCGTGATCAACTCCCTGCTCGTCACCCTCAACCTCCGCGGGGCCGACGAGCCGATCCAGTGGCTCCTGTACAGCCAGTTCACCGTGATGCTGGTCCTCGCCTACGTGTGGATCCCGTTCGTGGCGCTCCCCATCTTCGTGAGCCTGGACAACCTGGACCGCAGCCTCCTCGAGGCGGCCGGCGACCTCGGCGCCGGACGGCTGAGGACGTTCTGGCGCGTCACGCTGCCGCTCAGCCTGCCGGGCGTGGTCGCGGCCTTCGTGTTCGTCTTCGTCCCGACGATCGGGGAGTTCGTCACGCCGCTGCTGGTCGGCGGCACGAGCGGCTATCTGTACGGGAACGCGATCCAGGACGCGTTCACCCGAGGGCTCGACTGGCAGTTCGGCTCGGTCCTGGCGATGTTCCTGCTCCTCGTCGTCACCGGGCTGATGATGGTGTTCGGACGCTTCGTCCAGGTGCGGAGCGTGGCCGGCTGATGGACGTCGCGGCCTCGAGGGGGGCGCTCCGGCTCCTTCAGGCGTTCTTCGGCCTACTCGTCGTGTTCCTGTACGTGCCGATCGGGATCCTGGCCCTGTTCTCGTTCAACGACGGAGATGCCTCGTTCCCCCTGTCGGGGCTCACCACGCACTGGTACCGCGACGTGTTCGAGAACCCACTCCTGGTCGGCGCGCTGATCCGAAGCGCGATCGTCGCGACGGTCTCGAGCGTCATCGCGGTGGGTCTCGGGGTGCTCGCGTCGTTCGCCCTGATCAGGCGCCGGTTCCTGGGCAAGTCGGCCGTCTCCGCGCTCTTGTTCTCGCCGCTCGTGATCCCGTACCTCGTGTTCGGCGTGTCCCTCCTGGTGGTCTTCAGCGCCGTCGACAGGTTCCTGACGGACACGTTCGGCATGTACATCGGGCTCGGGTTGCACGCGGTGGTGGTCGGGCACGTCGTCGTCTCGCTGCCTTACACGATGCTCACGATCATGCCGCTGCTCGAGCGGCTGAGTGTCTCGCTCGACGAGGCGGCGCGCGACCTTGGCGCGGGGCCGTGGGAGACGTGGCGCCGGGTGACGCTGCCGCTCCTGTTCCCGGCGCTCGTCTCCGCGTTCCTGATCGCCTTCACGCTGTCCTTCGACGAGTACGCGATCGCATCCTTCCTAGCGGGTACCCAGCCCACGTGGCCGGTCTTCCTGTTCGCGTCCCTGCGGGTGCCGAGCCAGCTGCCTGCGCTCATCGCCGTTTCGACGATGATCCTGGTCGTGTCCATCGCGATGGTGGTTGCCGCGGAGCTCGGCCGGAGGATCGCCGAGCGCAGGTACGGGACGACGCTCGGCGTCGCCGTCCCGACCCAGCCTGAAACCGCGGGACCGGTAGGCTTCTCCGCATGAGCAGGCCCACCACCATCGGTGAGCTCCGTGCGTCCGGGTACGCGGACCGGAGCGTCAAGGAGGAGCTGCGCGCCAACCTGCTCGACCGGCTGGGGCGCGGCGAAGAGCTGTTCCCGAGCATCGTGGGGTTCGGCGACTCCGTGCTCCCCGCGCTCGAGCGCGGGATCCTCGCCGGGCACGACCTGATCCTGCTCGGCGAGCGCGGCCAGGCGAAGACCCGCCTGATCCGACGCATCGTCGACCTGCTCGACGAGGAGATCCCCGCGATCGCCGGCTGCGAGGTGAACGATCATCCCTTCCGCCCGATCTGCGCCCGCTGCCGCCACCTGGTGGCCGAGGAGCGGGACGCGGTGGCCCTCCACTGGGTCGGGCGGGAGCAGCGCTACGCGGAGAAGCTCGCCACGCCGGACACGTCCGTGGCCGATCTGATCGGCGACGTCGACCCGATCCGGGTCGCCGAGGGCCGCTACCTGGCCGACGAGCTCACGATCCACTACGGCCTGATCCCGCGGACGAACCGGGGGATCGTCGCGATCAACGAGCTGCCCGACCTGCCCGAGCGCATCCAGGTCGCCCTGTTCAACATCCTGGAGGAGCGCGATGTCCAGATCCGCGGCTACCGGATCCGGCTCCCGCTGGACCTGCTGCTCGTGGTGACCGCGAACCCCGACGACTACACGCACCGAGGCCGGATCGTGAGCCCGCTCAAGGACCGGTTCGGCACGCAGGTACGCACGCACTATCCGGAGACCCTGGGTGACGAGATCCGGATCATGGACCAGGAGGCCCGGAGCTCGCCCGGCCCGGTGCCCCTGCGGGTCCCCGTGTACATGAAGGAGATACTGGCGGCGCTAACCGCCGAGCTGCGGCGCTCGCCGCACGTGAACCACCGCAGCGGCGTCAGCGTCCGCTACTCGATCGGCAACCTCGAGGTTCTCCAGGCGGCGGCAGTCCGGCGAGCGGCTCGGATCGGCGAGCCCGAGGCCGTGCCACGCGTCTGCGACCTGCCCGCGGTGCTCGACTCGAGCCTCGGCCGTGTGGAGTTCGACACCATCGAGGAGGGGAGGGAGGAGGAGATCCTCCTGCGGGCGCTCAAGACCGCGGAGCTCGAGGTCTTCCGCCGGCGCCTCTCCGGCTTCGACTTCCAGCCGATCCTCGCCAGGTTCGCGGACGGGCTCGTCCTGGAGACCTCCGACCTCACGCCGGCGAGCGAGATCCTCTCTGGCCTCGGCGAGCTCCCCGGGCTCGCCAAGCTCCTGGGCCGACTCGGCGTCGAGGAGGAGAGCCCGGGCATCGCGGCCTCCGCCCTCGAGTTCGCGCTCGAGGGACTGCACCTGTCCAGGCGTCTGAACAAGGAGGCGGCCGGTCGTCTCGGCCGTTCCAGGTACTCGTCCGGCGACGCGTCGGAGGACCGGTAGGCGTCGAGCGCCCCGGCCGGCGCGTAGCATCCGGGCAGCCGTGTCGCAGATCCACCAGATCCTCGGGTTCGCCGTCGTCGCCCTGTTCGCCCTCGGCTGGGTCTGGGGGCTGGGCGCGTGGATCGCCAGGCGGGGCCCCGGCGAGCGCTACTGGCTGTGGCTCACGGTCGCGCAGGTGGTCGCCGGCGCGCAGGCCGTCCTCGGCGTCACGCTGCTGCTCCTCGGTCGCAGGATGCTGGCCCCCGGCGCCCTCGGGGACGTGCTGCACTACGTGTACGGCCTCCTCCCGATCCTGCTCTTCGTGTTCGCCCACGTCGTCGCACGGGCCGGCAACGCGCGCATCATCGGGATCGACCGTCCCGTGCGCCCGTGGGTCCCGTTCGCGTGGGCCTCGTTCATCAGCTTCGGCCTGACCTCGCGCGCGCTGATGACCGGGCTCGGCATCGGGTAGCCGGGTCATCCGCCGAGGGGACGTACCCTGGTGGGGTGCGGTTCCGGTACTCGCGATGGGACGACTCGCAGGACCCCTTCGGGCCCGAGGACCCGGCTGCCGAGATCCTCGAGGCGCTGTCCGAGGACGTCCTGTCGGGACTGGGGGCCGAGGGCGCGATGGAGCGGCTCCTGCGGCGAGGGATGCAGGGGAGCTTCGGAGGACTGGACGACATCCTGGCCCGGCTCCGCAGGGCCAGGGAGCGGGCACAGGCCGAGACGAGCCTCGGAGGGCCGCTCGAGGAGCTCCGGGAGCGCCTCGAAGAGATCCTCGAGACGGAGCGCGCGACCCTCGCCTTGCGGGCGGACGAGGACGCGCGGACGCGGGAGGCGTTCCTGGACGCGCTGCCGTCCCACGTGCCGGGCAAGCTCCGTGAGCTCGGCGACTACCGGTTCGTCGATCCGAGGGCCCAGCGGATGTTCGACGAGACGATGGAGCACCTGCGCGAGCAGGTCATGGGCGCCTACTTCCGCAGCATGGCCGAGGGGCTCCGTAGCGTCTCCGAGGAGCAGATGGGTCGTTTCCGGGACATGCTCGCCGAGCTGAACGACATGATCGAGCGCCGCGGGCGCGGCGAGCCGTACGACTCCGACCGCTTCATGGAGCGCTACGGGGACCTGTTCCCGGACGACCCGAGGACCCTGGAGGAGCTCCTGGAGAACATGGCGCGGCGGATGGCCGCGATGTCGCGGCTCATGGCGTCGCTCTCGCCCGAACAGCGCGCGGAGCTCCAGGCGCTCGTCGGTCAGGTGCTGCAGGACCTGGACCTCGCGTTCGAGGTCGACCGGCTCGGTGCGAACCTCGCGTCGATGTTCCCGGACGTGGGCTGGGACGCGTCGATCCCGGGCGAGGGCGACGGCCCCTCGCCCCTGTCGGCGACGGTGGACGCGATCGAACGGCTGAACGACGTCGAGGAGCTCGAACGCCAGGCCCGCCAGGACTACCCGGGGGCGTCGATCGCCGACATCGACGAGGAGGCCGTCCGCAGGACGCTCGGCGAGCAGGCGGCGATCGACGTCCGTCGGATGAAGCGGATCGAGCGGGCCCTCGAGGAGGCCGGCCTGGTCACGCGACGTGACGGTCGGCTCGAGGTGACGCCCAAAGGGGCCCGCACGATGGGCGAGCGGGCCCTCGTCCGGGTGTTCGAGCGACTGCGGCGGGACCGGGAGGGGACGCACGAGGCGCGCGAGGCCGGCGGGCACGCGGAGCCGACCGGAGCCACCCGCCCCTGGCGGTTCGGCGACGCCGGGCAGATCGCCGTCCAGCGCTCGATCTACAACGCCGTCGTTCGGCTCGGGGGCGAGGGGTGGACGCCGGGTGCCTCGCTGCGCCTCCAGCCCGACGACCTGGAGCTGGTCGAAGCGGAGCAGCGGACCGAGGCGGCGACGGCGCTCCTGCTGGATCTGTCCTTCTCGATGCCGCTTCGGGGTCACTTCGTGCACGCGAAGAAGATGGCGCTCGCCCTGCACGCGCTGATCGAGGGACGGTACCCGCACGACCGCCTGTACCTGATCGGGTTCAGCGACTACGCGCGGCGGATGGACCCGCGGGAGCTCACCGACGGGGGCTTCGAGCGCGTGTACGGGACCAACATGCACCATGCGTTCAACCTCGCGGGCCGGCTGCTCGCCCAGCACCCGAGGGCGACCCGGCAGGTGATCATGGTCACCGACGGCGAGCCGACGGCTCACCTGGAGGGGGAGCGATCGTTCTTCTCCTGGCCCCCCGTGCCCCGGACGATCGAGCTCACGCTCGCCGAGGCGCTCCGTCTCTCCAAGGCCGGCGTGACGCTCAACGTCTTCATGCTGGAGGAGTCGCCCGGCCTGATCCGGTTCATGGAGCGCCTGGCGCAGCTCACCGCCGGCCGGGTCTTCCTGATGGATGACCGCGAGCTCGGGGCCTTCGCGGTGCGCGATTACGTGGCGCGCCGCTCCCGCTGAGCGATCAGCCCGTCGTGTCCCACCACAGCGTGGTGATCGGATGCTCGGCGGGCTCCGTGTACCACAGGCCATCCCGCTCCACGAGGCGGTCGCCGAGCGCCTCCGCCACCTCCGGATCCCGCTCCGGGGGGAGGCACAGTTGCCGTCGGACGCGGGCGACGACCTCGGCGCGGTCCTCCCACCCGATCGCCCTCGGCGGGCGCACCTCCTCGTCCCGCCGCACGTCGAAGCCAAGCTCGCGGAGGGCCTCCTCTGCGACGTCGGCGGTGGGCTCGGTGGGGCGGACGAGCCCGTGGAACCGCAGCCACAGGTCGTTCATCCAGGACAGGGGATGCGCCACGGTGATCGTCACCACCACGCGACGCCTGGCGTGGTCCTGGAGCGCGCGCGCGAACGGCTCGAGGTCCGGGACGTTGTACAGGACGTGCTGGCAGACGGCGACGTCGACGGGCGGAACCTCCGGCGCGACCTCGGGCCAGCGCCCCTTCACGGGGACCGCCTGCACGCCGGCCCGGGCGGCCAGCTCCACGAACAGCGCGAGCAGGTCCTCCGATGCATCGACGCCGACGATCCGAGCCGCCCGCGGTGCCAGCGGGATCGAGGCCGCGCCGCTGCCGACACCCACGTCCAGGACGACGCCTCCCTCGGGCAGGGCCTCGAGCGCCCTGCGCGCCGAGACCGTGGGCTTGCGGCTCGTCGCCGACTCGGCCCACCGCCGCATGATCTCCGGGGAGAAGGCCCAGGGCGACTCAGGGGCGCCCGCGAGGATGTCATCGGGGATCCCCCATCCTCCCAAGGCCTCGCGCCAGCGTTCGACCGCAGCCACGATGACACTGTAGAGTCCGCACGGCGATGGACCTCGGCCCCACGGAGGAGGACCGTCTGCGGGTCTTCGCGGCCGCGGAGCTCGCCCGGCGGACGCTCGAGCGAGGACTCCGCCTCAACGCCCCCGAGGCCGTGGCCCTGATCTGCGACGAGATGCACCTGGCGGCTCGCGCCGGAGCCTCGTTCGACGGGGTGCTCGAGGCCGGTCGCCGGGCGCTCTCCCCCGAGCAGGTCCTGGACGGCGTGCCGGACCTCCTCTCCGAGATCCGGCTCGAGGTGCTCATGGATGACGGGTCTCGCCTCGTCGTGCTGCGGGACGCGCTCGGGGTGCCAGCAGCCGGTGGCCCCGGCGCGGTCGAGACCGCGGACGCCACCGTGGCGTCGGCAGGGCGCGAGGGGATCGTGCTCACGGTCACCAACACGTCCACGCGACCGGTGCGCGTCTCCTCGCACTACCCGTTCTGGCGTGTGAACGCGCGTCTGCGGTTCGATCGGGAGGCAGCCCGGGGCCTCCGGCTCGACATCCCGGCGGGCGCATCCGTTCGGTGGGCTCCCGGCGAGACCCGCGACGTGTCGCTCGTCCCGTTCGGCGGCGAGGGGGGACCGACGTGAGCACCCCGCGCGAGGACGGCCTCGCGATGCCGGCCGAATGGTCGCCGCACGCGGCCACCTTCATGGAGTGGCCCACCCGCGTGAGCCTGTGGGGTGACCTGTTCGAGGACGCGAAGCGGGACTACGCGGAGGTCGCGAACGCCATCGCCGCCTTCGAGCCGGTCGTCATGGTCGCCGACCCTGAGCAGGCGCACGAGGCACGTGGATACCTCACCGAGCGGGTCGAGATCCTGCCGATCCCCATCGACGACTCGTGGATGCGCGACAACGGGCCGATCTTCGTGACCGATGGCCGGGGAGGCGTCGCGCTCGTGCACTTCCGCTTCAACGGATGGGGCGGCAGGTTCGAGCCCTACGACCGGGACGCCGACGTGCCGAGGCGCCTGGCCGAGCACCTGGGCATGCGTCGGTACGAGGCGCCGATGGTGCTCGAGGGCGGCTCCTTCTTCGTGGACGGCGAGGGGACGCTCCTCACGACGGAGCAGTGCCTGCTCCACCCGAACCGCAATCCCCAGATGACGCGGGAGGAGATCGAGCGGACGCTCCGCGAGTACCTGGGGGTCGACGCCATCGTGTGGCTGGCCCGCGGTCACCATCTGGATCGGGACACCGACGGCCACGTGGACGGCATCGCGGAGTACGTGCGTCCAGGCGTGGTCATCCTCCATGTGCCGGCCGACCCGCGCGACCCCGATCACGAGCCCGCCGCGGAGAACCTCCGGCGTCTGCGCGAGGCGAGGGACGCTCGAGGGCGTGCGTTCGAGGTCATCGCGTTCGAGCCGGGCGCCTCGGTGGCTGCCGGGCTGAACCTGTACCTGTGCAACGGTGCGGCGATCGTCCCGACCGACGGCACCGATGCCGACGAGCCGGTCCTCGCGCAGATCCGGGCGGCCTTCCCCGGTCGTGACGTCATCCCGGTGCCGGGGCGGGTGCTGCTCGAGGGCGGTGGTGGACCGCACTGCATCACCCAACAGCTCCCCGTGGGGGTGCCGATCCCATGAGGCTCACGCGGGCCGAGTACGTCGACCGGTACTGGGTCACGACGGGGGATCGGGTCCGCCTCGGCGACACCGATCTGTGGGTGCGGGTCGAGGACGACCAGGTCGGAGCGGGGGACGAGCCGATCTGGGGCTACGGGAAGAACCTCCGCTCTCGTCAGACCCAGCTCGATCGCGCGACATCCGAGAGCGAGCTCGACATGGTGCTGGCCGGCGTGTTGGTGATCGACCCCCTCCTGGGTGTCGTGAAGACCAACGTCGGGATCAAGGATGGGCGGATCGTCGGCGTCGGCCGGGCCGGGAGCCCTGAGACGGCGGACGGGGTCGAGCTGCTCATCGGCCCGAACACGTGGCCCGTGAACGGGTACGGACTCGTCGCGACGCCCGGGGCGATCGATAGTCACGTGCACCTCATCACCCCGCGGCTCGTTCCCGTCGCGCTGGCGGGCGGCGTGACCACGCTGATCACGGCGGGGTTCGAGGAGCCTCCCTACGTGATGGAGCGGACCTACCTCGCGTTCGAGGGCCTGCCGGTCAACCTCGGCCTGCAGGCCAGCGCTCGCACCGAGCTGGGCGGTCCCGTCGAACGTGTCCTCGAAGCGGGCGCGTGCGGGCTGAAGGTCCATGAGGATTGGGGCGCGTACCCGGAGGTCATCGACGGCGCGCTCGAGGTGGCGCAGGGCTTCGACGTGCAGGTCTGCCTGCACACCGACGGGCTGAACGAGTCCTGTGAGCTCGAGGACACGGTATCGGCGATCGCCGGACGGACGATCCACGCGTACCACGTGGAAGGCGCGGGCGGCGGTCACGTGCCCGACCTCATCCGTCTCGTGCGCGAGCCCAACGTGATCTGCTCCTCCACCACGCCGACGATCCCCTACGGCGTCTCGGCGGCGGCGGAGCACCTGGAGATGATCCTGGCCGTTCACGGCGGCTCCGTCACGGTGCCCGAGGACGTGGAGGCCGCGCTCGAGCGGATCCACCCGGCGACCATGGCGGCGGAGGGCCCGCTGCACGAGCTCGGCGCGATCCAGATCGTGAACAGCGACTCGCAGGGCATGGGCAGGATCGGTGAGACGGTGCGTCGGACCCTGCAGCTGGCCCACGTGATGAAGGGATGGCGGACGACAGAGGCTGGGAGCGGCTGGCCGGATGCCCCCGCCGTCCGTCGATGGACGCCGGTGCCCTCGGACGGAGCCCCCGACGACAACGAGCGCGTGTTGCGCTACCTCGCCAAGGTGACCGTCGAGCCGGCCATCGTGCACGGCATCGCGACCGAGGTGGGGAGCCTCGCGCCCGGGCGGATGGCCGACATCGTGCTGTGGCGCCCCGAGCGCTTCGGCGTGCGTCCGGAGCTCGTCCTCAAGGCCGGGGTGTTCGCGTGGGGTGCGCTCGGACAGGGCAACGCATCGGTCGAGCGTGCACACCCGGTCCGACAGGGCCCGCACTGGGGTGGCTCCGGGCGCTCCGCGGCGTCGATCGCGACGACCTTCGTCTCCCGGCTCGCGCTCGATGCCGGCATCCGCGAGCGTCTCGGCAGCCACCGCCGGTTCGTCGCGGTCGGACGGACGCGGGACCTGACGCGCGAGGCCCTCGTCGCGAACCGAGCGGCCCCGGCGATCGAGGTCGATCCGAGCGACGGGACCGTGGAGCTGGACGGACGCATGCTCGAGGTGGATCCGGTCACCGAGGTCCCGCTGTCACGGCGCTACCTCCTCGCGTAGGTGATGCCCGCGCGAGAGCCGTCGCGTCAGTCGTCGAGCTCCTCGAGGACCTCTCGCGTGTGCTCCCCGAGCCGTGGGGGTGGCATCCGGGCGGGCGGGACCTCGCCGTCGAGCCGGATCGGAGATGCGACGAGACGCAGCGTGCCGCGCGTGGCGTCCTCGAGCTCCTGGATCATGCCCGCGCCCTCCGGCGTCGCGAAGACCTCGTCCATGCGGAGCACGGGGGCGCACGGAACCCCGGCTCCCTCGAGCGCCGCGAGCCACGCGGCGGCGGGGCGCGAGCGGAAGGCCTCGGCCAGCACCGGGATCAGCGTCTCGCGGTGACGAACCCGTGCCTCGTTGGTGGCGAAGCGCTCGTCGGTCGCGAGATCGGGCCGTCCGAGGACCTCGCAGGTCCGCTCGAACATCCGGTCGTTGCCGGCCGCGAGGATGAACGACCGATCGGCGGCCTCGAACAGCTGGTACGGGACGATGTTGGGGTGCTGGTTCCCGAGCGGTTGCGGCACCAGACCGCCCAACAGGTAGTTCGCGGCCTGGTTCACCATCGCGGCGAGGCTCGACCCGTACAGGGACACCACGATCCGCCGCCCCTGCCCGGTCCGAGACCGCTCGAGCAGCGCCGCCAGGATGCCGTTGGCCGCATACAGGCCGCAGATGACGTCGAGGAGGGCCACGCCGACCTTGGTGGGCTCGCCGCCCGGCTGGCCCGTGAAGCTCATCAGCCCCGAGAGGGCCTGCACGATGATGTCGTAGCCCGGCCGCGAGGCAGATCCACCTTCCTCGCCGAACGCGACGAGGGAGCACGTGACGAGGTCCGGGCGTTCGGCCGCGAGCGAGCCGTGGTCGAGCCCGAAGCGCGCCATCAGCCCGGGACGGAAGTTCTCGACGACCACGTCCGCCGAGAGCGCGAGTCGCCGTGCCGCGGCCACTCCCTCGGGCGCCTGGAGGTCGAGCGCGACAGATCGCTTGTTGCGGTTCAGCGAGAGGAAGTACGCGGCGTCCCCGCCGAGGAATGGGGGTCCCCAGGCTCGGGTGTCGTCCCCCCCGTCGGGCCGCTCCACCTTGATCACGTCGGCGCCGAGATCCGCGAGCAGCATCGTCGCCAGCGGGCCGGCGAGGACGCGCGAGAAGTCCGCCACGCGGATGCCCGCGAGCGGCAGTCGATCGGGGTCGATGGCGAGCACCCGGGTCTCCTCGCGGGGGCGTGAAGAGCGGCGCCGCCGGAACCCGAGGGTCCCAGCGGCGCCAGAGGGTTTATACGACGTCGCCCGCCCGGCCGTCAAATCGCTGGGGGGACCTTGTCACTCTTCCTGGGTCCGGGTCCCCCCTGGCAGACCGCGGACGTTTCGGGGAGGATACGCGCATGAACCAGGAGAGCCTGGACCGTGCGAACGCCTTCCTGGCAGCGGTCGCGGAGCGCGTGGAGCCCGGCCAGCTCCTCGAGCTGTCGCCGACGGAGCTCGGTCGCACGATCGGCGTGCAGGAGCCGCTCGCGGCGGCCCGCGCGGTTCGAGCCCTGCTCGCCCGCCGACGGCTCGAGGCGGTCGACGGCCGCTACCGCCTGATCGACCCCAGGCCGATCGAGCCCGGCGAGCCCGAGCAGGTCCCTCGGTCCCGCAAGCCGAGGGCGAAGCCGAGCCGGCGGAGCGGCGCTCGGGCATCGGCGGACGAACGGCCGACCTACTCGCTGATCGGCCGCGAGACGGTGGATCGGCTCATCGAGCTCGGACGCGAGGTGGCGACGTTGCGTGCTGCCTTGCGCACCGCGCGCGAGGAGTCCCGCGAGGCCCGCGAGGCCCGCGACGAAGCCGAGCGGCGCGCCCGCGGCCTCGCCGAGCGCGTCCGAGAGCTCGAGGCGCGAGCGGACATGGCCGAGAGCAACCTGCGCACCCTGGTCGCCGCCGCGAAGGGCGCCGGACGCGACCAGCCGGTGGGCGACAACGAGATGGAGGCCATCCTCGGCGTCCTGAAGGGAGAGCGGGAGGCGCGGGCGGCCCCGCGGAGCTCCTAGACCGATCCGGCGGCAGCTTCCCGGGCGCGGAGGTGGCAGGCGGCGAAGTGCCCCGGACGCAGTTCCACCAGGCCGAGATCCTCGCCCCGGCAGGCATCGGCCACGCCGGCCGCCGCGGCCTCGCCGGAGGTGATCTTCGGGCAGCGGGGGTGGAACCGACAGCCCTCGGGGATCCTGGTGGGGTCCGGCGGCTCGCCCGCGAGGAAGGGGCGATCGATGCCGCCGGCCTCGGGGACCACCTTCAGCAGCGCCTCGGTGTAAGGGTGGAGGGGACGCGTGAGGACGTCCTCGGCCGGCCCGATCTCGACGATGCGCCCCAGGTACATGACGGCCACACGGTCGGCGATCGTCCACGCCAGCCCCAGGTCGTGCGTGACCACGAGCATCGCGATGCCGAGCTCGTTACGCAGCCCCAGGAGCAGCTTGAGGATCTCGCCGCGGACCGACGCGTCGAGGCTCGAGACGGGCTCGTCGGCCACGATGATCTCGGGGTCCAGGACGAGCGCGCCGGCGATCACCACGCGCTGGCGCTGTCCGCCGGACAGCTCGTGCGGGTAGTTGAGGAAGAACCGCTCGGGCGGACGCATGCCCGCTCGCGAGAGGGCCCGCGCGACCAGCTGCTCCTCCGACTCTCCCTTCGCGCCCCCCGTGATGTCGTGGACCCGGAGCCCCTCGGCGATCGACTCGTAGATCGTCTGTCGCGGATTGAGGGCGGCGGTCGGGTCCTGGAAGACCATCTGAACACGCCGCCGGTACTCGCGCAGGAGCTTCATGCTGCGCCCGAGCGGCTTGCCCTCGAAGCGGATCTCCCCCTGCTTGGGCCGCTCGAGACCCATGATCGTCCGGGCAAGGGTCGTCTTCCCGCAGCCGGACTCACCCGCCAGGGCGAGCACCTCCCCGGGGAACAGCTGGAGGTCCACGCCGTCGACCGCGCGCGCCTCGGCGGCCTGCTTCCCGGCGAGGCCGGCGCCGAGGCCCACCCGGCCCGCGAACGACACGTGGAGCCCTCGGACCTCCAGGACGGGTTCGCGCGTGCCGGGTCGCGTCGGTGTGGGCTGGGTCGTCGTGTCGCTCATGACGCGGTCTTCACCGGCTCACCACGATCGACGAGCAGGCAGGCGGAGCGGCGTCCCTCGCCGGCCGCGTAGAGCTCCGGATCGATCACCGCGCAATCCTCGAACGCGAGCGGGCACCGAGGGTGGAACGAGCAACCGGAGGGGGCGTTGCCCGGGAACGGGGGGTCTCCCGGCAGCCCCGAGGGCGCCATGCGGAAGGTCCGGTCGCCGATCTGGGGGAAGGCTCCGGAGAGGGCGCGCGTGTACGGGTGCTTGGGTTCCTTGAAGACGTCGACCGCCGGTCCCTCCTCGACGATCTTGCCCGCGTACATGATCGCGAGGCGGTCGCTGACCTCGACGAGCACGGAGAGGTCGTGCGTGATGAACAGCATCGCCAGACCCAGCTCGCGCTGGAGCTCCTTCAGGAGCTGCAGGACCTGCGCCTGGACCATCACGTCGAGCGCGGTCGTCGGCTCGTCGGCGATCACCAGGTCCGGGCTGCACGCGAGCGCCATCGCGATCATCACGCGCTGCTTCTGCCCGCCGGAGAGCTCGTGCGGGTAGTCGCGGAGCCTGCGGGGTGGCAGGCCCACCTGCTCGAGCAGCGCCCCGGCGCGCACCAGGGCTTCCTTCTCGCCGGCCTTGGTGTGGATGATGATCGCCTCGGCGATCTGGTCTCCGATCCGTTGGACGGGGTTCATCGCGTGCATCGCGCCCTGGAACACCACGGAGATCGCCGACCACCGCACCGCGCGCAGTCGGCCGGGCTTCATGGCCGTCACGTCCTCGCCGTTCAACAGGATCTCGCCGGTCACCTGCGTCTTCGGGGGGACGAGACGCAGCACCGCGTTCACGATGGTGGACTTCCCACAACCGGACTCCCCCGCGAGGCCCAGGACCTCGCCGGTGTCGACGTGCAGATCGACGCCGCGCACCGCAGGCACCGGCCCGGCCTGCGTGTGGTAGGTGACGGTCAGGTCTCGCACGGAGAGCACGCTCATGCGGCTCAGCGCTCCCGAAGCTTCGGGTTGAGGATCTCGTCGAGCGCGAACCCGCACATCGTGAACGCGAGCACGATGAACACGATCGCGAGGCCCGGCGGCAGCAGCCACCACCACTTCCCCGTCGTGGCGGCGCCGGCGCTGAACGCGAAGTCGAGCATCGTGCCCCACGAAATCGAGAGCGGATCGCCGAGGCCGAGGAACGCGAGCGTGGATTCCGACAGGATCGCGATGGCGACCGTGAGGATCGTGTTCGCGAAGATCAGGGGGCCGACGTTGGGCAGGATGTGCCGCGTGATGAGGTGCCAGTTGCTGGATCCGAGCGCCCGGGAGCGCTCCACGTAGGGTCTCGTCTTCACCGACAGGGCCTGCGCTCGCACGATCCGAGCGGTCCCGGGCCAGGACGTGATGCCGATGACGAGGATGATGATGGCGAGCGAGCGACCGAGGACCGAAGCGAGGACGATCGCGAGCGCGAGCCAGGGGAGCACCAGGAACCAGTCCGTCAGGCGCATCAGCCCCGTCTCCAGCCAGCCGCCGTAGTAGCCGGCCGCGATACCGATCAGCGCGCCGATCACCATCGAGATGAGCGTCGCGGCCAGGCCGACGGTGAGCGAGATCCGGGCTCCCCAGACGGTCATCGTGTACACGGACCGTCCGAGGTTGTCCGTCCCGAACCAGAACTCGGAGCTCGGTGGCTCGAGCGGCGCCCCGGTGCACGTACAGGTCGGATCCATCGTGTCCTTGTCGCTGATGAGCGGGGCGAAGACGGCCACCAGCACGAAGAAGATCAGGATGCCCAGCCCCCACATCCCCATCGGGCTCTTGCGGTAGGTCTTGGCCAGGCGCGCGAACGCGCGCTTGCGGCGCGCCCAGGTGATCGCACGGGGGCTCGCCAGACGCTCGGGTGGGATCTCTTGCGGGCTGAGGGCCTCGTCGACCACCGTGTCGTCGGGCGTCTCGGGCAGCGGTCCGATGTTGTCTGGTCGCATCAGGCGGCCCTCACGCGCGGGTCGAGGTACATGTACGTGATGTCGGCGATGAGGTTCGCGAAGATCACCGCGGCCGAGAAGATGAGGAACAGGGCCTGCAGGACCGCGTAGTCCTTGGCCTCGATCGACTGGACCGTGAGGTAGCCGAGGCCCGGCCACGAGAACACGTACTCGATCGTGATCGCGCCGCCGAAGATGAAGCCGAGCGAGAGCATCGTGAGGGTCCACGTGGGCAGGAGCGCGTTGGGGACCACGTGACGCCAGAGCACCTGCTGCTCCCGAACCCCCTTGGCTCGGGCCGTCTGCACGTAGTCGTCGGCCATCACGTCGAGCAGGGAGTTGCGCATGATGAGCGCGTACTCGCCGAGGTACGCGACCGTCAGGACGAAGAACGGCAGCACCATGTGGTTCAGGACGTCGAACACGTGGGCCATCCCGGTCAGGTCGGCTCCGACCGTCTCGTAGCCACCGGTCGGGAAGATCGCCGGGAACGGCCCCACGCCGCCGGCGAACGCCATGAGCACGAGCATGCCGAACCAGAACTCGGGCATGGCGTACACGAACAGCGTGAACCCCAGCGACCCGTAGTCGAACATCGATCCGCGTCTCCAGCCGCTCCAGATGCCGATCAGCAGCCCGATGACGATGGATGCGATCGTCGAGGTGCCCACGAGCAGGACCGTGGGCCAGACCTTGTCGCCGATCACCTCGCTGACGCTCTGGCCCTGGTAGACGAACGACTCGCCGAACTCGAGCCGCAACGTGTTGCCCATGTAGGTGACGAACTGCTGGGGCAGCGGCTTGTCGAGCCCGAGCCGCTCCTTCTCCGCCTCGACGTTCTCCGGGTTGTACGCGGACGTGCCACGCAGGAGCAGGGACGCGGGGTCGCCCGGCATCACCCGGAACAGGAAGAAGTTGAAGGCGAGCACGAACAGCAGGGTGAGGAACGCCTGCAGGATCTTGCCGAGCAGGTACGTGCGGGTGCCCACCCCCCGGCCTCCTGCGCTAGGCCTCGTCCTCGCGCGCTCGCCGGCGGCGTGACAGCACGATGACCACGGCCGCCAGGATCACCACGCCGGCGATGATGGCGATCCAGATGCCCGCGGGGATGCCCCTGGTCTCGACCGACGACGTGCCCCCGCCGCCCCCAGCTGCGCCGACCGGCTCCAGCGTCCACCAGACCGCGCTCGGGCCTCCCCAGCTCTCGAGCGGATCGCCGTTGGGCTGCGGTTGCACGCGGTAGCCCGTGAAGCGGTCCGTGCGCCATGCGGCGAAGGTCGGGCCGTACCAGAGCACCGCGTAGGCGGCATCGTTGTAGAACACCCGCTGCATCTCGTGGACGATCTCCCACCGCTCGTCGGGGTCGGTGGTGGTCCGCTGCTCCTCGTACATCCGGTCGTACTCGGGGTTGCAGTAGTACGCGTCGTTGTTGCCGTAGGACTTGCCGTCCGGCGGTCGCGAGTCACACGTGAACCACGACAGGGCCGAGTCTGGGTCGGGGTCCGGGATCCAGCCCCAGTGGAACAGGTCGTACGTGCCCTCGTTGATGATGTCGCCGAGGCGCCCTGAGGTCACGACCTCGACGTTGGCCTGGATGCCGATCTCCTCCAGCCACGGCTGGATGAACTGCGAGGCGTTGACCGTGTTCTGGTCGTTGGACTGCACGTAGTAGCGGAACTCCAAGGGACGACCGGGCTCGAGCGACCCGGGCGGCATCTCACGGACGCCGTCGCCGTCCGTGTCCGTGTACCCCGCCTCCTCGAGCAGCTGCTTCGCCCCCTCGATGTCGAAGGCGAGCACCTCGTCACCCTCAGGCGTCCACTTCGCTCCCTCGACGGACACGGGAGGGACGATGGTGTCACCCGGCAGGCCGTAGCCCTGCAGGACCCGGTCGACCAGCGTCTGGCTGTCGATCGCCATCCGGATGGCCCGGCGCACCGTGGGATCCGTGAGCGCCGGGTGGCCGTCGCCGTGCGGGGTGAAGTAGTCGTCCTGCTCCTGGTACGCCGAGCCCGTGTTCATGCCGATCTCGTCGAACGTTGGGATCGTGCCGTTCATCGTCTCGATGTTCGGCTGCGTCGAGAGGTCGTCGTAGATCGTCGGCGTCGACGGGTAGGCGAAGTCGATCTCGCCCTGCTTCAGCGCCTCGGCGAGCGCATCCTCGTTCTTGAAGATCCGGTAGTAGATCTCGTCGATCGCGGGCTCGGGCCCCGTCCAGTACGGGTTGCGGACCATCTTGATGTACTGGTCCGTCTCGAACTCCTCGATGATGAACGGGCCGCTGCCCACGTTGGGGACGTTCGAGTACTGCTTCGGTCGCTCCCCGACGATCGAAGGATCCGACCAGATGTGCTCGGGGAGGATGTAGTCGTACATGTACGCGACCTCACCCGAGTACAGGCTGGTCGGGGTCTTCGTGTCGAACTGGATCGTGGTCTCGTCGAGGGCACGCACCTCACCGTCGATCAGGGTCAGGTAGTTCTGTGGCAGGTAGGCGTGGTTTCCCTTGTAGAGGTTGAGCGTGAAGGCGACGTCTTCGGCGGTCAGCGGCTCGCCGTCGGACCAGACGACGTCGTCCCTGATCGTGTACGTGTACGTCATCGCGTCGTCGCTCACCTGGATGTCGGTGGCCAGGCCCGACCCGGGACCACCCTCCTGGTCGACGCCGAGGTTCAGGTCCCAGTCGACCAGGAGGTGGTAGGTAGCGGTCCAGAAGTAGAACTCGATCGCCAGGTAGCCGCTCATCGGGTTCATCGTGAGCGGCACGCCCGTGCCCCCGAACGTGAAGGTGACCCTCTCGTCGGCGCCGCTCGGGGTCGGGCTCTCCTCCTGCGCCAGGGCCGCCTGCATGAGCCCCGCCGTCACGAGCATGACTCCGATGGCGAAGGCCAAGATCGTCCGCCACGTGGATCGCATCGCGCCCTCCTTCAGCAGCGCCGACGTCGCCATCCGCATCCCATCCGCGCTCGCCGGCCGGTCGCATGAGGCCACGGACCGTGTTCGCGCGCCGACATCGGACGCGGGCACACCCCCGACGCGCCCCGTTCGGGGCGCTCCGGGGCCTGTATAGCACGCTCACCCGCCGGTTCGCATGGGACCCCCGGCGCGGATCGGGTCAGGGAGCCTCCTCCTGCGGGGACCAACGGACGGGCAGCGGCTTGTCCTTCAGCTCGCGGACGAACTCGACGCACTCCTTCACCGCGGCGTCCAGGAGCACCCGCCCCTTCTCGGCCGTCGCCAGGGTCGGCGCGCCGTGCACGCCGGTGTGCGAGAGGGCGTTCCACCAGGGCATGATCTTGAGCGGGCCGTCGGACCAATCCATCCAGGCATGCTTGCCCTCCGGGTAGCTGTTCTCGTCGACGGCCTTGTCCATGAACACCGCATCGGGATCCATCGCCAGGTAGATGGAGGTCTCCAGCTCGCACGCGTGTCCCATGCCACCGATCTCCGAGTCGCGGACCTCCGCGATGACCGCCTGCGCGTCCTCGCCGGTCAGGTAGAAGGCGGCGGCGGCGAGGACGTCGGGGTGCTGCAGCCCGATGAGCCGCGAGGCCATGTCCATGAGCGGGATGTTCGAGCCGTGCCCGTTCAGGAACAGGATCCGCTTGAACCCGTGGCGCGCGAGCGAGGTACCGACGTCGACCGCGTAGTCGACGAAGGTCTTCCACCCGATCGAGATCGGACCGGGGAAGTCCATGTGGTGGGGCGTGTACCCATGCGTGAGCGTCGGGAGCAGGACGACCTCGTCCGGGAGCTCCTCGGCGGTGCGCCGGCAGATCTCGGCGGCGATCCGGCTGTCGGCGTCGATCGGCAGGTGCGGCCCGTGATCCTCGAGCACGCCCGCCGGGATCAGGCAGACACGATCCTCGGCTGCAGCCCTCCTGACCTCGGGCCAGGTCAGGCGCTCGTAGAGCAGGGGCATGGTCCATGCCATCGCGATCCGACCTCCTTCCGTCTCGCCGACCCGTCACAGGACGTCGGCGAGATCCACCTCCTCGTACTCGGTCTCACATGGGTTGCCGGAGGCGACCCACATCCGCCCCTCCTCGAGCTCGGCCACCATCGAGAACATGACCGCCGACGCCTCCTCGCCCTCCTCGGGGTTCGGGTGAAGGCAGATGGCCTGTGGAGCCGAGCCGTGATCGCGCAGGATGTCCATGACCTCGGGGACGGAGCGCGGGCGTCGTTCCTCGAGCAGCTCGCGGAGCCGGTCGAGCCGCGCGAGGCTGCCGGCGGCCGGCTCGGGACCGAGCGCCGCCAGGCGGGCATCCTGGTAGTGGTTCGTGTGGGCGCCGGGTCCGTCGAGCACCGCGAGCTGCGTCCCGGTCGTCTCCACCGTGAACGCGTCGCCCCGGGCGAAGGCGAAGACGTGCCCGTACCCACCGGCGCGGTCGGGGTGCCCGGCCCGCGCCACAGCGTCATCGCGGTTCATCGACTCGAGCGCGTTGCGTGAGACGAGCACCCTCGGCACACCGACCCGGTCATCGGAGGCGGTGAGCGAGCCGATCCCCTGCGCACCGCCGTGGCTGTTCACGCCTACCGCCGGGAGGCAGCAGACGATGGTCGGTGACGCGATCGCGATCGGACGGTCGTCGGGAACCTCCACGATCACCGCGACGTTGCCGCGGTCCCCCGCCAGCCAGTGCTCGTTGTGCGCGAGGATCGTCGCGCCGTCGGCGACCACCGTGAAGCTGGAGCAGCGGTCGGTGGGAGGCGCCTGAGGACCGATGTAGCCCTCCTTGCGCTGCAGGAACAGCAGGCCCCCCTCGGGTGCCTCCAGCATGGGCTCGAGCTCCTCGAAGGCGTTCACCGCGAACAGCTCGAGGACGGGAACCATGGCTCCGACCGACATCCCCTTGAGCGTGGCCATCAGCGAGGGGAACGCTGCCTCGGCCGACACGAGGTACGGCGTCAGGAGATCCTGGAGCTGCTGCGAGGACACGCCTCTGCGGGCCAGGTACCGGTGGTAGAAGTCGATGGACTCGTTCATCAGGTCCCGCAGCTCGCGGCCGATCTGCTGACCGCGCGTCGCCGCGTCGCCCTTCGCGTGCACCACCCTGAGGTCACCCATCTGGCTCCCTTCGCGGCGATGGTAGCGTGCGTTGCCCTCGATCCGGTGCGTACGGTCGACCGGCCTACCCGTGCCGGGCCTGGTCGATCAGGGCGTCGAACAGGCCTTGCTGCGCAGGGTCCTCGGCGGCGGTGTCCTCAGGATGCCACTGCACGCCGACCATCCAACCCGCGCCCTCCCGTTCGATCGCCTCCACCAGCCCGTCCGCGCTGCGACCGGCCACGGTGAGACCGTCCCCCACCCGATCCACCCCCTGATGGTGGTGCGAGGAGCACGAGATCAGCGTCGCGTGGGCGGCCACGGCGGTGCGGCTCCCGGGGCGGATCCCCACCTCGTGGACGATCCCATCGACGCCACTCGGCGCACCGTGCGGTTGGAAGCGGGGGTCGTCGGGCAGATGCGCGACGAGCGTGCCCCCGAAGGCCACGTTCAGGACCTGCATCCCGCGGCAGATGCACAGGGTCGGGACCCGCAGCCGGTCGGCCGCGCGGAGCAGCTCGATCTCGAACGCGTCGCGGTCCGGCTCGAGCCCGTACACCGTCTCGTGCTGCCCTCCGCCGTATCGCCACGGCTCGACGTCCCCGCCGCCGACGAGCAGGAGACCGTCCTGACGCTCGAGGAGCGCTTCCGGCGGCCGCTCGTCGCCCGGGAGCAACAACCGGACGTGCCCTCCGGCGCGCCGGACGGCGTCGACGTAGTTCTCGGGGACCCCGTAGCCGCCGACGAGCCAATGCGAGACCCGGCCGGGGCGCAGGTGGTACGCGACCACCGCGATCTCGGGCGCGGCGGTCACCCCGACTCGCGGGGCGGTGTGCTCACCTCCGGCGCTCACCGACGACCTCGGCGAACCGTCCGAACAGCTCACGCCCCCGCCGCTCGTGGGCCGCCATGTGGCGTGCGGCCTCGGAGCGGAGCTCCTCCGCCGACTTCCCCCAGGTGGCCCGGAGATCGACCTCCCGGTCGGCGATCTCGATCCACCAGCCGAGCTCGACCGCGTCGAGCTCCTGGTGGAACTGGATGCCCCACGCCGTCTCTCCGACCCGGTACGCCTGCACCGGGATCCGGTCGCCGCTCGCGAGCAGCGTGGCGCCCTCGGGAAGCTCGTACGTGTCCTCGTGCCACTGGAACACCATGTCGCCGTCGGCGTACAGGGACAGCAGCGGGTCATCCGCCGCGTCCTCGGTGGGGTGGATCGGCTCGAACCCGACCTCCTTCACGGGCGACCTGACGACGGGCCGGTCCATCGCGCGGGCGAGGAGTTGGGAACCGAGGCAGATGCCGAGGTACGGGACGCGGCGCTCCACTGCCTCGCGCGTGAACGCCCGGACCTGGGCGAGGTAGGGGTAACGGTCGGTCTGGTCCACGTTGGCGGTGCCGCCGAACGTGATGACGGCCGCGAGGTCCTCCGGATCGGGGAGGGTCGCTCCCGGTCGGGTCATGTCGATCGTCACGATGTCGCACCCCGCCCACGCGAGGGCGCCCGGGGCAACCCCGAAGGACTCGTACTCGTCGTTGCGAACCAGGAGCACGGGTCTCATGGCGCCCGAGTGTACGGCGCCCGTCACGGTCGGGCGACGGGATCGTGAGAGCTGAGCCGGACGTTCGTCCAACGACGTAGTCTGACCGTCGGGCTCGATCGCGTCGGCCCACCACACACCATGGCGACCAAGGACGAGCGATACCGCGTCGTGAACCGGTACATGCTCCTGTCGCTCGCGACCGCCCTCGCGACGATGGCGATCAAGGGCGTGGCGGCCCTGATCACCGGGTCGGTCGGCCTGTTGTCGGACGCGCTGGAGTCGCTCGTCAACCTCACGGCGGCGATCGTCGCGCTCATCGCGCTGCGGGTGGCAGAGCGCCCGGCCGACCACAACCACGACTTCGGGCACGGCAAGGCCGAGTACCTCTCGGCCGGGGTCGAGGGCGGGATGGTGTTCCTCGCCGCCGCGGCGATCGTCTGGACCTCGATCCGGCGCCTGATCGATCCCGTTCCGCTCGACCGGCCCGGGCTCGGACTGGCCCTGTCGTCGGTGGCGGCCCTGATGAACCTCGCCGTCGGGCTCGCGCTGATCCGGGGCGGCCGCCGCCACCGGTCGGTCGTGCTCGAGGCCGACGGCAAGCACCTGCTCACCGACGTCTGGACGACCGTCGGCGTGCTCGTGGGCGTCGCGCTGGTCGCGCTCTTCGATCTGCTGATCCTCGACCCGATCGTGGCGCTCCTCGTCGGCGTGAACATCCTGTGGATGGGGTACACGCTCCTGCGTCGATCGGTCGTCGGTCTGCTCGATGCCACGCTGCCGCCCGAGGCGGTCCAGCGCGTCCACGCCGTGACCGAGCGCTACCGCGTCTCCGAGTCCGTGGAGTTCGACGCGATCCGCACGCGCGAGTCCGGCCAGCACCGGTTCGTCTACCTGACCGTCCTGGTCCCGGAGGACTGGACGGTCGCCCGTGTCCACGAGCTGTCCGAGCGCATCCAGGCCGACATCGAGCGCGAGCTGCCGGGTGGGATGACGTTCGTCCAGGTCGCGCCCAAGCCCGAGCCGCTCGAGGCGGGGTGACCGGGAACCCCCCGGGCGCCCGAGCAGTGGTGACGCTCCGCGCGTGCGCGGTGCTGGGCAGGCGCTCGGCTGGGCCGACCGGATGCCGCGGCGCGCTGGTTGGTAGATTCCCCGTTCCATGGAGCTGCCACCGGAGCTCGCCAACCGCCCGCCGCGACCCGCCGGCCACGAGCCGACGGCCAGCCTCACGCTGGAGGCGTACGTCCGCCTGAAGGCCGAGCTCGAGGAGCTCAAGACCGAGGGGCGGATCCGGATCGCCGAGCGGATCAAGGCGGCGCGAGAGCACGGCGACATCCGCGAGAACGCCGACTACGACGCCGCGAAGAACGAGCAAGGGCTGATGGAGTCGCGGATCCGCAACCTGGAGCGGATGCTGCGGGACCCCGACATCATCGAGACGCCGCCCGCCTCCGACGTCGTGACCGCCGGCATGCTGGTGACGCTCCGACCGCTGGACGAGGACGATCCCGAGGACGAGATGTACCTGATCGCGGAGCACGCGGAGGAGCGGGCCCCCGGCGTCCGCACGATCACGACGACCTCGCCGCTCGGGGCGGCGTTGCTCGGGCGCGCGCTCGACGACGAGGTCGCCTACGAGGCTCCGGGTGGGACGTTCCACTACCTCATCGTGGGGTTCGAGCCTCGCGGCTGAGGCGACCCCGCGCCACGGGGAGTAGCCTGCACGGCGGATGACACGAGCACGCGACGAGGGCTCGCCGAAGGACGAGGTGAGCCGGGAGATCCCCCGGCCCCGCGACATGCCGCCGCCCCGAGAGGGTGACGGCGCGGCCGCCCCCGCCATGCGCCGGGTCTTCGACTGGCCCTTCCGGGCGATCCTGGCCGGTGTCGTGGCGCTCGGGCTGTCGCCGATGCAGCTCACGCTGCTCGGCCTGGCCACGAACGTCGTGATCGGATGGCTGCTCGTGCGGGGCGACGCGCTCGTCGCGGGCCTGCTCCTGATCCCGGCTGGGCTCTTCGATCTGCTCGACGGCGCGGTGGCCCGACTGCGCGGGACGGCGAGCCGGTTCGGGGCGTTCACCGACGCGGTGCTCGATCGGGTCTCGGACATGATCCTGTTCGGGTGCGCGTTCTGGATGCTCTCGGGGCAGGGGGAGCAGCTCGAGGCGGCGCTCGCGCTGGCGACGATGGTGATCTCGCTCTCCGTCAGCCACATCCGGGCGGAGGCGGAGGCCGTGGGGGTATCGCTCTCCGAGGGGCTGTTCCAGCGCCTGGAGCGGTACCTCGCGATGCTTGTGGGACTGACCGTTCCCGGGATGCTGCTTCCCATGCTCCTCGTGCTCACGGTCCTCGGCGGGGTCACCGTGTTCCAGCGCGGGTGGAACGCCCTGACCAAGGCCCCGTCCGTCCAGCCGATCGCGCGGGCGGAGGTCTGAGGTGGATGCGGACGGGTTCGTGCGGGTCGCCTCGCTGGCGGAGATCCCCGATGGGGAGCTGCGCGCCTACGAGGTCCCGACCGGGCGGGTGGGGATCGCGCACGTGGAGAACGAGCTCTTCGCGTTCGGCGACGAGTGCACCCACGAGGGCTGCTCGCTCGCCGAGGGCGGGCTGGGCGCTCAGGAGGAGTCGGTCGTCTGCCCGTGCCACGCGAGCGAGTTCGACCTGCGCACCGGTGAGCCGATCGAGGGTCCGGCGGAGGACCCCGTGCCGGTGTTCGCCGTTCGGGTCACCGAGGGCTGGGTCGAGGTCGGGCCCGCCGTCGAGGTCTGAGGTCGCAGGAGGTCGGAGCCCGGCACGCGGGCCTGTGCCCTGCGGCTGGCGCCGGGTGCAGGCGAGCGGGTAGGCTGCGGGCCAGCCTTCCCCGGATCGAGGAGGTACCGTGACCGAGCGCACGCGTTTCGACCTGTCGACCGCCGACCTCCCGACGGCGTGGTTCAACATCGTCCCGGACATGGTGGGCGCGGGGATGCGCCCGCTCCCGCCGCTGCACCCGGGGACGCGGGAGCCGGTGTCGCCGGACATGCTCGCACCGCTGTTCCCGCCCGCGCTGATCGAGCAGGAGATGACCGCCGAGCAGTGGGTCGACATCCCGGGAGAGGTCCTGGACATCTACCGCCTCTGGCGGCCCTCGCCGCTGTTCCGGGCGGCGCGGCTCGAGCGTGCGCTCGAGACCCCGGCTCGGATCTACTTCAAGTACGAGGGCAGCTCGCCCGCAGGGTCGCACAAGCCGAACACGGCGATCGCCCAGGCCTTCTACAACAAGCAGGCCGGCGTCCGACGCATGTCCACCGAGACGGGTGCCGGCCAGTGGGGCTCGTCGCTCGCCATGGCCTGCCGGTTCTTCGACCTGGAGTGCCTGGTCTTCATGGTGAAGGCGTCGTTCGAGCAGAAGCCCTACCGGCACGTGTTCATGGAGACGTTCGGCGCGGAGGTCAGGCCCTCGCCGTCGTCCACCACCGAGGCGGGCAAGAGGATCCTCGAGGCGCACCCGGACTCCACGGGATCGCTCGGGATCGCGATCAGCGAGGCGATCGAGGTCGCCGCGACCAACGAGGACACCAACTACTCGATCGGCTCCTGCCTCAACCACGTGCTCCTGCACCAGACGGTGGTGGGGCTGGAGGCGAAGGCTCAGATGGAGATGGCGGGCGACCGACCCGACGTCGTGGTCGGCTGCGTCGGAGGAGGCTCCAACTACGCGGGGCTCGCGTACCCGTTCATGGCCGGCAAGCTGCGTGGCGAGACGCCGGACATGCGGTTCCTGGCCACCGAGCCGGCTGCGTGTCCCACCCTGACGAAAGGTCGCTTCGCCTACGACTTCGGCGACACCGCCCAGATGACGCCGCTCCTGCCGATGTACACGCTCGGGCACGACTTCGTGCCGGCGCCCGTGCATGCCGGCGGCCTGCGCTACCACGGCGACTCGCCGACGCTCTCGATGCTGGTGCGCGACGGCTTCATGGACGCTGCGGCGTACACGCAGAACCAGATCTTCGAGGCCGCGGTGCAGTTCGCCCAGACCCAGGGGATCGTTCCGGCGCCCGAGTCCGCCCACGCGATCCGCGGGGCGATCGACGAGGCGATGGCCGCCCGGGAGGCGGGTCAGGAGCGCGTGATCCTGATCGGGCTCTCCGGGCACGGCCACTTCGACATGCAGGCGTACGACGACTACCTGAACCGCCGTCTGCCCGAGGTCGAGTTCGACGACGCAGACCTGGTCGCGAGCATGGCCAGCGTGCCGGACGTGCCCATCCCCTGACGCTCAGGGGGAGAGCTCGGCGAGCCGTCGTCGCAGGTACTGCCGCTCGACCGGGTTGGCGGCGAGCTCGAGCGCGGTGCGGTAGGCGCCGGCGGCCTCCGATCTCCTGCCCAGGCGACGGAGCAGGTCGGCGCGCGCCGCGTGGAACAGGTGGTAGTCCGCGAGCCGGTTCCCGAGCGCGTCGATCAGCGGCAGCCCGCGCTCCGGGCCGTCGGCCATGGCGATGGCCACGGCGCGGTTGAGCTCGACCACGGGCGAGGGCGTCATCCGCGCGAGCGCGCCGTAGAGCGCCGCGATCTGCGGCCAGTCGGTGTCCTCCGGCCTCGGTGCGCGCGCGTGGAGCGCCGCGATCGCCGCCTGCACCTGGTACGGTCCCGGCCGCCTGCGCCCGAGCGCATCGTCGAGCAGCGCGAGCCCCTCGTCGATCGCCTCATGATCCCAGCCGGCCCGGTCCTGGTCCTCGAGCAGGACGAGGTCGCCGGTCGCGTCCGTCCGTGCCTCGCGGCGCGAGTGCTGGAACAGCAGCAGCGCGAGCAGGCCACGGACCTCGGGCTGGTCGGGCATGAGCCGGTCGAGCACGCGCGCGAGCCGGATCGCCTCTTCGCAGAGCTCGACCCGGACGAGCGGGCCCGAGGTCGTCGAGTAGCCCTCGTTGAACACGAGGTACAGCACCGCGAGCACACCCGGCAGCCGCTCGGTCAGGAGCTCGGGGGGCGGAACGCGATAGGGGATCCCCGCCCGCCGGATCTTGTGCTTCGCCCGGACGAGGCGCTGGGCCATCGTGGGCTCGGGGACGAGGAACGCGCGCGCGATCTCGGCCGTCGTGAGCCCGCCGAGGGTCCGCAGCGTGAGGGCCACGCGCGCCTCCATCGCGAGCGCCGGGTGGCAGCACGTGAAGATGAGGCGCAGCCGGTCGTCGGGGATGCCGCTCACGTCGTCCTCGCTCCCGCCGAGCGCCTCGAGGTCCGCGAGCACCTGCAGCGTCTGCGTCTTGCGCTTCAGGTTCTCCTCGCGCCGGATGCGATCGATCGCGCGTCGCTTCGCCGTCGTCGTGATCCACGCGCCGGGGTTGTCCGGGATGCCGTCGCGCGGTCACGTCTCGAGCACCCGCGGCCAACAACGGTGTTCGCGTGAGGGCGTAGGCTTGGGCGCGATGGGCGCTCGGGTCGATCCATTCGACTACCTCGAGATCGACCGGCTCCTCTCCGACGAGGAGCGCGCGGTCCGCGACGCGGTTCGCGGGTTCGTCCGCGGCGAGATCCTGCCGGGCATCGAGGAGTGGTTCGAGCACGCGGTCTTCCCGCGCGAGGTGGCCAAGGGGCTCGCCGACCTCGGGCTCCTGGGGATGCACCTCACCGGGTACGAGTGCCTGGGCGCGAACGCGGTCTCGTACGGGCTGGCGTGCTTGGAGCTCGAGGCCGGCGACAGTGGCGCGCGCTCGTTCGTCTCCGTCCAGGGCTCGCTCTCGATGTTCCCGATCTGGAAGTACGGGAGCGAGGAGCAGAAGCAGCGGTGGCTCCCGCCGATGGCGCGGGGCGAGGTGATCGGCTGCTTCGGGCTGACCGAGCCCGACGCCGGCAGCGACCCCGCGCGCATGCGCACGCACGCGCGTCGCGATGGATCGGACTGGGTCCTCTCCGGCACGAAGATGTGGATCACCAACGGCGGCATCGCCGACGTCGCGATCGTGTGGGCGAACGGTGACGAGGGCGTGCTCGGGTTCATCGTGCCGACGGACACGCCGGGCTTCTCGACGCAGGACATCCACCGCAAGCTCTCGCTGCGTGCGAGCGTGACATCGGAGCTGATCCTCGACGACGTGCGGCTGCCCGAGGACGCGCTCCTTCCCGGCGTTCGAGGGATGAAGGGCCCGCTCTCGTGCCTCACGGAGGCCCGCTACGGGATCGTGTGGGGCGCGATGGGGGCCGCGCGCGCGTGCTTCGAGACCGCCCTCTCGTACGCGAAGGATCGGGTGCAGTGGGGCAGGCCGATCGCGGGGTTCCAGCTCACCCAGCGCAAGCTCGCCGACATGGCGCTCGAGCTGAACAAGGGCATGCTCCTCGCGCTGCATCTCGGCCGGATGAAGGACGAGGGGCGGCTCGCGCCGGCGCACGTGAGCATGGGCAAGCTCAACAACGTGCGCGAGGCGCTGGCAATCGCGCGCGAGGCGCGGGCCATCCTGGGCGCGAACGGGATCACCTTGGAGTACCCCGTGATCAGGCACATGAACAACCTCGAGTCCGTGTACACGTACGAGGGCACCAACGAGATCCACAGCCTGATCGTGGGAGAGACCCTGACCGGGCTCCGCGCGTACGAGTGAACGCCGACCGCCGTCACCCCGCCGGCTTCTGGCTCGACACGTGCGGGGACGACCTCGCGCCCCGCCCGCCGCTCGCCCGCGACGAGACGGTCGATGTCGCGATCGCCGGAGCCGGGTTCACCGGCCTGTGGACCGCGTACTACCTGGCGAGAGCCGACCCGTCGCTCCGGATCGTCGTGCTCGAACGGGACATCGCTGGCTGGGGCGCGAGCGGGCGCAACGGTGGCTGGTGCTCGAGCGATCTCGTGTCGCCGCCCGAGCTGACGGCGGCCCGGTATGGGGCCGAGGCTGCCGGCGCGATGCAGCGGGCGATGGCGGAGACGGTCGTCGAGGTCGGCCGGGTGTGCGCAGCCGAGTCGATCGACGCGCACTACGTCCGCGGCGGGACCATGAAGGTCGTGACGGCGCCCTTCCCGGCAGCGGCGCTCCGTGAGGATCTCGAGGGGTCCCTGCGCTTCGGGTGGACCGATGAGGACCGCCGCTGGCTCGAGCCCGATGCCGCGAGGGCCCGGATCGATGTGGCTGGGCTCGTCGGGGCCACGTACTCGCCCCATTGCGCTGTCGTGCATCCTGGGCGCCTCGTCCGGGGACTCGCACGCGTGGTCGAGCGGATGGGTGTGCGAATCTTCGAGGGGACGACGGTCACGTCGATGACCCCGGGCCGGGTCCGGACCGCGCACGGCACCGTCAGGGCCGGGACCGTGGTCCGAGCGCTCGAGGCCGGGACCGGGAGCGTGCGCGGTCACGAGCGGCTGCTGCTCGCCGTCCACATCCACATGGGCGTGACCGAGCCGCTCCCAGCGTCGTTCTGGGACGCGGTCGGCTGGCGCGAGGGCGAGGCGCTCTCGGATCTCCGGCCGATCTTCGTGTACGCGCAGCGGACGCGCGATGACCGCATCGCGTTCGGCCTCGCGCGCGGGCACCCGCATCCGGGCTGGCTGACCCCCTCATACATCGTGCCGACGGCGGTCCGCTCCCTCCGGGAACGGCTCGTGTCGTTGTTCCCCGCCGCGCGCGGCACCCGGATCGCCTCGCTGTGGAGCGGGTACGTGGGGATGTCGCGGGACCGGTTCCCCTCGGTCGGGCTCCGCGACGGGATCGGCTGGGCCGGCGGGTACTTCGGCGACGGGGTCTCGACGGCGAACCTCGCCGGTCGGACGCTCGCCGATCTCATCACCGGGCGCGAGACCGAGCTCACGCGCCTCCCGTGGGTTGGCCACCGGTGGCCTGCGTGGGAGGCCCAACCCTTGGCCATGGTCGGTGTCGCCGGCCTGTTCGCCGCGATGCGGTGGGGCGACACCGCCGAGGCGTGGACGGGTCGCCCCTCCCGCGTCCTCGGCCTCGTCGAGCGCGCGCTGCCGGGTTGACCCAGGACGGTGGAGCGTCGTCGGTCGGGTAGCCTGTCGGTCGCTCGACGAACGGATGGTGAGGCGATGGAGGTCAGGGTGATGACGCGCGACATGGACTGGGCGATCTTCGAGAAGGCCGTGGAGATCACGGCCTCGGCCGTCCGAGGCGCTCTCGGTGGTGAGAAGAGCCAGCCGCCATCGTTCGCCGCGGACGTCTTCAAGGAGGTCTACGCGGCCCTCCGTGAGGCCGCCACGGCCATGCCGGAGCCCGGCAAGCCCGGGTTCTGACGGGGCCGCAGGGTGCATCGTCGGGGTCGCACGCCCGACCGCGCCGCGCTGCTCGAGTGGTACGCGCCGAGGCGCTCCGCGTACCCATGGCGACGGACGAGAGACCCCTACCGGGTGCTCGTGTCCGAGGTCATGCTGCAGCAGACCCAGGCCGCTCGTGTCGTGCCCGCCTACAGGGAGTTCCTCTGCAGGTTCCCGAGCCTGCGAACGCTCGCCCGCGCCTCCCGGCGCGAGGTGATCTCGGTTTGGGACGGTCTCGGGTACAACCGGCGGGCGGTGTCGCTCTCGGAGGCCGCTCGGACCGTGGTGGCCGAGCACGCCGGCCGGGTCCCGAGCGATCCGGCGGAGCTCCGGCGCCTCCGGGGGGTCGGCCCGTACACGGCCGCGGCCGTGGCGTCGATCGCGTTCGGCGTCCCCATCGCGGCGGTGGACACCAACGTCCGACGCGTCGTCGCTCGGGCGAGCGCCGGCGAACGTGACCTGCGACCGAGCGAGATCAACGCCCTTGCCCAGGCCTGGCTCGACCCCGGGGATC
>Ga0073934_10002190_pt1 | contig 42049 bp, 33 predicted proteins | sample LarsenN4metaG_FD_76834 | JGI IMG/M metagenome (GOLD analysis project Ga0073934, IMG submission 76834) | Hot spring sediment bacterial and archeal communities from British Columbia, Canada, to study Microbial Dark Matter (Phase II) - Larsen... ...
GAGTTCCAGGTCCTCTACGGCATGGCCGAGCCGGTCAGGAAGGGAATCCTCAAGGTGGCCGGCAGGGTGCGTCTCTACTGCCCGTACGGCGACATGGTGCCGGGCATGGGCTACCTGGTGCGCCGCCTTCTGGAGAACACCGCCAACGAATCGTTCCTCCGCCAGAGCTTTGCCGAGGATGCCCAGGTGGAGCGGCTCCTGGAAGATCCGCAGATGACCGCCGAGCGGGAGCGGTCGACCCGCGACGGCAAACCGAAGAGGGAGCGCCCGGGTGTCGGAGGACTGCCGCCGTTCGAGAACATGACCATGGTGGACTTTACCCGCGCCGACCACCGCGCCGCCTTCCCGAAAGCCATCGCCGAGGTGCGCGGCCGACTGGGGAGGACCTATCCGCTGCATATCGGCGGCACGGAGATTATCACGAAAGATGTTATCCCCACCGTCAACCCGGCCAAACCGTCGGAGGTCCTGGGGCAGATCTGCCAGGCCGGCATCTCCGAGGTGGAACAGGCCATTGCCGCCGCCAAGGCCGCCTTCCCGGCCTGGCGCGACACTGCGCCGGAAAAGCGGGCCGAATACCTGATGAAAGCTGCCGAGATCGCCCGGCGCCGCATCTTCGAACTCTCCGCCTGGCAGGTCCTGGAGATCGGCAAACAGTGGGACCAGGCCTACGCCGACGTGGCCGAGGCGATCGATTTCCTCGAATACTACGCCCGGGAGATGATCCGCTACGGCAAGCCCCAGCGGGTCGGCCACGCTCCCGGCGAACTGAACCACTACTTCTACGAGCCGAAGGGGCTGGCGGCGATCATCGCCCCGTGGAACTTCCCCCTGGCCATCAGCATGGGGATGGCCTCGGCGGCGATCGTCACCGGCAACCCGGTGGTGTTCAAGCCGTCGGCCATCACCGGCATCATCGGCCACCAGCTGGCGGAGATCTTCGGGGAGGCGGGTCTCCCTGCAGGGGTGTTCAACTTCACCCCGGGCCGCGGGTCGGTCATGGGGGATTACCTGGTCGACCACCCGGACATCTCCCTTATCGCCTTCACCGGCTCCATGGAGGTGGGGCTGCGCATCGTCGAGCGGGCGGCCAGGGTCCATCAGGGGCAGCCGAACGTGAAGAAGATCATTGCCGAGATGGGGGGTAAGAACGCGGTCATCATCGACGACGACGCGGACCTGGACGAGGCGGTGCCCCATGTCCTCTACTCGGCCTTCGGCTTCCAGGGGCAGAAGTGTTCGGCCTGCTCCCGCCTGATCGTCCTCGACGCGGTCTATGACCGCTTCATGGAGCGGCTCCTGGCCATGGCCAGGGCCACGACGGTCGGCCCGGCCGAGGACCCGGCCCACTACATGGGTGCTGTGGCGGACGACAAGGCGATGAAAAGCATCCTGGAGTACATCGAGATCGGCAGCAAAGAGGGGAAAGTGCTCTACATGAGTCCGACACCGGAAGGTGAGGGGTACTGGGTCCCCATGACCATCATCGGCGACATCCGGCCGGAGCACCGCCTTGCCCAGGAGGAGGTCTTCGGCCCGGTGCTTGCGGTGATGCGCGCCAAAGACTTCGACCAGGCTATCGAGTGGGCCAACTCCACCCGCTTCGCCCTCACCGGCGGCATCTTCAGCCGCTCGCCTGAGCATATCGCCCGGGCGCGGCGCGACTTCCGGGTCGGCAACCTCTACATCAACCGGAACAACACCGGTGCCCTGGTCGAGCGCCAGCCGTTCGGCGGGGCGCGCATGTCCGGCGTCGGCACCAAGGCGGGAGGTCCGGACTACCTGCTCCACTTCATGGACCCGCGGGTCGTCACCGAGAACACCATGCGCCGGGGCTTTGCGCCGGTGGAAGCGGACGACGACTGGGTGATCTGAGAAGTCTGGATTCAAGAGAAGGGGAAGGCCCTCGCCGCACGGCGGGGGCCTTTTTGCTAAAACAGGGTCGTAATCCCCCAGTAGGAGAGCATGCCGACAACGACCGATCCGGCCAGGGAGCGGTATTTCAGGGCAAAGAGCAGGGTGGGGAGGGCGGCAAGCAGTTCCGGTTTCCCCGGGGCGAAGGCGCGGGGCGCCCCCTGGGCGAAGAGGGTCGGGGCGATCAGGGCGCTGAGTATGGCAGGGGGGATCAGCTCCAGCCATTCGCTGAACCAGGCCGGCAGCTTCCGCCTCGAGAGGAGGACAAGCGGGAGCATTCGCGGCACGTAGGTCACCGCTCCCATGGCAAATACCAGCAGAACGTAGTCGCGACCGGTCATCGGGTCCTCTCCCCCTTCCTTGCCATCCGCTTCAGCGCCAGTCCGGCCGTGGCCGCCAGGCAGGTGGCGACGATCACATGGGTGTTTCCCGGAAGCCAGAGGTAGGCGAGCACCGAGCAGAGGGCCGCTAATATGGCGGTCGCGACGAAAACCGCGCTCTTCAGCTGGAACACCAGCAGGCAGATGAACATGCCGGTCAGGGCATAGTCGATGCCGAAGGCGCCGGCGGGGATGAACTGCCCCACGAAGGTTCCTGCCACGGTACTGAAAAACCATGTTGCATTGGCAGCCTGATTGAGTACCAGCGCGCTCTGCCGGCTCCAGTCGCCCTGGCTGAAGCGGGACATGTTGACGGCAAAGCTTTCATCGGTGACGCCGTAGGCGAAAAGTGCCAGGAACCGGCGGGATACGCCCTGGAAGTGAACCGCCAGGGAGGAGCTCATCAGCAGGTGACGCAGGTTAACCATGAATGTGGTGATAACGATCGCCGGGGGGGAGCCGTTGGCAGCCAGCATGGCGACGGCGATGAACTGGGAGCCGCCGGCAAATACCACGGCCGACATCAGCGCCGTCTGCCAGGTGACAAGTCCGCTCTTCTGTGCGAGAACCCCCAGGGAGAGACCGATCGGGACGTACCCCAGGCAGATCGGCATGGCGGCACTCAGGCCGGCCCGCACCCCCGGCGAAACGCGCTTCGTCTGCGGATCAGCCATTCAGGAGTCCGTGGGCCAGTTCGCCCAGAGTTCTGATCCCCTGTTCGATCCGTTCGTCCCACTGGGCCGCGGAGAGGCGGATGTGGTTGCCGTACTTGCCCGAGAGGGAGAAGAGGGGGCCGGGGACGATGCTGATGCCGTGCTCCAGGGCCTGGTGATACAGCCTGATGGCGTCGACTCCGACGGGCATCTCCACCCAGAGAATGAATCCCCCCTGGGGGCGGGTCATGCAGGTCCCGGGGGGGAAATGGCGGGCAACGGCATCCGTCATCTGGGAGATGTTGCGGGCATGAATGCGGCGGATGGCGCGCAGGTGGTGGTCGTACCCCCCGGTGGCGAGAAACTCCGCGACGGCGAGCTGCACCGGGGACGAGGTGGCAACGTTCATCATCATCTTCAGACGCTCCATCTCGGCCTGGTAGCGTCCGGCAATGGCCCAGCCGAGCCGGTAACCGGGGGCAAGTGTCTTGGAAAACGACGAGCAGTAGATCACCATGCCGGAACGGTCGAATGATTTGGCGCTGCTCGGGCGGTCATTGGCAAAGGTCAGGTCGCCGTAGATGTCATCCTCTATCAGAGGGATTTCGTGACGGGCCAGAAGTTCGACCAGTTCGCGCTTCCGCTCGTCAGGCATCAGGCTCCCCAGGGGGTTGCTGAAGTTGGCGATCACCAGGCAGGCGCTGATCCTGTTCTGCTCGATGGCGTAGCGCAGTGCCTCGATGCTGATACCCTCGCGCGGGGTGGAAGGGATTTCGAGTGCCTTCAGGCCAAGTTCGGCGATCATCTGCAGGAAGTTGAAATAAAACGGGGATTCGACGGCAATCGTGTCGCCCGTTTTGCAGGTTGCGCGGAGCGCCAGCAGCACCGCCTCGACGCATCCGGAGGTGATCAACACATCTCCCGGTCCGGCGCTGATTCCCGCCATTATGGATCTGCGGGCTATCTGCACCCGGAGACGCTCGTAGCCTGGCGGCATCTGGTAGGAGACGCTCTGGTCGCTCAGGCGGCGCACCTCTCCGGCCATGATCCGGTTCAACTTGTCGACCGGCAGGTTCCTGACGCAGGGAATGGCGCTCCCCAGGGGGAGAAGGTCGCGGTTCATCATGTTGCGCATCGCCTGCTGGCAGAGATCGCTGATCGTAACCGTCGACGGTCTGATACTGGAGCGCGGTACCGGTTCCGGTTCGCCGATTTCGGGAACACGGCTCCGGACATAGTAGCCCGACTGGGGTCGTGCCTCGATCAGCCCCTGGTCCTCCAGGAGGGTATACGCCTGCATCACCGTGTTGATGCTCACATCGAAACGCCTGCTGAGCTGCCGGATGGACGGGACCCGGTTCCCCGCCCTGAAGGTTCCCTGTTCGATCAGCCCCGATATCTCCAGGGCCACCTGCTCGTAGAGGAGCGCGCGGCTGCCGCTGATGTTCTCTCCGTTTATCATGAAATGAGCTTACTCCCGTTGCCCGGCTTGATACAGATACAGTTGCCCATCTTTCTGACGGGTACAGTTCGATTATTGCACAACTGTTATGGTTACAAAAGTAGTTTTCTGTATCTGTCTTTTTGGCAGTCGGGGGAGTACTGTTGCAGCATTACAGAAAGGAGGATGTTGCCATGGAATGTTTTCTCTCCAGGGACGAACTGCTGAGGCTTGACGGGGGGAGGGGAGGACTGGTGCTTCGCTGCGTTCGTGGAACAGTCTGGCTGACCTGCGGAGATGGAGCGGATTACCTGATCTCCAGCGGGAGAAGCTTCGAGCTGTCTCCCCGTATGGGTGCGATTGTCGAGGCCTTGGTGTCCGCCGAGTTCTTCCTCGGAGAGCCTGCCGCCGAGGGAAGAGCCGTCCATGGGGCAACAATGGGGGTTATCGGCTGCTGATGCCGCGGGATTCTATCAGGCCGCAAAAAACTGGAACGGCCGGCTCTCTGCAGGAATGATCATTGTGGTGGATTTTTTTGCCGATTAGGGTAAGTTTATGTGAAACAGTTTCCGGATGGAGCCCGGCATATCCGGCAACAATACATCCGGTCGCGGCAATACCGCAGGGCAATAGCCAATGAACCTGACCATCATGATGTCCGTTCCCGCCAGCATTCTAGCCTGGCTCTGCGTCCTGTACGTCGACCGGCCGGTCAGCCTGTACATCCATGAGCACCTCTATGGAAACCGCTATTGGGCACAGTTGACCTCATCCCTGCCGGATACGCTCCTGGTAATGGTTGTCGTCATCTCGGCAGCGTCATTCATCGACTATTGCTTCAGGAAACAGAAACACGTGCTGGATACGCATACCCTGCTGATGAGGCATATTGCGTTGTCCGTGCCAATTTCCTATGTGGTCAAGGTGGTGCTGAAGATTCTCTTCGGCAGGGTTGAAACGAGATACTGGCTGAAACACCAGCACCTTTATGAATTCCACTGGTTCCACTCCTGCGGGAATTTCAGCGGGTTCCCATCAGGTCACATGATCGTGTTTGCCACCTTGTTTGCTGCCATTGCGCGCTATCATCCCCCGCACAGTGTGCTTTGCCATTCGCTGCTGGGGGTGCTGGCAATCCTGCTTGTTGCCACGAATTATCACTTCGTCGGTGATGTTATCTACGGGGCCTACATCGGTTTTCTGACCGAATGGTGCATGTACCGGTTCTGCCGGTGGGATACTGCTGACGAGACCGCGGGCAGCGGGGCGACCTGATTTTCCGGTTCGGGCGGGGAACGGCCGGTTTGCCGGAATTTGTTGACCGAAGAAACGTTGTTGCCCGTGCCGGTGCATCCCGACCACTCGTTTTTTCATTACTGTAAAAGACTCATCTCAAAAACGCGGAGGGAGTTATGAAACGTTCAGTTTTTATTGGCTTCATCCTGACCGTATCCGCCATGTTGGCTCGGGCTGATTTCGATGCCGCGCAGCGGGCATATAATGATGGTGACTATGCTACAGCAATCCGGGAATACAAGTTGGACGGCAGTGCCAGTGCCCATTATGCCCTCGGCCATATGTATGCTGAAGGCAAGGGGACCAAGCAGCGGAACAGCAGGGAGGCAATGAAATGGTATCGCCGATCTGCCGAACAGGGGTATGCAAAGGCCCAGTACGCTCTCGGCCTCATGTATGCCATCGGTGAGGAAGTTACTGCCAATAAGACGGAAGCGGCCAAATGGTATCGAAAAGCCGCCGAACAGGGGCATGTCACCGCCCAGTATAATCTGGCCACGATGTATGACAAGGGTATCGGCGTTTCCAGGGATGAAAAGGCAGCTGCCAAATGGTACCTGAAGGCGGCCGAACAGGGGCACTCTGCCGCGCAATTTACCCTTGCGCAGATGTACGACAAAGGTACGGGGGAGAGTGAAACGGACAAGAAGGAGGCGGCGCGATGGTACCTGAAGGCCGCAGAAAACGGGAATGTTCGCGCCCAGTTCCGCATTGCCCAGATGTATGACAAGGGCGAGAGTGTTCCCCAGGACAAGCAAGAGGCGCTAAAGTGGTATCGGCGGGCTGCGGAGCAGAAGCATGCCAAGGCCCAGTTCGTGGTCGGCTTGCTCCATGACAAGGGTGAGTCTGTTCCCCAGGACATGAAAGAAGCGGCAAAGTGGTATCGCAAAGCCGCAGAACAGGGCGTTGCTGAAGCACAGTTCAACCTGGGCCTCATGTATTACAACGGTTCCGGTATCAAGCTGAACAGGACGGAGGCTGCCAGGTGGTTCCGCAAAGCCGCGGACAAGGGGGACGGCGATGCCCAATTCAATCTGGGCCTGATGTACGAACAGGGCGACGGGGTCAAGCAGGACTGGAAAGAGGCGGCAAAATGGTATCGCAAGTCAGCCGAACAGGGCTTTGACCAGGCTCAGCTGAATCTCGGCCTCATGTATTTCAGTGGACAGGGGGTGAAACAGAGCAAGAGGGAAGCGTTCAAATGGCTTGGCAAGGCAGCCGAACAGGGGTCGGACGAGGCGATAAAAACCCTGGAAATCCTTGGCTTGCACATGCATTTGAAGGGGACGCACTAGTTATAGCCGAGGTATCACCCCCCAGTTCATGGTTCCAGAATTTCATCGCTTGTCCGTACTGCAGCACCGGCAGCTGCCATCTCTGCCATTGCCCGGTCGGAGTCGCCGTCGCGGATATCAACTCCCTTGACGGCATCGCTTATGACCGTCACACCAAACCCGAGACGTAGCGCTTCCAGAACACTCTCTCTGACGCAGTAGTCGGTGGCGAGCCCGACAACGTAGAGCCGTTCCACGCCCAGTTCGTCAAGCAGTTGCCCGAGTTCAACCCTCAGTGAATCTATGGCATTGAAGGCGGAGTAGTCATCCCGTGCCGGATCCATCCCCTTGGAGACGATGATTGCTCCCGGAGGGAGGCGCAGGTCGGGGTGGAACCGGGCACCGTCGCTTTCCTGGACGCAGTGGACCGGCCAGAGCCCGCCGAATTCGCGGAAATGGGAGGTTTGTGGCGGATGCCAGTCACGGCTGGCAATGACCGGGATCCCCTTGTGACTGAAATGGTCGATGCACCGGTTGATGACCGGTACGATCCGGTCCCCCTCCGGTACCGCCAGGGCACCGCCGGGGCAGAAATCGATCTGCACGTCAACGATTAACAGGGCGCTATTCGGTTTCATGATTCCTCCTGCCCGGTGATCTGCTCCACTTCCTGTCGCACCTTCTGGAGCAGGTCGAGGCGGAGCCTGTTCAGCCCAGATGTGATGGAAACCTTGTAACGGTGGGGATTGACGAGCCGCAGGCACCCTTCGGGAAGAAGGGCGAGCTGGTAGGCCGAGCGGGCATGCATCTCCGTCAGTTTCTCCTGACCCCGGTGGGTCCGTTTCCCCCCGGCCATCATCTCCTGGCGCAGCTCCACCATGCGGGCATCGGCCGGAATCTTCTTGGACTGCAGCGGGTTGGCCGGGTCGAAGACGGTTGCCCCGGCATCGATCCGTTCCCCGTCAAGGGCGATGACGTCCTGGATGAAGCTGCCGTCAGGGGCAACCGCCCGCAGCAGTCGCTTGCGGTCCGGCAGGGTTGCCTTGGCCAGGTCGCTGGTGACCTTCAGGACCGGCCGGTCGCCGATCCGCACCAGCTTGTAGACCCCTCCGAGGGCGCCCCCCCCCTCGCCGGCCGCCGTTGCCAGGCGGGTTCCGACGCCGTAGATGTCAACCCGTCCCCCTTCGCTCCGGATCGATTCGATCACCTGTTCGTCCAGCTCATTGGATGCGACGATCTTGACCCCGGGGAAACCGGCGGCATCGAGCATCCGCCGTGCCTCGCGGGAGAGATAAGCCAGGTCGCCCGAGTCGATCCGGATCCCCACCAGCTCGTGCCCCTGCCGGCGGAGCTCCCGCGCCACGGTGATCGCGTTGGGGAGACCGCTTTTCAGGGTGTCGTAGGTGTCGACCAGGAGGATGGTGCTGTCCGGGAAAACCTCGGCATACTTGCGGAAGGAGGTCAGTTCGTCGGGGAAGGCCATGATCCAGCTGTGGGCATGGGTGCCGCGCACGGGAAGGCCGTGTAACATGCCGGCCAGCACGTTGCTGGTGTCCATGACGCCGCCGATGGCGGCGGCCCGGGCAACGGAGAGGCCGCCATCCGGGCCGTGTGCCCGGCGCAGGCCGAATTCGAGAACCTTGCCGTCAGCGGCCGCATTGACGATCCGGGCCGCCTTGGTTGCGATCAGGGTCTGGAAGTTGATGATGTTGAGCAGGGCCGTTTCCACGAACTGGGCTTCGGCCAGCGTCCCTTCCACGGTCAGCAGTGGTTCGCCGGCAAAAACCACGGTCCCTTCAGGCGGGGCGCTGACCGTGCCGTGGAAGCCGAAGCCGCGCAGGAAGTCGATGAACCGGGGGGGGAAGATGCCCAGTCCGCGCAGATAATCAAGTTCCCGCTCGTTGAAGGCAAGGTTTTCCAGATAGGCGAGGGCAGGCTCCAGGCCGGCAAACACCGCGTAGCTGCCACCGAAGGGGTTGTGGCGGTAGAAGAGGTCGAAAACGGCCGGTGTTTCGTGGATCCCCTCTTCAAGGTAGCCGGCCAGCATGGTCAGTTCGTAGAGGTCGGTGAGCAGCGGGGAGTAGCGCTTCATGGTCAGACTCCGATCGAACAATTACGTGTGTCATGAAGTATAGCAAATAATTTGCCGTTCTCTGCCGCGTAGAGTTTTGCACGAAGATAAACATCCTCGCGCCCGTTACAAGCCGGCTCGCCTGACGAAATACTTGCGGGTCTCATCAGAAAGCAGAAGCAGAATGGCAAAGGGGAGCAGCAGCAGCCAGACGTTGCCGCCGATGGGGGCGCAGCCGAAGATGGCATTGCCGGGAGGGGTGTAGATGATGAACCCGGCCAGCGCCAGTTCGGCAGCGATGCCCACGAGCACGAGCCGGTTGGAGAAGAAACCGAGGGTTACAATGGAAATAGTGGAAGAGCGGCAGGTAAAGACATTGGCGATCTGGGTGGCGATGATGCCGGCCAGGCAGGCGGTTGTGGCCTGCAGGTAGAGGGGTGAGCCGAAGTCAAGGGGCTGCGGCCAGCTCCAGCCACCGGCGTGCATGACGTAAAAATAGGCGCTCATGGCCGCCAGCGCTTCTAGAACCCCCAGGAAGAGGTAAGCCCTGACCAGCACCCCCCTGGTGAGCAGTCGTTCCGTCTTTGGCCGGGGGTGGCGTTGCATGATTGCGGGGGACGGGCTTTCCGACCCTAGCGCAAGTGCCGGCAGCATGTCGGTGCCGAGATCCACGGCCAGGATCTGCATGATGGTCAAGGGGAGGGGGATGCCGAACAGTATGTAGGCAACGTATGGGATCAATTCAGGAATGTTGGATGCGAAGATGTAAGTGATGAAATTGCGGATATTTTCGAAGACGGCACGCCCCTCCTCGATGGCATGCACGATAGAGGCGAAGTTGTCGTCCAGTAGCACGATGTCTGCCGCTTCACGAGCCACGCTGGTGCCGGAAAGGCCCATGGCAATGCCGACATGGGCCTTTTTCAGTGCAGGCGCGTCGTTGACACCGTCGCCGGTGACCGCCACCCGGTGCCCCTGCTCGATCAGCAGGCTGACGACATGCATCTTGTTCTGGGGGGACATGCGGGCAAAGATCAGGTTTTCCCTGTCCAGTGACGCGCGCAGTTCCGTGTCGGGCATGGTCACGCAATCCTTCCCCTCGATGATGAACGGATCACCGGTTATCAGGCCGATCTCCCGGGCAATGGCCGCAGCTGTCGGGCCGGCGTCGCCGGTTATCATGACGACCCTGATGCCGGCGCTGCGGCACTGTTCCAGGGCCAGCGGCACCTCCGGCCGGGGCGGGTCTTCCAGTCCCATGAATCCGGCAAAGACCAATCCCTCTTCCGGTATCGCACCTGCCGGGAGCGCGTCAATCTCCCGGAAGGCGAGCGCAATAACCCTGAGACCGGCGGCGGCCAGGGCGCGCTGTCGTTCGACCAGTTCCGCAATCGCGGCGCTCTCAAGCGGGATGACATTCCCGTCCCGGGAAATAGAAGTACAGAGAGACAGAACACTCTCCCCCGCACCCTTGACCAGCACGAACAGCCGTCCATCGATGCGGTGCAGGGTGGCCATCCGCTTCCGCTCGGCATCGAAGGGGGCTTCGTCGAGCCGCTCAGCTGCCACGGTCGCCCGCTCCATCGCATAGCGGTAGAGCGCGGTCTCGGTCGGGTCCCCCCGGATCCCATCAGCCGCCGGCACGGCATTGTTGCAGAGCAGGGCGACCCGGCAGGCCATGGCGCCGTCGTCAGGGTTCCACGACTCTTTCACGCTCATCAGGTTCTGCGTCAGCGTGCCGGTCTTGTCGGTGCAGATCAAATCGACCGAGCCGAGGGCCTCAACGGCGTTCAGGCTCTTGACCAGGGCGTTGCGACGTGCCATGCGGCGGCTCCCCATGGCCAGCGAGAGGGTCACTGTGGGGAGCAGTCCCTCTGGAACAAGGGCAATGATGATACCTATGGCGAAGAGAAAGTTGTCCCAGAACCTCTGGCCAAAAATACCCCCCAGTGCGAAGAAGCAGATCCCGCATGAAACGGCGATCACTGCGACGATGCGGGTCGCCCGGATGATTTCCGTCTGGAGCGGGCTCACCTCTTCAACCACCCGGCCGGTAATGTGGGCGATCTTGCCGAATTCGGTCGCCATGCCGGTTGCATAAGCCACGACGCTGCCGCTGCCGCTGACCACCAGAGTCCCGGCGAAGGCCAGGTTGAGGCTTTCGAGCATCTCCCCTTCCCAGGGGATATCTGACAGGACTCGGGAATCGGACTCGCCGGTCAGGGGGGCGTTATTGACGGTCAATCGGTTTGACTGCACGACCCGTCCGTCCGCCGGCACCTTGTCTCCTTCGCGAAGCATGATGAGGTCTCCAGGCACGATCTCACGGGCGTCGAGCTCCATTTCTGCTCCGTCCCTGATAACTGCAACCCTGAAGGGGAGCAGCTTGCGAAGCTCCTCGATGGCCTTTTCGGTGCGGTATTCCTGGATGAAGGTGAAGATGGCATTGATGAAGATGACCGCCAGGATGGCTATGCCGAGGCGGAGGAGTCCTTCGCCGGGATGGAGGTATTCGGACAGGAAGCAGAGTCCCGCCGCACACCAGAGCAACAGGGCCAGGAAGTGGGTGAACTGGGCGAGCAGGCGCGATGCCATCGATCGAACGTGCATCTCGCGGATTTCATTGTAGCCGTATTCCTGCAACCGGCGGGCGGCTTCTTCAGCCGTGATCCCCCGCGGTCCGCTGAACAGGGTGGCGAAGACATCCGCATGGGACAGCGCCTGGATCTTCACGGCGTTCTTCTCCCCGGACGGAAGAGGATGGCGTTGCAGGGGGGATGGTGCATGACGTCGCCGGCAGGGTTGCCGAAGAGCAGGCGGCGCAGGGCGCTCCGTTCGCTCGCCCCCAGCACGATCAGGTCATTGTGGTGGCTCACCGCCTCCAGCGCGATCGCCCGGGCGATCCCGCCCGATCCGCTCCGTTCCAGAACCGGCAGGTGATGAAGGCGCAGCTCGTTGCGCAGGGAGAGCAGATCGTCGGGAACATCCCCCCTTCCCGTTTCCGGCCGATGGAACAGCGTTACCTGTGACTCGAATGTCTTTGCCAGGAGGGCGAGAAAATGCAGCCACGCGTCCCGGTCGCGGATCACCCTCCCGAGTGGAACCAGGATATGACGGGGGTGGGGTTTGCCCATGTGCATGATGCGCATGACGGCCAGGTCGGCCCTGATGGTTCTCAGCAGCTGGTGGGCGGTCTCCCCCTGCAGGGCTGCGCCGTACTGCTCTCCGGGGACCAGGGGGTAGAAGACCAGTTCGGCTCCTTCCGCCTGGACACGATGGGGGAGAAACCGGGTGATCATGCCGGTCTCGGAGATACAGGTAACGGGGATGTCGTGGGCCAGGGCCTCGTCGAACAGGTGATCCAGGTGGCGATCCGTGTGGCGGGATATTACCTCGTCCCCCCCCTCGGCAATGGCGCTGTACAGCACGAGTTTCGCCCCGATCGCCGCAGCCAGCGCCATGGCATACCGGGCGGCCACGGTGGAGCCGGTGTGTTCGTTGATAACGGCCAGAATCGTGCGATAATTCATGTTGATACGTCCGCTTAAGGATTTGATAATTAATACCTGTAAGTATACCAGACGGGTATGAATTTCTTAGCGGCGCTCAGCGCAGATATAATTTGACAGGCAGGGTGTACCGGGTAGGATTATAATGATAAAATTTTCTGATTCGACCAGTTGGCGGTTCTCAGGAAGGTATTTCGAACAACTCGTACCGATTGCCTTTTCGAAATGTTTCAACACCGTTGGGCATTTCCTGCCGTCCATGCCGGAGAAAAAAACTGAATGACACTTTTGCCCGAGATTTTTCCCCTGCTTGTCTATACCCTGGTGACCCTGGTCATCATCACCGGCCTGATGTGTGCCGCTCGCTGGCTGGGGGCGCGCACGACCAATCCCAACAAGGAACTCCCCTACGAGTCGGGGGTGGTGCCGAGCGGCAGCGCCCGGCTCGCAATGCCGGTGCCGTTCTACCTGATCGCCATCTTCTTCATCGTCTTCGACGTGGAGAGCGCCTTCATCTTCACCTGGGCGGTTGCCTGGGACAGGCTGGGGATCGCCGGCCTGCTGCACATCACCTTCTTCATCGTGGCGCTGTTGCTGGGGCTGGTCTGGATATGGCTGAAAGGGGGACTCGAATGGGGTCCCTCCAGCGGGAGAAACGCGGCTTTTGGGCAAGCTCGGCGTAAGTCTTCGTGATTGATCGTGCGGCGTAGCGCTGTTTATGCCCTGAGGGTACTACGCCTCCTCACAATCCCTCGACAGCCTTGATCTTGCACCAAAATCCACGTTTCGTAGGTTTATTAAAATTCGATTGGGACTTCATGACGGAAGAATCAACGCCCGACAACATACTCCTCACCAACCTGGATGACCTGATCAACTGGGGACGGGCGAATTCGCTCTGGCCGATGTTTTTCGGGCTCTCGTGCTGTTTCGTGGAGATGATGACCTCGTTCACCTCCCGCTACGACGTCTCCCGCTTCGGTGCCGAGGTGCTGCGCGGCACGCCGCGGGAGGCGGACCTGATGGTCATTGCCGGGACGGTCTTCAAGAAGATGGCTCCCTCCATTCTCCGGCTCTACGAGCAGATGGCCGAGCCCCGCTGGGTGATCTCCATGGGGAGCTGCGCCAATTCCGGCGGCATGTACGATGTCTACAGCGTCGTGCAGGGTGTGAACCAGATCATCCCGGTGGACGTTTACGTCCCCGGCTGTCCACCCCGGCCGGAAGCGTTCATGCAGGGGCTGATGCTGCTGCAGGAGAAGATCAGAAGCTGCGAGCAGCCGGCCCGGCCGGTGCTGCATCTCCCCGGCGGGAGCCAGGGGACGACGGGGCCTGTGCTGGTGGACGGGATAAGCAAGTCCCGCGACCCCCGCGGTCCGGGTATGGCGGGCATCCCCGTACGCGGGGTATCCGTCGGCCATCCGAAGCCGTGGCTCCCCCGCTCCGACGAGATGTGGCGGCCGCCGGCGCCAAAGTACCAGTATCCCGATTTCGGCATGGCCGGCGAGCTGGAGGGGCTCTTCGCCGGGAGGGTCGAGCGGGACGCCGGGTCAACGGACATGCTCACCTACCGGGTGTCGGCGGAGGCGCTTCCCGAGGTGCTGCGCCATCTCAAAGGGCGGGCAGGTGCACCCTTTCGCCGCCTGGAGGACATCGCCGCGGTGGACAACTCCTGCCGCCGGGAGCGGGACCGGTTTGCCGATTTCACCGTCAATTACCATCTGCTCAATTTCGACACTCCCGGACGCCTGCGCCTCAAGGTGGATGCGGACGGCGTCAGGCCGGAGGTCAAGAGCGTCACATCCGTGTTTCCGGCCGCTGCCTGGTACGAGCGGGAGGTGTTCGACATGTACGGCATCCGCTTCAGCGGCCACGAAAACCTTCGCCGTATCCTCATGCCCCACGACTGGCAGGGACATCCGCTGCGCAAGGAGCACCCCTCCCGGGCGACGGAGATGGCGCCGTACACGACGGCGGACGCCCGGCAGCACCAGGCGCTGCCGGGGAGCGACTTCTTCGACCGGACCAGCGAGGATACCCTGATTCTCAACCTCGGCCCCCAGCACCCGGGGACCCATGGCATCATCCGCTGCATTCTGAAGCTGGAGGGGGAGGAGATCGTCGACCTGGACCTGGACATCGGCTATCACCACCGGGGGGCGGAGAAGATCGCCGAACGCCAGCACTGGAACCAGTTCATCCCCTACACCGACCGGATCGACTACCTGGCCGGGGTGCAGAACAACCTGGCCTATGTCAATTCGGTGGAGCGGCTCTGCGGCATAGTGGTCCCGGGCCGGGCAGTCGTCATCCGGGTGATGCTTGCCGAACTGTTCCGCATCGCCAGCCACCTGGTCTGGCTCGGCACCTTTGCCGCCGATGTGGGGGCCATGACCCCGGTCTTCTACACCTTCACCGACCGGGAGAAGATTTTCGATATCGTCGAGCTGATCACCGGCGGCAGGATGCATCCAGCCTGGTTCCGCATCGGCGGTGTCGCCGATGATCTCCCCGAAGGGTGGGACGGCGCGGTGCGGGAACTGCTCAACTGGATGCCGCCGCGCCTCAAGGAGTACCATGCCCTGCTGGACAAAAACCCGATCTTCCTCGCCCGGCTGAAAGGTGTTGGGGCGATCAGCAAAGATGACGCCATCGAGTGGGGACTGTCCGGGCCGAACCTGCGCGCCTGCGGGGTGGAGTGGGACCTGCGGCGCAAGATGCCGTACAGCGGCTACGACCGGTTCGAATTCGACATCCCGACCGCCGAGGGGGGGGACTGCTGGGGACGCTACCTGGTCCGGATGGAGGAGATAAACCAGTCCCTGCGGATCGTCAGGCAGTGCCTGAACAATATGCCGGAAGGGCGCTGGATCTGCGACGACTACCGCTACGTTCTCCCTCGCAGGCGGGACACGCTGCAGGACATCGAATCGCTCATCCACCACTTCGTCAATGCGACCCGTGGCATGGCGCCCCCACCGGGGGAGAACTACAGCGCCATCGAGGCCCCAAAGGGTGAGAACGGCTACTTCGTCGTCTCCGACGGCCTGAACATCCCCTACCGGGTGCGGATCAAGACCCCCAGCTTCCCCCACATGCAGGCGCTGCCGCTCATGAGCCGGGGGTGGCTGGTGGCTGATTTCCTGGCGATACTGGGGTCGGTGGACTTTGTGTTGGCGGACCTGGACAGGTAGTCAAGAATCTGCCACAGAGGCACAGAGAAACCCCGAAAAGCGAATTCACAAATCAACTTGTTTCAGCAGGTACTGTTCGGGTTTACATACTGATCATCCTGTATATACCTGTTAATTGGTTTTCTGATTTTACTCCGTGTCTCCGTGCCTCTGTGGCAAAAGGTTTGTATGATTCCTGAATCACTGAAAACCGAACTCCGGGCCCGCGTCGCCCATGCCATTACCCCCCGCGAGGCGGCGGTGGACGTGATGAAGCGGCTGCAGACCCACTACGGCTGGCTGACCGACGAGGCGGTGGGGGAGGCGGCGGAGCTGCTCGGCCTGTCACTTTTGCAGGTGGAGGAGCTGGCCACCTTCTACGAGATGATCTACCGCCGTCCGGTGGGGAAGCGGGTAATCCATGTCTGTGACTCCATCTCCTGCTGGGCAATGGGGGGGGAGCCGCTCATGGCGCACCTTTCACGCCACCTGGGGATTTCCCCGGGGGAGACCACCCGCGACGGCCTCTTCACCCTGCTCCCCTGCTGCTGCCTGGGGAACTGCGGCGAGGCGCCGACCATGATGGTGGGCGACCGGCTGTACGGCAGGCTCGATCCGGAAACGGCCGGCCAAATCCTTAACCAGGAGCGTGAATCGTTTCTGGTCGGCACAAAGGAGGAGAGATGAAAGCGAAAATCTGTGTACTGGCTACCCTGTCAGGGGCACTGCTGCTGGCCACGACGTGCGGAGCGGCTAAGGGGAAGATCGACGGCAAGGCGGAGTTCGAGAAGCTCTGCTCCGGGTGCCATCCCGATGGCGGCAACACCATCAACCCGTCAAAGACCCTGATGAAGATGACCCGGGAGGCAAATGGCGTGAAGAGCGTCAGGGACATCGTCAGGAAGATCAGGAAACCGGGGCCGGGGATGAAGCAGTACGACAAGAAAGAGCTTTCGGATGCGAAAGCAAAGGCGATAGCGGAATATGTCATCAAAACGTTCAAATAGCAGGCTGAGGGCTGAGGGCTGAGGGAAAAACCTTTAGCCTTAAGCCTTGCGCCTTGAGCCGGATTATTTATGGAACAGGTCCTTTTCAGACATAACCGCCCCGGGCGGTGCGTGACCTTCGGGGAGTACCGGTGCGAAGGGGGCTTTGCCGCTTTGGAAAAGGCGCTGCGGGAGATGACGCCGGAGCAGGTGCAGCAGGCGGTGATCGACTCCGGCCTGCGCGGCCGCGGAGGCGCCGGTTTCCCGACGGGGAAGAAGTGGTCCTTCGTCCCCCGCGACCTACCCGGACCGCGCTGGCTGATCTGCAACTGCGACGAGATGGAGCCCGGGACCTACAAGGATCGGTTCCTGCTGGAGGCCAACCCCTACCTGCTGGTGGAGGGGATGATCCTCGCCTGCTATGCCCTCGGGGTGCGGCACGCCTTCATCTTCATCCGTCGCGGCTACGAGACCGCCGCGGCGAACGTGCAGCGTGCCATCGCCGAGGCGAAGGGGGCCGGACTGCTCGGGGAAAACATTCTCGCGAGCGACTTTTCCTGTGATCTGGAGGTGCACCTCTCCGCCGGGCGGTACATCTGCGGCGAGGAGACCGCCCTGATGAACGCCCTGGAGGGGAAGCGGGCCAATCCTCGCGCCAAGCCGCCTTTCCCGGCGATCAAGGGGTTGTGGGGCGGTCCGACCGTTGTGAACAACGTGGAGAGCCTGTCCAACATCCCGTACATCATCAATGAAGGCCCCGAACGGTTCAGGTCCCTGGCCCTCATTCCCGAGGCGGCCGGTCTGAAGCTCTTCTGCATCAGCGGCCATGTGAAAAACCCCGGCTGTTTCGAGCTCCCCCTCGGCATCCCCCTGGGGGAGATTATCGATACGGCCTGCGGCGGCATGCGCCCCGGGAGCAGCTTCAAGGCCTGCCTCCCCGGCGGCGCCTCGACCCCGTACTTTACTGCTGAGCATTTCGCCACCCCCATGGACTTCGACAGCGTTGCAAAGGCTGGCTCGCGCCTGGGAACCGGCGGCGTGGTTGTCTTCGACCAGAACACCTGCATGGTGGCCGCGACCCTCAACCTGGTCCGCTTCTACGCCCGCGAATCGTGCGGCTGGTGCACCCCCTGCCGCGAGGGGCTCCCCTACGTGGTCTCTCTGCTGGAGGAGATCGAGGGGGGGAGGGGGAGCCTGGAGCAGGTGGAGCTGCTGCGCGACCATGTGAAACTCCTGAACTACGCCTTCTGCGCCCTGGCCCCCGGTGCCATGGGGCCGGTGGAGGGGCTGCTGCGCCACTTCGAGGAGGAAGTGGTGGAGCATGTCACACGGGGGGGCTGCCCGTTTTCAGGCTAAGATTTGCCACAGAGACACAGAGACACGGAGAAAATGCGAGAACTTACCGAACGCATAATCGGCGCAGCCATTGAAGTTCATAGATATCTGGGACCAGGGCTTCTTGAATCTCTTTACGAGAAAGCCCTTTGCCATGAACTGGAGCGTCGTGAAATAAAATTTTCCTCACAGGTTTCCGTGCCTGTTGTGTACAAGAATATAGTTCTCGGTGAACATCGTCTTGACCTGCTTGTTGAAGATACCGTGATTGTTGAACTCAAGGCTGTTGAACGTATTGATCCGGTTTTCAATGCTCAACTACTCGGTTATTTGCGGTTGACACAGAAAAAATTAGGGCTTCTCTTCAACTTCAATGTTCCACTTCTCAGAGACGGAATCTCGCGGATCATTCTTTAGCTTTGCTCTGTGTCTCTGTGGCGGATTTTAATCTATGCCGAAACTGATCATCGACGACATAGCCGTTGACGCGGCGGAGGGGACCACGGTGCTGGAGGCGGCACAGTCCGTCGGCATCACCATCCCTCACTTCTGCTGGCATCCGGCCCTGGGGAAGGCGGGCGCCTGCCGGGTCTGCGCCGTGAAGCTCCTGGACGGGCCGGTGAAGGGGGTGCAGATGTCCTGCATGCTGCCGGTGCAGGAGGGGATGGTGGTCTCCACGGTCGATCCGGAGGCGGTGGCACTGCGGCGCCAGGTGATCGAGTGGCTGATGATCAACCACCCCCACGACTGCCCGGTGTGCGACGAGGGGGGGGAGTGCCAGCTGCAGGATTTCACCATTGCCGGCGGCCACGGCATCCGCCGCTTTGGCGGGCCGAAGCGGACCCATGTCAACCAGGATCTGGGGCCGCATATCGAGCACGAGATGAACCGCTGCATCCAGTGCTACCGCTGCGTCCGTTTCTACCAGGAGTATGCCGGGGGGAGCGATTTCGGCGTCATGGGGAGTGCCGGGCGTGTCTATTACGGCCGCTTTGCCGATGGCCGGCTGGAGTCCCCCTTTTCCGGCAACCTGGTGGATATCTGCCCGACCGGGGTCTTTACCGACAAGACCGCCCGTTTCCGGGCCCGCTACTGGGACTACGACATGGCGCCGTCGATCTGCCCGAGCTGTTCCCTCGGCTGCAACATCACGCCGGTGGCCCGCTACCGGGAACTGCTGAAGATCGTGGCCCGGCGCAATGATAGGGTTAATGGCTGGTTCATCTGCGACCGTGGGCGTTTTGCGCCGAAAGAGGTGAATGCGCCTGCCAGACCGCGCACGCCGCTTGTTGATGGCCGGCAGACAAGCTGGGAGGAGGTGCAGGATGCACTTCTTCGCCGGCTGAACGAGGTCGTGGAGCTGTACGGCAAGGGGAGCGTGGCTGTTGTCGGTTCTTCCCGACTGTCGCTGGAGGGGGCGAACCTGCTCCCCCTTCTGGCCGAAGCCCTATCCGCCGGGTCGCTGTGCTATTTCAACACCGACCGGGAGCTCCGTGCTTCCCATGCCGCAGTCTCGTTGCTAGACAGTGACCACTCGGCATCCATGGAGCATGTCAGGAACGCCGACTGTATCGCTCTCTACGAGTGTGACCTGCGCGACGAGGGGCCCATGATGCTCCTGGCGGTGCGCCAGGCCTGGCGCCGGGGGGCACCGGTGCTGCTGGTGGGGGAACACTCCCCCCTGGAGCAGGCGCAGGATCTGGGCATCGAGGCGGTGCAGCTCCACTTCATGGAGGAGGCGCCGCTGGCGATTTTCGACCGGCCGGTGGTGATCGCCGGTGGGAAGCACGCTGATCCGCGGATCATCTCCATGCTCGACCGGACCGGTGCTCGGATTGCCTGTCTCTTCTCCGGGCCGAATGGCCACGCTGCGGCGCTTCTCTCCAGGGAGCGGGGAGGGGGGGCGCTCGAGGAGGCGATCGCCTCGGGCCGGGTGAGGGGGGTGGTGGCGGTGGAGGCTGATATTCCGGAGGAGCTGCTGAAGGGGATTCCCTTCGTGGCAGCAATTGACTGGCGGGCTACCCCGGCGGTGAGTGCGGCGGAAATCGTCCTCCCCACGACTGCCTGGGTGGAGAGCGACGGCACCTATGTCAATAACGAGGGGCGGGCGCAGCGCTTCTGCAGGGTCATGCAGCCCGGCCTGCCGGTGAAGGGGCTGGATTCTGCCGGTCACCCCCCACGGGTTCACGAAGCCGGGCCGCCGGGGGGGGATCTTCGCCCTGCCTGGCAGGTGATTGCAGACCTGATCGCCCTGAGCGGTGAAACGCTGCCGGAGAAGCCGCTTTCAGGACCGTGGGCACACCTGGCCGGCTTGGATCCGGAGGGGGAGGGGGAAGTCATTTGCCACAGAGACACAGAGGCACAGAGGCACAGAGGTAAATTATGACTGGAATTGTTCGCTTCAGGCAGAGCGCGTTTCCCGCCGGAATTTCGCTACGTGATGAAAGGGGAGAGGAAGGTCTGGGGGGCACACCATGACGAGCTGTTTTCTCCGCGTCTCTGTGCCTCTGTGGCAGGTTTCAACATGACGATTGATCCCATCGACATAGCGCTCATCATCGCCAAGATCGGCCTGGTCCTGTTGGTCATCCTGACCCTGGCGGCCTACCTGGTTTTTGCCGAGCGCCGCCTGCTTGCCTGGATCCAGGACCGGAAAGGGCCAAACCGGGTCGGCCCCTTCGGGCTGCTCCAGCCCCTGGCCGACCTGATCAAGCTCCTCACCAAGGAGGATTTCTGCCCCCCTGACGGAGACCGGTGGCTCTTCTTCCTGGCGCCGGCCATGGCCGCCATACCGGCCATCCTGACCTTTGCCATCGTCCCCTTCGGCGCGCCGCTGCGGCTCTTCGGCCGCGACCTGCCGCTGCAGGTCGCGGACCTGAACGTGGGGCTGCTCCTCTTCATGGCCTTCTCCTCCATCGCCGTCTACGGGGTCGCCCTCGGCGGGTGGGCCTCCAACTCCAAGTATGCCCTGCTCGGGAGCCTGCGGGGGCTGGCCCAGCTGATCTCTTACGAGCTCTCCATGGGGCTTTCCCTGGTGCCGACGGTGATGCTGGCCCGCTCCTTCCGCCTGACGGAGATTGTCGACGCCCAGGCCGGCGGGTGGTTCATCTTCTACCAGCCCCTGGCGTTCGCCATCTTCCTGGTCAGTATCCTGGCGGAGTGCAAGCGGATCCCCTTCGACCTCCCCGAGGCGGAGGGTGAACTGGTGGCCGGTTTCCACAGCGAATATTCGGGGATGCGCTTCGGCCTCTTCTTTGTCGGCGAGTACATCAACATCATCGTACTCGGCGGGCTGGCCGCCACCTTCTTCCTCGGCGGCTGGCACGGGCCGCTCCTCCCGGGGTTCGTCTGGTTCTGGGGGAAGGTACTTGGCTTCGCCTTCTTCTTCATCTGGGTACGCGGCACACTGCCGCGCCTGCGCTACGACCAGCTGATGCACCTGGGGTGGAAGGTCCTGACCCCCCTTGCCCTGGTGAATATCCTGGTCACCGCCTGGTGGCTGTATCTGAGCGGATCGTAAGTCCGCCACAGAGACACGGAGACACAGAGTATGGAAACCCGACGTGGCCTGTTATCCGTTGCGTAATCGGAGGCTTTGTATGGAACGGGGTTGTCTCCGGGATGGTCGGCACCAGCAGCTTGAAAAAAATATGACACGATTTTCTCTGAGACTCTGTGTCTCTGTGGCAGGTTTCCCATGACGGTCATCGACGACATAACCGCAATCCTCACCGGGCTCTGGACCACCTGGAAGCATATCCTCCGCCGGCCGGTGACGATCCAGTACCCGGAGGAGAAGCGCACCCCGTCCCCCCGCTACCGGGCGCGGATCATCCTTACCCGTGACCCGGACGGCGGGGAGCGCTGCGTCGCCTGCTACCTCTGCTCCGCCGCCTGTCCGGTGGACTGCATCTCCATGCAGGCGGAAGAGGTGGAGGGGGGGCGGCGCCGGGCCGCCTGGTTCAGGATCAACTTCTCCCGTTGCATCTTCTGCGGTCTTTGCGCCGAGGCCTGCCCGACCATGGCGATCCAGATGACGCCGGACTACGAGATCTGCAAGCGGGATGTCATGGATCTGGTTTATGAAAAGGAAGATCTGCTTGTTGATGGCTGCGGCAAGGATCGGTCGTACAATTTTTATCATCATGCCGGCATCGGCGTCACCCAGTCCCGGGGTGAAGGGGTCGGCGAGAAACCACCGGTGGATGTGCGCGGGCTGATGCCGTGACGCTTGAAAACCGGGCTGCCGCAGAGTCACAGAGGAAAATCGTTGATTCAAAATGGCTTGATCAACAGGGCAGTTGGTGCATCCGATAGTTTTATTGTTCCGCAGTCAAAAGGCTGACACGTGTTCACATCACTAATGGTGATTGATACCTTGTTTTTTCTCCGTGTCTCTGTGTCTCTGTGGCAAACATAAGGAAAATATGGAACAGGCACTCTTCTACATACTGGCCGCGGTCATGGTCGTTGGCACGGTACTGGCCATAAGCTCCCGGCACCCGGTGCATGCCATCGTCTACCTGGTTACCTCCTTCTTCGCCCTGGCGGGCATCTTCTTCCTGCTGCTGGCGCCGCTGGTGGCCATGTTCGAGGTGATCATCTACGCCGGTGCGGTCATGGTGCTCTTCATGTTCGTCATCATGATGCTCGACCTGGGGCATCCGGAGAAGGCCGTAAAGCCCGGGTGGCGGCAGTGGCTTCCGGCCTTGGCGCTTTCCGGGATTGTCCTGGTGTCGCTGGCCCTTGCTGCCGGGCGCTCCGTCACAGCGGCTAGGCTCGGGGTAGAAGGGATGGGGGTGAAGGATTTCGCCACCCTCCTTTTCGGCCGTTACGGCGTGGCCATAGAGGTCATCTCCCTGCAGCTGCTTTTTGCCGTGGTGGGGGCGCTCTACCTGGGGAGGCGACGATGAGAAGCGCGACTTTTGCCTCGCCCTTACGGGCTCGCCCTTCGGGCAGCTTCCGCTGGTCAATTCACAAGTCGAATTGTCCGCAATCGCGGCGTTGCTCTTCAAAATGCCTTGTGCGACGTACAAAAAGTACGTCTCCGCGCCATTTTTTGAGCGCCTTGCGCTTATCGAAAAATCCGCACTTCTTGGGGGAGCCGTCATGATCGTCCCCCTCGAACATATCCTCATACTGGCTTCCGTGGTCTTCTCCCTCGGGCTGGTCTGCGTGCTTGTCTGGCGGAGCAATGTCATCATGCTCCTCATCGGTATCGAGATCATGCTCAATGCCGCCATGCTGGTGTTCGTCGGCGGTTCGGCCCGCTGGGGGGCGACCGATGGCCAGGTGTTCGCCCTGATGATCATGGCAATGACCTCCGCCGAGGTCTCCCTTGCCCTGGCGCTGGTGGTCTATCTGCACCGGCGGCGCAGGACGGTGAATGTGGATGATTTCAGGGAGCTGGGGGAACCATGAGACTCCTGCTCGAACTGATAATCCTCCTCCCCTTCTGCGGGGCGGTGCTGCTGGCCCTTCTGGGAGGGAGACTCCCTCGCCGGGCAGTGGCAACCGTGGCCTGCTGTGCCGTCTGGGGGAGTTTCATTGCCACCCTCGGCGCGGCAGCAACCTACCGCTCACCGACCACGGTGGAGGTCGTCAGCTGGCTGGTCGATTTCGAACTCTCCGCGCCGATGACCCTCTACCTGGATACCCTCTCCCTATCCATCATCCTCATGGTCACCTTCGTCTGCGGCCTGATCCACCTCTACAGCGTGGCCTACATGGCGGAAGACCCGGGTCATGTCCGTTTCTTCGCCCTGCTGAACCTGTTCGTCGCGGCCATGCTCCTGCTGGTGCTGGCTGAGAACCTCCCCCTCCTCTACATGGGGTGGGAGGGGGTCGGTTTCTGCTCCTACGGCCTGATCGGTTTCTGGTACCGGGAGGAGAAGAACGCCACCGCCGCCCGCAAGGCGTTCATCGTCACCCGCGTCGGCGACATCGCCTTCGGGGTCGGCATCGTCTGGCTGTTCGAGCTTTTCAGCACCATGTCCATCAGCAGCATCAACGAAACCGCGTTCCTCATGCCGGTCGGGGTGATCACCGCCATCGGCATCCTCCTTCTCATCGGTGCCATGGGCAAGTCCGCCCAGCTGCCGCTGTCGGTCTGGCTCCCCGACGCCATGGCCGGTCCGACTCCGGTTTCGGCCCTGATCCATGCCGCAACCATGGTGACCGCCGGGGTCTACCTGCTGATGCGCTTCATGCCGTTCGTGGGGATGTCGTCTGCCGTGCTCTCCGCCATCGCCGTTACCGGCGCCCTGAGCGCCTTCTACGGGGCCAGCTGCGCCCTTGCCCAGCGGGACCTGAAGAGGGTGCTGGCCTATTCGACCATCAGCCAGATCGGTTTCATGATGCTCGGCGTGGGTGCCGGTGCGATATCCGCCGCCACCTTCCACCTTATCGTGCACGCCTTCTTCAAGGCGCTCCTCTTCCTCGGCGCCGGCTGCGTCATTACCGCGATGCACCACGAGCAGGACATCTATCGCATGGGGGGGCTGAGGCGGACCAATCCGGCCCTGTTCCGGCTCTTCCTTGCCGGTGCCCTCTGCCTGGCAGGCTTTCCCCTCACCGGCGGCTTCTTCAGCAAGGACGGCATACTGGCCGCGGTCTGGGCCCATGGGGGCGGTCTGTATGCCGGGCTCTACCTGCTGGCCCTTCTCACCGCCTTCATGACCGCCTTCTACAGCTTCCGCATGGTCTGGCTGGTCTTCGGCGGGGAGCTCCACACTCCCCCCTTTGCGAAAGGAGGGCAGGGGGGGATTTCAGAACATGTCAACGGGCAAATCCCCCTCAATCCCCCTTTAACAAAGGGGGAGGATCATGGAAAAGTTCCTCGCCTCATGGAGCTGGTCCTCTACCCCCTGGCGCTTTTCGGGGTCTGCGGCGGGCTGTTAAACCTTCCCGGCTACCTTGCCGATGGCTTGCTGAACGGATTTCTTGCGCCCGTCAGCGGCAAGACTCCCCATGTTTCCCATGAGAGTGAAATCGTCCTCCAGGTGGTGGCTGCCCTGGTGGCCATCGGCGGCATCCTGCTGGCGGGCCGCCGCTACGGCGACGCGGCCCGCGCTCTCCGCCTGGCCGAGGCCGAGGGGCCTGAAGGCGGAATTGCCGCGTTCCTGCTGCACGGCTGGCGCCTGGACGCTCTCTACGACATGCTCTTCGTCCGCCCCTTTGCCCGTATCTCCGGCATCCTCTGGAGGCGGGTGGACGAGGAAGGCATCGACCGGTCCATCGACCGGTTTGCGATTTCCCTTGGCAAAGGTGGGGAACTCCTCGGCCGCTGGGCGACCGGCCGGGTGTCGCTCTACCTTCTCAGCTTCGCCGCCGGTGCGGCGGTGCTTGTCGGATATCTGGTCTGGCTGGCTCTGTAACTCCACCGCTTCGGCGGAATGAACATGCTTCACGACTGCAAAGGAGGATCTGACATGCGCACGGAACGAATGGTTATTGCAGCGTCTTTTGTACTGTCACTCTGCGGCACGGCCCTGGCCGACGTCACCGTCGAGATGAAACTTGCCGACGAAAAAGGGGAGGGGAGGCCGGTCGGCCGGGTGATCGTTTCCGAATCAACCTACGGCCTGGTCTTTACCCCGGAACTCGCCGGTCTCCCGCCGGGGCTGCACGGCTTCCATGTCCACGAGAACCCGAGCTGCGCTTCGAAGGAGAAGGACGGCAAGATGGTCCCGGCACTGGCTGCCGGAGGGCACTACGACCCGGCCGGCAGCAAGAAGCATGGGACGCCGTGGGGGGATGGGCACCTGGGGGATCTGCCGGCACTCTACGTCGACCATGATGGCAAGGCGAGCAACCCGGTTCTCGCCCCACGGCTGAAGCTCGCCGACCTGAAGGGGCGCTCGCTCATGGTCCATGTCGGCGGTGACAACCATGCCGACCATCCCGCACCCCTCGGCGGCGGTGGGGCGCGGCTGGCGTGCGGCGTGATTCGCTAGGTGGATGGTCTTTCTCCCGGCAACAACAATTGTGATGGCGTCTTTCCCCCTCTCCCTAGCCCTCTCCCACCAGGGGAGAGGGGATTTAAAGCTCCCCTCCCTTCGATGGGAGGGGGTGGGGGAGGGTGCATGGCAGTGGTTGATACCGTGCTTGGTTGAAAACCTTTTCACCACCCGCTCCCTGCGGTCGCTCAAGACGCAAAGGGCACAAAGGGGATGCAAAGGAACGGCGAGACGGAGAACTTGGTTCGCGGGATAAATGTTCCATTTGGGTGGATCACCGGTTCACGCGCGTGCGCGCGTGAACATAAGAAGTTGACGATAAATCTAGAGGTTACCTAATGAATAAGGTCATAATTGCAACTGTGGTTCTAATGTTATGGCTGATCTCATTTACCTCTTTTGCAGCGCCATACAATACTCGTCCACCTGTGACACTTGAGGGCACTGTCAAGGAGATTACTTGGCATGCTGAGGAATTCCGTAAAGGGATTCCAGGGAGAAGAGCAGACTCCACCATACCAGCACATTATGTGATTAGTATAGACGATGTAACCATTACGGGTGAGCGTAAGAGTGAAAGTGAATTTAAAGACGGTGACGCTGGCAGAATTCGGTTCAGACACGAATCCGATGATGGATTTCTAATGCCGGGAATGAGAATAAAGTTAACAAATTTTTGTATCAGAGGGGATGAATGGGGGACTTGGGCCTTCTACACGAGTATTGAAGTGCATTAACCTTGTATTGGCTCAGGGCAATAGAAGGGTCAAAGTTCAAAAAGTAGAAAAAGATATGAGGTCTCAACAAGGCTTACGGTCCGTCGAAAGACTGCGGGCCACAGCCATGCCCATTAGGCGCCACACTAAAGTAACCGGAAAACCCGGATATGACAGAAAACAAACGCATCGTGCAAAAATATATGGAAGGTTTCAGGAAAACTGATCGTGAGAAGATACTCTCGTGCCTGACCGATGATGTGGAGTGGGAAATCCCGGGTCTGTTCCACTCTCGGGGAAGGGCCGAGTTCAACGACCACATCGTCGATCCTGGTTTTGCCGGGAACCCCGTCATCAGCGTGACTCGAATGACCGAGGAGAATGATGTTGTGATCGCTGAGGGGACGGTCCTGGCAAGGCGCGAGGACGGAACGTCTCTGCCACTAGCGTTCTGCGACGCTTTTGTGCTTGAAAACGGCAAAATACGACGTCTGACCAGCTATCTGATGAAAACTTGATCTCGTGGCACGGGCCGCGACCGTTACCCCCGGTAAACCTCGCGGCGGTGGCCGACTTTGACCACCCAGACGGTCAGTTCACCGTCCTGAATTGAATAGACGATGCGATAATTTCCCTGGCGGATGCGGTAGCGCTCCTGGCCGGTGAGCTTTTCGCAACCGGGGGGGCGGGGATTTTCGGCAAGGGCGCCGATGCGCTCCATGATGCGTCGCAGATCTGCTTTGGGGATTGACTCCAGATCCTTGCGGACGGACTCCTTGAAAAAGATGCTAAATGCGGCCATCGGCTTTCAACTCGGCCAGGATGGTTTCATAGGAAACCAGCGGTTCATTGACCCGGTCGGCAAAGGCGGCCAGATCTTCGGCATCTTCGCTCAGGGTATTGCGTACCGCGTCGTTGACGAGGTCTGATATTGAGCGTGATGTTTCCAGTGCCTTGTGTTGCAGAGCCCGGTGTAGTGCCTGGTCGAAATAGACGGTTGCCCGTTTGGTGAGTGGTGCCATGTTGTGTTACCTCAATACTGTCAGTATAGCGTTGTGACGTTATAACGTCAAACCGTTTAGCAGGAAAACAAACGGGTAGTGCTTTGAGCGTTTACCCGTAACCAGGAACAGATATGACAGTTACTCCCCACATACTGCCCCTGCTCCTCTTCCTCCCCCTGGCAGGTACCCTGCTGCTCCTCCCCCTCTGGGAAAGGCCGGCAGCCGTGCGGTCTGTTGCCCTTGCCACCGGTCTTGCGGAGCTGGTGCTGGCCTGCGCCTGCTTTCCCCTGCAGTCACATGCGACTGCAGGCGCGCCGGCCGGGTTCTTCCTCTTCCTCGACCTCCCCTGGATCGAGGGGCTGGGGATCCGCTTCACCCTGGGGATGGACGGCATCAGCCTGCTGCTGGTCCTGCTAACCGCCCTGGTGTCGGTCATCGCCATGCTGGTCTCGTGGCGGGCGGTGGGCGAGCGGACCGGCCTGCACTACCTGCTGATCCTGGTCATGGAGACCGGCATCATGGGGGTCTTCCTTTCTCTCGACCTCTTCCTCTTCTACCTCTTCTGGGAGGTGATGCTGATCCCCATGTTCTTCCTCATCGGCATCTGGGGGCATGGCCGCAGGGTCTATTCGGCGGTGAAGTTCTTCCTCTTCACCCTGGCCGGCTCGCTCCTCATGCTGCTGGCGATCATCGGCATCTACCTCCTCCACGGCAACCAGAGCGGGGTGTACAGCTTCGCCCTGATGGAGCTGGTGAAGACTACCGTGCCTGCCGGTGCCGGGCTCTGGCTCTACGGAGCCTTCCTTCTCGCCTTCGCGGTGAAGTTTCCCCTGGTGCCGCTGCACACATGGCTTCCCGATGCCCATACCGATGCGCCTACGGCCGGCAGCGTCCTTCTGGCCGGTCTGCTCCTCAAGACCGGCGCCTACGGCCTGATCCGCTTCGGCTACCCGCTCTTTCCCGAGGCGGCCCGGACTTTGACGCCGCTGGTCACGGTCCTTGCGGTTGTCGGCATCCTCTATGCGTCCTGGATCGCCTTTTCCCAGCGGGACATGAAACGGCTGGTGGCCTATTCCAGCATCGGTCACATGGGGTTCGTGGCCCTGGGGATCTCCGCCTGGACGCCGGTGGCCCTCTCCGGCGCCCTGATGGTGATGGTCAACCACGGCATCACCACCAGCGCCCTGTTCGCCATGGTGGGGATGCTGGACGAGCGGGCACAGACGAGGGAGATCGAGGCATTCGGCGGCCTGTGGGGGAAGATCCCCCGCTTCTCCTTCCTCTTCCTCCTCTTTGCCATGGCCTCGGCGGGGCTCCCCGGACTGAACAACTTCGTCGGCGAATTCCTCGTCCTCGCGGGGAGTTTCAAGGTCGCCCACCTGTCAACGGTGCTCGCCTTCCTCGGGGTGCTCATCCCCCTGGTCTACATGGTCCGCCTGGTGCAGGAGCTGCTCTTCCAGGAGGAGCGTATGCCGCTCCCCATAGAAGACCTGGGAGTGCGCGAAGGGGGGATGCTGGCGGTACTGGCGCTGGCGGATGTCTATCTCGGGCTCCACCCGGCGCCGCTGCTGGACATCCTTCATCTGCCGGTGGCCCTTCTGACGGGGGTGGCGCCATGAGCGCAGCCGATCTCTGGATTCTCATGCCGCTGCTTCTGCCGGCTTGTGGGGCCCTGCTGGTCCTGCTGCTCGGTGCGCTCTTTCCGGGCCGCCGGGCTACCTGGATCGCGGTGGCCGTTCTGCTTGGAGCGGCCATCTGGAGCCTGCGCGCGCCGCCGCTGACCGTTGCCCCCCAGCTTGGGATAGCCGCCACGCCGCTGGCGCGGCTCTTCACCGTCTGCTTCAGTTTGCTGGGCGCGGCCGCGCTGCCGTTATCGGCCGGCTACAACGAGGCGCGCGGCATCCGTGGTGAGGAGTACCCGGCGACAGTGCTCTTTGCCGTCTTCGGCATGATCACCCTCGCTTCGGCCACCAATCTGCTGGTTCTCTTCCTCGGCCTGGAGGCGATGACCTTCGCCTTCTACATCCTGGTTGCGATGGACCTGGGGCGGGAGAGTTCCGCCGAGGCGGGGATGAAGTACCTGCTCCCCGGAGCGCTCTCCGCTGCCTTCATCGCCTTCGGCATCGCCCTCTTCTATGCCGCATCCGGTTCCCTGGAACTGGCGGCCCTCAGGGTGGCTCCAGGCTCACCCATTGTGCTGGCAGGGTGGGGATTCCTGCTGATCGGCGTTGCCTTCAAGATGTCGCTGGTGCCGGCCCATCTCTGGACCCCCGACGTCTATCAGGGGGCGCCGACACCGACCGTCGCCCTCCTCTCCGGCTGTTCCAAGGGGGCGACGGTCCTGCTCCTGCTCATGATTCTTCCCGTTGCCGGTGACCTCTCCTTCCTCTCCACCCCCCTGCGGCTCCTGGCGCTCCTTTCCATGGTGGTCGGCAACCTGGCCGCCCTGCTGCAGACACGGGTCAAGCGGATGCTTGCCTACTCGTCCGTCGGCCAGATGGGGTACGTGGTGCTGGCGCTGGTCGGAGGGGGGGGCTCCGGCTACCGGGCGGCGGCCTTTTACGCGATTGCTTACGGGGTCATGAGCCTGGCGGCATTCGGTTCTCTTGCCGCCCTTGAACCGCCGGGACGGGGTGAGCTGGTGCAGGAGTATCGCGGCGCGGGACGGGCTAGGCCGCTGGCAGCGGGAGTGCTTTGCCTGGCCCTGTTCTCCCTGGTTGGCATCCCGCCGACAGCCGGTTTCACCGGCAAGTTCCTCATCTTCACCGCCGCCATCAGGGGAGGGGAGATTCCCCTGGCGGTGATCGGCATTCTCACCGCCGCCGTTTCCGCCTACTACTATCTCCGGGTGGTGGTCGTCCTCTTCATGGAGGAGCGCAAGGACGGGGCGCTCCCCGCCACATCGTCCGCCACCGCAACGGTGCTGGTTATGGCAGCAGCGGGCATTCTCCTCCTTGGCCTGTTCCCCTCGCCGCTGCTTGACCTGCTCAATTCGATCTTCCCTTAGGAGACTGTCGGACTTAGAATAAATCTGCTGCAAATCCGTCTGGACGGTTCATATTTCGCCGCTTTCTTGGTCAATAGAACAACTATTGACCTGCAAAATCGGCAAAATCTGCCCTCGCCCAGTCGAATTTTCGCTTCGATTTCCTAAGTCAGACAGACTCCTAGGCGCCCCTTCACTGCTTCCCCGGATGCAGCCATCTCTTGCAATAACCATCCTGAGCGCTATAGTTTTCAGAGTTGTCGGAGCGAAAGAGTTTTTCCGAAAAAACAAGCTGTTCGGACTGCAAAAAAGGAGCGTGAATCATGAGGTACGCACTCTGGTTTCGCAGCATGGCACTCTGCATCACCCTGGTGATGGCGGTTCCCCTGCAGGGTTTTCCCCAGGATGGCAACGGTGACCAGGCAAGACAGCAGGCGCAGCAGAAGCGATTCTCCCAGGAGGAGTTGGCCCGTCTGCTGGCGCCAATCGCCCTGTATCCCGACGCGCTGCTCTCCCAGGTTCTGATGGCTTCCACCTATCCCCTGGAGATCGTGGCCGCGGATCGCTGGGTGGAGCAGAACAAGGATCTCAAGGGGGATGATCTGGCAAAGGCGCTTGAGGAGCAGAACTGGGACCCGAGCGTCAAGTCGCTGGTCAATTTTCCCACCGTACTTTCCATGATGAGCCGGAAGCTGGAGATCACCGCCGAGCTGGGGGATGCCTTCCTCGTCCAGGAGAAGGAGGTGATGGAGACCGTCCAGATGCTTCGCAGAAAGGCTCTTGAAGCCGGCAACCTGAAGAGTACCAGGGAGCAGAAAGTGGTGGTCGAGCAGGAGGCGGTGATAATCGAGCCGGTAGAGCGCGAGGTGGTCTATGTGCCGACCTACGACCCGCTGTACGTCTACGGCCCGTGGTTTTATCCGGCCTATCCGCCATACCCCTACTATTACTACCCGCCGCCGCCATACTACTACGTAGGCTTCGCAACGGCGATCACCCTCGGTTTTGCCTGGGGCTACGCGTGGGGGGGGTGCAACTGGCATCATCATAACGTGTACGTCGATGTGCACCGTCCCTATTACGTAAGCAACAGGTACATCAACCGTGACCGGTATGTCCGCTACTACGAGCGTCGCGGCGTGATCGGCCGGGACGGGTACGGCAGGTGGCGCCACGACCCCGCCCATCGGCGCGGCGTTGCCTACAGGGATGCCGGGACAGCGGAACGGTTCGGCCAGTCCCCTGCCAGGGCCCAGAGGAGCCGGGATGTAAGGGGTGGGGTCGAGGGCCTCTCCAGGGGGAGAGTGGAGCGCACGGACCGTCAGCCGGCCGGCAGACCGGGTATAGAGCAGAAGGGGCGACCGGCACCCACTCGTGGAGAAGGTGTGCAGACACCTTCCCGTGAACAGCGCGGCAGCGCAGTGGGGGAGCAAAAGGGGGGCAGGGAGCGTTTGCCCACCGGTGTAAGCGGGCAGGTTGCACCGAAACGCGAGAGCGTGTTCAGCGGCGTCCAGAGGGATGGATCCGCAGCAAGGTCGGCCAGTGAGCGCGGTCGCTCCAGCCGTGAGTGGTCAGGCGGCGGGAGAAGCGGCAGCTTCGGTGGTGGCGTGCGTTACGAGGGCTCCGGCGGCAGAAGTGGTGGCTGGCCTGGCGGAGGCACTGGCGTCAGGGGTGGTGGTGGAACCGGTGGCGGTACTGGCGGCAGAGGTGGTGGCTGGACCGGCGGAGGTACTGGCGGCAGAGGTGGCGGCGGTACCGGTGGCGGACGCCGCTGATCTGGTTATGGGCATGAGAAGCCTGTTCAACGGAGGGATACCCATGATTTTCCGTGAAAATAAGACACAATGGTTTGGTTTCACTCTGGCATTGACACTGACGGCGTTGCTGCTTTCGCTCCCCCTGACCGCAACGGCGGCAGGCGGACCGAAACGGTTTTCCTCGCCGGAAAAGGGGGTGGCCGCCCTTGTGTCCGCCGTCAGAGCCCATGATGACAAACATCTGGTCGCCATCTTCGGCCCCGGTTCGGAGTCGCTGGTTTCGTCCGGCGACACGGTTGCGGACAGGGGTGACCGGGAAAAGTTCCTTGCCATGTACGACGAACAGCACTCCATCGACAGGTCGACCAAGGGGAGGGCAGTGCTGCTGCTCGGCTCCGAGAAGTACCCGTTCCCCTTCCCGCTGCTGAAAAAGGGGAAAAGCTGGAGTTTCGACAACTCCGCCTGCACGGAGGAGATACTGAACCGCCGCATCGGCAAGAACGAGCTGACTGCCATACAGGTTGCCCATGCCTATGTTGATGCCCAGCGGGAGTACGTCTCAAAGGACCGTGACGGTGACGGCGTTCCGGCATTTGCCGCCAGGTTCAGGAGTTCACCGGGGAAGAAGGACGGACTCTTCTGGGAGAGTGCTCCCGGGGAGGAAGAGAGCCCGTTCGGCCCTCTCGTCGCCCGGGCGGCCAGGGAAGGGTACGGAAAAGGGGAGGAGGAACTCCTTTCCCCTTATCACGGCTACTTCTTCAGGATACTGACTTCCCAGGGCGAGGGGGCAGAGGGGGGGAGCTATGACTACATTGCCGGAGGGAGGCTGGTGCTGGGTTTTGCCCTCATCGCCTATCCCGCCCAGTATGGCGCGTCCGGTATCATGACCTTCATGGTCAACCAGGGGGGGGCTGTCTACCAGAAGGATCTCGGCCCCGATACTGCCAGGGTTGTCGAGACGATCACCGTCTTTTCTCCCGATGCAAGCTGGAAGAAACTTGACTGACCACTGCCGCTCCGGCAGCAGTCCGTGACGGTTTCCCCTTTGCGTCTGCCTCTTTTCGCCATGGACAGGGGGCGCATCAGTATGCTATGAGGTTGTACATGGCTCATTTATTTGAATGAAATTGGGGGATTGTCATGGGTTTCAGTTGCAGAACTGCTGTCTTTGGTATCGGGTGCGCGCTGATCCTGGGGGGGTGCGTCTCTTCCGGCACCTATCAGCTGAAGGAGCAGGAGTCCAGGATGCTGAGCAAGAGTCTGGAGGAGTCCAGGAGCTCATATGCGGAGCTGCAGAACAAGTTCAACCAGCTGCAGGGTGAAAAGACCGGCCTGGAGTCGGAGCTCAAGAAGCAGAAGGCCGACCTTGGCGATTCCGCCGAGAAAAATCAGAAGCTCACGGATAGCAATGGGAAGCTCACCGCTGACCTTGCCGACGCAAGGGGTGAGAACGACAGACTGAGGGTGACCAATGACGAACTGTCCGACAAGCTGAAGAAACTTGCCGTCGAATTCGTCGAGATAAAGAACGAACGGGACAAGGTTACCCTGGCCAATTTGACACTTTCCGGAAAAATAAGCAGGCTTTCTTCCGAGATGGCCGAAATGAAGGCTACAAACGACAGGCTGACCACTGCGGTCAGACCTGAGAACATACTGAAGACGGTTGGGGAATATTTCGATTCACTGCAGCAGAAGCTGGATGGACTCGGAGCGGAAAATGCCAGGCTGAAGCTGACGATCCTGGAGATGCGGGGAAGCGGCAGGGTTAAAGGGTCTGCCAGTACATCACCCCGGGCGATGGAGGAAAACCCGGCGGTAACGGCTTCTGAAGCTGAGAAGTCGCCGGCAGCTGCCAGACCGACGACGGCGCGACCTGCAATGGAAAGGCAGCGATCGGTGCCACCGGCCACATTTTTCATCTCCGACGAGGAATCGATCGTCCTTCCTCAATCAGGGGTTAAGTAGATTTTTTCCAGGAATTGACGGCTGAAAGAATGCCGGATCCTGTTTGACAAACTTTATCATTTAAAGGCCCCCGGTCCTGCCGGGGGTCTTTTTTTATCGTTACTCGCGGATCCGGAGTTGTCCGGCCCGCATTGCACTGCAGTGTGCCGGTGACCTTCCCCCAGAAAACAGAGCCATGCAACGTTAGTGATTTCGGGCTGTTCATTCAGCTGACCCGGATAAAAAAAGCCCCACCCTTGCGGGCGAGGCTTGAAAAAAGAGGTTAAATGAAGTTTCGATGTCAGGGATACGTACCTCCTGGGGAATAATTAGTCATGTTCTCGCCCGTACAGCCTGCTGAAGACAATCCAGCACCACCACAGTTCGCAGACCCTCCAGGAACGCTCAGACCAGACAAGGGTTTCCAGGAAGTGTTTGTCCAGTTCGTGACGTTCCTCATGAAAGCATAAGGTTTGTAGGTATTGGTTGCGCCAACTGGCCACATGGTATCTGTTCCTGAACCGGCAAATCTGTCAAATCCATGTACATCTTGTGCGCGAACCGGTCGGCCGGGCGTAGCTGTTGAACTGGCATGGCAATATTCGCACCGTGAGTTGATATACGACTGCATGCCGCTGTTTGTACCCGATGCAAAGGCCGAGCCGGCGCCGTGCTGACCGTTCGTCGTGCCACTAATGTTCGGAATATGACATATGGTACAGAGTGTGTCCGGATTTGCCCATATATTACCCCGCAATGTGACTGCATTGCCGTGAGAAACAATAGTTCTTGTCGTAAGAACGGTAGGCGTATTATGGCAGTCAAAGCAGTTCAAGACCACACCGTTTGACAGTGTTGGAGGGGTCCTCGTGAAGTTATTATAGGGCGCGTTGAAACGGGCTGGAGTGGGATAAGCACGATTCCGCGGCCCCTGGATAGGATGCGCCGAGGCGTTCGCTGTTGCCGTCTGAGTTTTTACATCAATGAGACCTTGAGTTCCGATAGCGTTATTAGCTGCTGTATAGGCTGCTCCCAATGCAATACCACCAAAAGGCATAAATGCCGTGCCGGTACCACCATTATTGGAACGAGCTGTAGTGTTCGTGGCACCGTTACTGTCATGGCATGCAAGACAGAATTTAAGGGAGATGACGTTTGCAATGTCGGTATTGGATGTATGACCGGTGGAAGTTCTTGAGCCGGCAGCATACGAGATTGCAAACTTTGTGAAGGTAAAAGCAGTGCCGGAAATATTCGTAATGGCAACTTCACCAACGCCATCCGGGTCACGCAAATCTATATTGCCGTCCATGTGTTTTGCCGAAGTTAACTGGGTTGCAAAATTTCCTTCAAGGTGACAGACGATACAATCTGCGTCGGTTACCGCACCACGACCTGATTTTTTATGGCCCCAGGCAAGTCCAAATTCTGCCATGACCGCATCGCGAGGCGTTCCATGTGTTCCTGTTTGCACTGCGGCATGGCAACCGATACACGTTCCGCCTGACGCAGGTTCAAATACACCATTGATATGCTGCGCCTTGTTGACAAATATGTTGGCGTAGGTGGTGCCGGTGATGCTGATGTTCGCGTGGCAGTTGCAAGACTGTCCGATCGCCGTGGTGCCGTTGCCCCATGTCGCCGGTATCTGCGTAGACAGTGCCGGATGCCCGGATGCGGCGGAAGGCGGGAAGCCGTGGCATTTGCTGCAGGCTGTTACCGAGATGGTGGCGGGCATGTAGGCGGTATCATTCCAAACTGGTGCCCGGTTGGAGCCGGTGATGTCTCCGCCAGCCATTCTGGTGCCGTGACAGTAGACATTGGCGCATACGCGGGTGCCACTCGTGTAGGTCGGCGATAGGGCACCGTTATTGGTTGCCAGGGCGCTCCATGTAAAGTCAATGGTACCGTTCATGTGGGTGGCAGCTGTGACGGTTGCCGGTATGGCATGGCAGTCGTTGCAATGGATCGTTCTGGACATCTTCAGGGTACTTGACGTCAGGTGCATGAAATGGGCACCGACCCTGGCATCGCTGTTTGCCGTCACCTTTGGAATAGCATTTGAGTAGAACGGGTTCGAGGTCCGCGAGCCGTGACACTTCTCGCACTGGATGGACGAGAAGGGGAAGCCGCTCACCGGTGCGCCGATTCTTGCGCCCCAGGTCGGGGTCCCGCGGCCGTGACAGTTGGTGGCTGAGCAGGTTCTGGAGGCAAACGTCCAGACAGGTGCTGCTCCCTGGCCGGTGAAGGCGACTTCGACACTTGACGGCGTTGCCGCAACCCGGTTGCTGGAGCCATGAGTTGAGACTCCGGTCCCCGCGCCGGTGTGACAGGTGGCGCAGGTGGTGCCGGCTATCGCCCCGTGAACGGTGTGGTTGCCGCTGATGTTGGGGAAGGTGTTGCCGTTCGGCTTGCCATCAATGGCGCTGGCGCCATGGCAGTCCCAGCAGGATGAGGTGCCTGACGGTGTCCGCAGACCGTTCAGGTGGCAGCCGGTGCAGTTGGGGGCCGTTCCGGTTGGTACCGGTGGATAGATTCCGCCAGCGGTATTGGTATGGCATCCGGTGCAGCCTGTCCATGGTGTGGTGCCGGCGGCGCTGAGGTGCAGGGAGCCACCGTAGGGGAAGATATGGCCGGTGGCCGCCGGCTCGTAAACGCCGTTGATGTGCAATGCCGGATTGACGAACATGGTGGCGTAGCTGTTGCCGCTCGTGTTGATGTTGCTGTGGCAGCTGCAGGTAGTGCCGATGGTTGCCGATGCGGGGAATCCTGCCGGAATGGTAATCCCGCCGGGATGGCCCGATGCGGTTGACGGCGGGAAACCGTGACAGGTTCCGCATGCTGTCGCGCTGAGTGTCGCAGGCAGGTAGTTCGGATTATTCCATACGGGTGCCCTGTTGCTGCCGGTGGTGTCGCCTCCCGGCATGGAGTTCCCGTGACAATAGGTGGCCGTGCACTGGCCGGTACCGGTGTTGTAGGCTGGCACCAGCAGCCCCCCCCTGGTTGCCAGGCTGCTCCAGACAAAAGTGGTGGAGCCATTCATGTGGGTGGCGGCGGTAAGCGTTACGGTGCCATGACAGTCGCTGCAGACTGTGCTGGCTGAAATGCCCAGGGACTGGGAGATCATATGGTTGGTGTGGGCGCCGACCTTGGCGTTTGTGTTAATCGTCACCTTGGTCGGGTACGACGTGTTGTAAAATGGAACAGCCACGGTTATTGCGCCAGCGGTGGAGCTGCCGTGACATTTGCCGCACTGGTCGGTGGTTGACCAGAGGCTGCCGCCCCAGGCGGGAGAGCCGGCACCGTGGCACAGGGAGGTGGAACAGCTCCCCCAGGCGGTGCCGGCTGTTACCGGTGCGGGTTTCGAGTAGGTGGTTCCTGTCCCGCCGCCGGTGAAGCTCAGTTCGACCTGGCGATTGACGTGTGTCGTGGTGGAGAAATAATCCGGACCATGGCAGATGGAGCAGTCGAGTTTTGCCCCGGCCGCATAGCTGTTGCTCGCATGGACATAGTGGCTGCCATTCGGAGCCGTGGCCGGGATGAAAAACATGTCGGCGTGGCAGCTGTCGCAATTGAGGGGACCGCTGCCCCACGTGGGTGTGCCGAATATCCTTGCCGTCCCGTTGGGGCCGGTGTTGCTGTGACAGTAGAGATTGGTGCAGCTGCCGAACAGTTGGGAGCCGCTCTTGCTCGGGAGATAGTTGGTGCCGGCTCCTGAGTAGGTTCCGGATGTTTCCAGGGTATTTGCCGGATCACGCAGAAATCCTTGCACTTTCAGGGGACGACCAGCACTGGTGGCATGGCTGAAACCGATGTGTCCGGGATGACACTTCTGGCATCCGTTCGTGTCGGGGTAATGAAAATTGTGGATGACATGACTACCGGCCAGCCCGCCTGCCGGCGCAGCGGCAGAACCGAATGGCGGGAAGCCGTGACAGGCGTTGCAGTTGGCAGGGGCCGTGTACGCAGGCGAGTTCCATGCGGGCGTTATTGTTTCGAAATGACAACTGACATTGGAGCAGGTTGCGTTGCTCAGATTCGGTATCGAGGTCTGGTTGAAGAAGACCCCCTTGTCATATTTTGCACGAATGCTTGCTGAAGAGTACCCTTTCAGGGAATTGGCCATGGCAATGACTTCATTTTCGTGACCGAAATTGGTGGAGGCGACCGACGCGTGGCAGATGCTGCAGTCAGCGGCAAGAGGATTGGCGGAAAGATGGCCGCGGTGATTGCCGAGGAAGGCGCTCGACTGCGAATCGAAGTGGGGATTACCCTTTCGGATTGAGTCACGGGGAGGCATGCCGTGACAATAGATGGTGCAGGAGTTGAGCACGCTTGCCCGGGCCGCGTCGAGGCCACAAACCAGCACTGCCATCGCAGTCAGCCCCACTATGATATGTGAGTGTTTTCTTCTGCTCACGCGATTGTTCCCCATGGTCAGCTCCTTCTTTCGATCTACTCAGCAGTAAACATTCCCCGGGAGAGGATCGCTCCCCCCGGGCATCCGGTTAATGGTTCGGGTCCCACTTGGGTGTTGCCCCGTAGTGACAGCTTATGTTGGAGCAGGTCCCGGTAAGGTGTGCGGCGTTATCAAGGCGATTGGAGGTGTATTTGACCTGCTTGGCGTTTTCAAGCCGGTAACGCCTGTTGATGGTGACTTTGATGTGCTGACTCGGCATGTAGTTGTCACCGGTTGTCAGATGGTCTGCCGGCGAGTGACACTTGACGCAGTTGGCAAAGCCGTCGTTCGGGTTGGCGGTCCTGCTGACATGGTTGTTGATGGTATGCGCTCCGCCGCCGCCCGGGTAATCCTCGACCCTGGCGCTGGACCAGTTGTTCTGGGTCCCCGTGAAACCGACACTGGCCGGTGGATAACCATGACAGGAGTCGCATTTGCCACCTTCGAGGGTGCCGTTGATGTGCATTGCCTTGTCGACGAAGATGGTGGCATAGCTGTTTCCTGCCGGGTTGATGTTGCCGTGGCAGTTGCAGGTACTGCCGATCGGTACGGTTGGCGAGGGAAAACCTGCCGGGATTGTGACAGCGGGGTGGCCGGCGGAAACCGGCGGCGGGAAGCCGTGGCAGATGCCGCAACCGGCAACGGTCAGCGTCGGAGGCAGATAGGCAGGGTTGTTCCAGACCGGTGTCCTGTTGCTGCCGCTGGTATCTCCGCCGGGCATGCTGGCGCCGTGACAATAGACATTGGTGCACATGCCGTTTGCCGGGTTATAGGATGGGGACAAACCGCCGGTTCTGGCCAGGACGCTCCAGTTGAAGTTGGTAACGCCGTTCATGTGGGTGGCATCATTGAGATTGACGGTCCCGTGGCAGTCGGTGCAGCCGAGGCCGGGGTGGAGGCTTTCACTGGCGATGATGTGCGCGGTGTGGGCACCGACCTTGACATCGGTGTTGGCGGTAATCTGCTGAGGGAAAGATGTGCTGTAGTATGGCGTGCCGACAGTGACGGCGCCGGCTGCCGAACTGCTGTGGCATTTGCCGCACTGGTCGGTGGTCGACCAGAGGGTTCCCCCCCATGGGACCGTGCCCGAGCCGTGACAGGCCGAGGAGGAGCAGGTGCCGTAGCCGTTGCCGGCCGGGTTGGAGGCACCGCTCCCCTGCGAATAGTTGAAACCTGTGGCACCAAGTTCGACGAGGCCGTTCACGTGGGTAGCGTCATTACTCGCGAACACGGAATAGCCGGCATGGCATCTTGAGCAGTCCAGGTTGATGCCGGTTGAAAGGGTATGCAGCCGGTGGCTGCCGGTTCCGGTGGGGTCTGTTGCCATGTCTGCATGGCAGCCGTCACAGTTAACGATGGAGATTGAACTCCAGCTGAACCCGCTCCGGTAGGTTATAACCGTGTTGGTACCATCCGAGGCGTTCTGGACAGTGCTGTGGCAATAGCTGTTGGAGCAGGTCCCATATGCGGAAATGCCGGCGCTGAAGCTGTTTCCTTTCGAGTAGGTGGTGGCTGGCGCAGATGCAATCCCGGTCCAGGCAAGGTTGATGTTTTTGTTTACATGGGGAGTCCCGGTACCGGTGGGTACGGTTGTGCTGCCGTACCCCGCTCCATGGCAGACGGCACAGGAGATGCCGGATGTCTGGGCATGTCGGGCATGCTTTCCGGTGGCATTGCTGTTGACTGCAGGGCCCATGTTCTGATGGCAGCTGCCGCAGTTAAGCGGGCCGCTTCCCCAGTTGCCCGTCGTGACGGTCGTCCCTATGCCCGCTCCGGTCGTTGACTGGCCGGTGCTGTGGCAATACATGTTGGAGCAGTTGCCGAATACCTGGGAACCGCTCTTGCTGGGAAGATAATTGGTGCCGCTGCCCGTGTAGGTTGCGCCTGTTTCCAGGACGTTGAGCGGGTCACGCAGATAGCCCTGTACGAGCAAGGGGCGGCCGGCGCTGGTTGCATGGGTAAATCCCGTATGGCCCGGGTGGCATTTCTGGCAACCGCTTGTGCCGGAAAAATAAGCGTCATGGCGGGCATGGCTGCCAGCAAGTCCTCCTGCCGGAGCAGCGGTAGTGCCGGCTGGCGGGAAACCGTGGCAGGCGTTGCAGTCTGCCGGGGCTGCATAGGGAGCAGCGTTCCAGACTGGGGTCTTATTCTCGAAGTGGCAGCTTGCATTGGAGCAGGTTGCATTGCTCAGATTCGGGACAGAGGTCTGGTTGAAGAAAATTCCCTTATCGTACTTTGCCCGAATAGTTGCCGATGAGTACCCTTTCAGGCTGTTGGCCATGTTAATGATATTGTTTTGGTGGCCGAAGTCTGTGGCGGAAACCGGCGTGTGGCAGACACTGCAGGCAGAAGCCGCGGGTGCCGGGGGAAGATGGCTGCGGTGATTGCCGAGAAAGGCGCTCGATTGTGAATTGAAGTGTGGGTTCGCCTTGCGGGCGCCATCCCGTGGCGGCATGCCGTGGCAGTATATGGTGCACGAGTTGAGAACGCTCGCGCCAACTGTTTCGACGGTCAGTACCGTTGTTATCAGGAGTCCTGCAAGGGATATCAATATGGTGCACAGTTTTGAGCAGTTCCCGCTAGTTGCATTAACTCTCATCGCTTCCTCCTTTTACACCTGCAAACTGTCCGCGCAATTCCCGTTCCAGGGTGCTGACCTATTCCTTTTTGCCTAATGATTCTGGTCCCACTTTGGTGTTGCTCCGAAATGGCAACCGATATTGGAGCAGGTTCCGGTCAGATGTGCGGCTCCATCCAGACGGTTTGATGTATATTGCGCCTGTTTTGCCGGATCCATCCTCAAGAGCTGGTTGATTGTCACCTTGATGTTCCTGCTCGGCAGGAAGACGATCGGGTTCGTTTGGTGATCGGCCGGTGAGTGACAGTTGGCACAGTTGGCAAATCCGTCATTGGGGTTGGCGGTCCTGCTGACATGGTTGCTGATGGTATGGGCACCGCCACCACCAACGTAATCCTCGACCCTGGCGCTGGACCAGTTGTTCTGGGTCCCCGTAAATCCGGCACTTGCCGGTGGATAACCATGGCAGGAGTTGCACCTGCCACCTTCGAGGGTGCCGTTGATGTGCATTGCCTTGTCGACGAAGATGGTGGCATAGCTGTTCCCGGCCGGATTGATGTTGCCGTGGCAGTTGCAGGTAGTGCCGATCGGGGCGCTTGCCGGGAAACCGGC
>Ga0073934_10002192_pt1 | contig 42039 bp, 29 predicted proteins | sample LarsenN4metaG_FD_76834 | JGI IMG/M metagenome (GOLD analysis project Ga0073934, IMG submission 76834) | Hot spring sediment bacterial and archeal communities from British Columbia, Canada, to study Microbial Dark Matter (Phase II) - Larsen... ...
CACGACACCTGCTTGACGACCCCTTCCAGCTTCACCTTCTTGCTGGCGTCGTACTCGGTGTCGAACCCGTGGTGCGCGGCTACCGGCGCGACCAGCAGGACGACGGCCAGCAGGACCCCAAGCTTCGTTCTCATCGTTCAACCTCCACCCACGACCAACGGGCTACCGATCCGGCTGCGCCGGGGTGAACCCGCCCGCGACGCCATACTGATTGTCTTCGAGACAGATGAATTCCATCAAATCGAGATCCGGCCGGATGTGCGTCGCCGTGAACCGCAGGTTCACGGGGCGCGAGAAGGCGCCCGGATCGTCGAGCAGGAAGTCGTTGATCATCGTGCCGAAGTTGATGCGCGTCCACCGTTCGACGGTGTGCAGCTGCTCGGTGTGCGGCGTGCCGCGGCTGTCGAACCAGAACTTGTCGTTGTAGCCCACGGTGTCGACGACGAGCGTGTCGCCCTCGAACCAGCCGATCGAGTGGCCCCACCAGGTCGGCAGCAGATCGGGCGGATGCTTCCGCCCGTCCATGTAGATCACGCGGTGCGCGCCGGCGTCGCCCGTCTCGTGCAGCTTGTAGATGTGCGTCAGCCCGCGCGACGTGTAGGTCATCGCGAACTTCCAGGGATAGGGGTTGACGCGCGGCACGCTCATCGGCAGGCACGCCGTGTACGGCTCGTTCTCCGCCTTGCGCGAGTCGCGCAGCTTCTGCGCCCACGGGAGCAGCGGCAGCTCGCCCGGCTTCAAGCCGCCATCGCGCTCGATGTCGGCGTTCGATCCGCCGCCCAGCCACGGGCCGGTCAGATCGACGCGGCCGTCGGGAAGCCGCGGCACCGGCTTGACCGCATCCGCCGGCGAGATGCGGGGCGTGCCGCCCACGTTGACCTGCTCGACGCGCGCCTGGCCGTCGGTGTCGCGCATGCGCTCGGGCGTCTGCGGTTTCGGCGCCTGCGCGACGACGAGGCTCACGGCAGCCGCGACGAGGACGACAGCAACGATCGGAACGTTCTTCACACGACCCCCTTCGCTATCTGGCGAACGGATTTTCGTGGCCGCCGGCCACGCCAAACTGGTTGTTCTCCTGGCAGATGTTCTCCATGATCTCGTCGCCAGGCGGGCTGAGCCGCGCGTTGAACGTCACGGTGAACGGGCGCGAGAACGCACCCGGATCGTCGATCGTCACTTCGTTGACCAGCGTGCCCATGTTGATGCGCGTCCACCGCTCCACCGTGTGCAGCCGCTCGGTGTGCGGCGTGCCCTGCCGGTCGAACCAGAACTTGTCGTTGTAGCCGACCGTGTCGATCACCAGCGTGTCCTTCTCGAACCACCCGATCGAGTGGCCGAACCACGTCGGATCGAGCTCGGGCGGGTGCTTCCGCCCGTCCATGAAGATCTGCCGGTAGCTGTGGATGTTCCCCTCGTGCAGGATGAACATGTGCGTCGGCTTCTTGTGCGTGTAGTTCTGCACGAAGCGGAAGGGGTACGGCGTCGAGCGCGGCACGCCCATCGGCATGCACCACAGGTGCGGATCGTCGGTGGGCCGCTTGGCGCGTTCCGCCATGATGGCGCGCGCCGACGGCAGCAGCGGCAGCGTCTCGCCCTTCTTCAGCCCCTGCGCGATGTCGTTGACCGGGCCGCCGCCGACCCAGATGCCGTCGCCGAGATCGATCGTGCCGTCGGGCAGCCGCGGCGGCGGGCCCGTTGGTGCGGGGGGCCGGCGGACTTCCTGGCCGAGCGCATTCACCGGGCCGAGAACGCCCTTCTCGGTGCCGCCCTGCGGCGCCTGGGCAACGAGTGGAACGGCGACCGCGAGGGCGAGCGCGATGACGCTGAGGACGTGCGGCGAACCGTTCGGGTTCGCCCGGCGGGCCCGAAAGGCCCGCCCCACGTGCGAGAGGTCCATGGCCGCTCCCCTTTATTGCGGTGCGCCGCCGGCGTCATCGGCGGTGCCGGCGAACAGCGAGCGCCCGTCGGCGACGACGACCGATCGCGCCGCGCCGCGCGTCGGCACGGCCTTGCCCGCGTAGCCGAGGACGGTGACCGTGTCGCCCACCTTGAGCGTACGGCTGTTCCAGCCGTTGCGGGCCAGCGCGCTCGGGCTCGCCAGCTCCAGGTTCCAGTTGGTCACCGTGCCGTCGGCGTCCTTCACGTCGACGTAGAACCGCACGTGCGGGTTGGTCCACTCGACCTTCGTCACCACACCGCTGATCTTGAACGTCTTCTCGCCGTCGTATTCGGACGAGAAACTGTGATGGGCCAGCACGTCTGCCGACCACAGAAGCGCGAACCCCGCCACGACAACGCGCAGCATCCGTGTCATGCGCCTTCCTCCAGCAAAACCGGTGCATTCCATCATATCCTCGCGCGTCAGAATCCGTACTTCACGCCGAACTGCAGGATGCGCGGCGTCCCAAACACGTTGTTTGGCGGCGTCCCGGCGAGCGATTGAATCCGGCCGAACGTCCCGGCGTTGAGGTTCGTGCCGGGATTTCCCCAATTGAAGTGATTCAGCAGATTGAACGCCTCGGCGCGAAGCTCCAGCGTCTGCGCCGTGCCGAACGCAATCAGCTTCGACAACGCCAAATCGATCGTCCAGAACGCCGGTCCCTTGATGCTGTTCCGGCGGTGGTTTCCAAACGTGCCGAGCGGCGGCTGCGCGAATGCGGCGCGATTCAGGTAGGCGTTCAACGTCTTCTGGCCGTAGACGTCGTCGCTCACCTGGTTGACGCGCTGTTCCTGGAAGCGCTGGCCGTTGAGGGCGCGGTCGGTACCGGTCGTGACGGTCAGCCACTGGCCGGATCGCGCATTGAAGATCCCCGACAGGCGCCAGTTCGACGCGACCGCGCGCAGGACGGCATTGCCGGCCTCCGGCGTCTGATAGCCGACGGTCATATTCGCGATGTGCGTCCGGTCCTGATCGCAGTGGCCGCGATCGGCGTCGGGATCGTCGGGGTTGGTCGGCCCCTGCGCGAGCTGAGGGAAGCCGCCCGTGGTGTTGTCGCCGTAGCAGCGCGAGATCGTGTAGTTGGCGCTCAGGCTGATCCCGGTCGTCGAGCGCCGCCGCATCGAGAGTCGCAGCCCGTGATAGTCCTGGGTGCCGATGCTCGTGTGGAGATCGAGATTGCCGATGAGCGCGGCCGACGCGGGGTTCTCCCCCGCGAGCGTCAGCTTCCGGCGCTGATTGACGTTGGCCGCGGTGCTGCAGACGGGGTACGTGACGCCGCCAAGCACGCAGGGCGCCGTGCCGAGGAACACCCCCGGATTGAGCTGGATCTGCATCCAGAGCCGGTCGGTGTAGCTGCCCAGGTAGCTTGCCGCGACGCCCCAGTCGGCGCCGATCTGCCGCTCGAGCGTGGCGTTCCACGACTGCACGCGCGGCGAGTTGATGTCCGGATCGGTCGCGCCGAAGGCGCCGAAGGGAATGAACTGCACCTCGCGGCTGGGGAAGATCGGATGCGGGTCGCCCCCGAGGTGGCCGTACGGATCGTCGAACCCGCCCGGTGGGTTCTCGATGAGCGACCGGTTGCCCCAGGGCGGCGACTGCGCGTTGATGTTGTGCCGCTCCGCGGTCGGGAAGTCGTACGAGATGCCGTACGACGACCGCAGGGCCGTCCGGCCGTCACCGTTGATGTCCCAGGCAAGGCCGACGCGCGGCGAGAAGTTCAACCACTGCTTGTTCATCCCGCTCAGGCCGTCGGGGAACCCGTCGTCGCCCGGATAGATGAAGCCGGCGGGCGCGTTCACGAAGACCCGGCTCCGCACGTTGTTGCGGAAGTTCTCCATGCGGAAGTTGTAGACCGCGGCGTTCTCGAGCTCCTGCCCGAGGAACGGCTCCCAGCGGACGCCCGCGTTCACGGTGACGCGCGGCGTCAGGCGCCACGTGTCCTGCGCGTACAGCCCGACGTACCACATGTGCATCGGCAGCTGCGCCGGACCGCCGTGCTCGAGCCGCGCCACGCGGCCGAGCAGGAAGTCCGCCAGCCCCAGGCCCGTCGCCTGTCCGTTGATGTTCCAGTCGCCGCCCGAGCGCGCGTGCGTCAGGAAGTTCATCTTCCAGTACGCGACGTTGGTGCCGAACGAAAGCTGATGGTTGCCGCGCACGATCGACAGATCGTCGCTCACCTGGTACGTGTTGGTGTCGAACTTCCCTGTCGTCGCCGTTCCTGCGGCGATCTGGAAGGCGCCCTGGATGGTCAACACCATCTCGCCCGGCTGGTAGCTGTAGACGTTGGACCCGAGGTCGCGCGGCGCGAACCAGGGCGGGCTGCTGCGATCGATCGACGTCCGATTGAAGGCGAACCGCAGCGAGTTCACCGTGCTGTTGCCGAAGACCATGGTGCTGCCGGCCGCTGCCGATTGCGCCATGTTATCGAGGCCCGGCGTGCCCACGGTCAACACGTTGTCGGGCGTCCTGCTGAACGGCGCCGGCTTGTGATGGAACGTCGCCATATAGCGGCCGAAGAGCGAATGGTTCGCGCTCTGCTGGATGTCGACGCGGCCCACGCCCTGCCCTTCGTCGCGATTGTCCGAGGTCGTGTACGTGATCTGCCCGCACGGATCGGTCGTCGTCGGCAGGCGGCGCGCCAGGTTGAGCGCCGCGCGGCTGAAGAGCGCCGGGGTGACGCGGTTGCCGACAAACGGCGCGCCCAGCGTGACGTTACGCCCCTGGCACGCCGCCGAGGCGTACGCGGTGAAGTCGCCGGCCAGCATCGCCGGCGTCGGCACGTACGTGATGTTGGCCGACGGCTGCTGCCGGAGGCGTGTGCCCTGATAGCCGCCGAAGAAGAAGATCCGGTCGCGCACGATCGGCCCGCCCAGCGTCCCCCCGTACTGATGCCGGTTCAATCCATCGTCGACGCGCTTGCCGTCGGGGCCGATGCGGGCAAACGGATCGGTGGCGTTGAAGCGGCGATCGCGCAGGAACTCGAAGAGGTTCCCGTGATAGACGTTCGTGCCCGAACGCGTCACGGCGTTCACCGAGGCGCCGGAGTGGATGCCGTTCTGTGCCGTGAGGCCGCTCGTGGCGACGCTGAACTCCTGCAGCGCGTCGGGAAACGGCATCGGCAGGTTGGCGTTGTTCTGCGGGTTGTTGTGCATGGCGCCGTCGAGGAGGTACGCCACGCCGAACGTCAGGCCGCCGGCGACCGAAATGTTCACGCCACCCTGCATGCTCCGGCTATCCGACGTGCCGGTCTGCACGGCGGCCCCCGCGAGCACGATCAGATCGGTGACCTGCCGCCCCTGCAGCGGCAGCTCGTGCACGTCCTGCACGACCTCGCTGATGCCCGCGCTCCGGACATCGACGACAGGCGCCGCGGCTTCGACCGAGACGGTCTCCTCGAGGCTGCCGACCGCGAGCACGGCGTTCAGCGTCGGCGTGGCGCCCACCTGCAGCACGATGCCCGTCTGCACGTACGTGCGGAAGCCCTGGAGCATGACTTCCAGCCGGTACGGGCCGGGCATCATGTTCGGCATCACCCAGTTGCCTTCCGCGTCGGTGACGACGGTCCGCGTGAAGCCCGTATCGGTCTGGGTCGCCGTCACGGTGACGCCGGGCAGCACGCCGCCGCTTTCGTCAGTCACGCGGCCGGCCAGCTCGCCGGTCGCCTGCGCCGACGCGACCGTGCTCGCGAGCAGCACGATGGCAGCGACGCAAGAAGCGCATCCCACGAACCACTTCATAACGACCTCTCTTGTTGGCGTCGGACGTGCGCAGGCGAGAACGGGGTCAGACGACTACGGTCTGGCCCCGGGGCGCTCCGTTGGAATTTCGTACTGATTATTCTCGATGCAGAAGTACTCCATGATCTCGTTGCCCGGAGCCGCGAGCCGCGCCGTGTATGTCACGGTGAACGGCCGCGTATAGGCCCCCGGATCGTCGATCGTCACCTCACGCCGGAGCGTGTTGTAGTCGGGGCGCGTCCACCGTTCGACCATATGCAGCCGCTCGGTGTGCGGCGCGCCGGCGCTGTCCAGCCAGAAGCGGTCGTGCAGGCCGATCGTATCGACGACGAGCGTGCGGCCCTCCCACCAGCCGATCGAGTGTCCGTACCAGCCCGGGGTCGGATCTTCCGGATGCTTCCGGCCGTCGGTGAAGATCTGCCGGTAGGTGTGCGCGTTCCCTTCCTGCAGCATGAAGATGTGCGTGGCCTTCACCGTCGGATGCTGCACGAGCCGCCACGCGAAGCCGCCGGTGATTCGAAGCGGCCCGCCGGGCATGCAGTTGTTGTACGGATCGAGGCTCTCGTCGCGCGATTCGTACAGCGTGAGCGCCCACGGCAGCATGAGGCTCTTGAGCTCGCCGGGCTTGAGCAGACGCTCGAGCGGCGCGGAGCCGCCGTCGGTCCAGAGTCCCGACAGATCCACGGTCCCGTCCGGGAGCGTCGGCACCGGCCGGTTCGGCGCCGGCGGGGCGGGCGGCGGGCCGTTGGGGCCGCCGAGACGCGGGGCGCCGCCCGAGGGCTGCGGATTCGTTCCACGCTGCGCACGAACGCTGTCGGTCGCGACCGTCAGCGCGACGCCCGTCACGACGACCGAAAACAGCAACGCCCTTTTCACGTGCATCCCCCGCGCGGGCTCAAGCCGGCGCTACTGGCCGGGCTTGCCGACGAACAGCTCGCGGCCGTCAGCCGACGTCATCGTGGACGCCACCGCCCGCTCGACGGCGTTGCGGCCGGCAAAGCCCGTGATGGTGACGACATCGCCCGGCTGCACCGTCTTGCGCGACCAGCCGGCGCGCTCGAGCGACAGCGTGCTCGCCATCTCGAAGTTCCAGGTCGTCGTCACGCCCTTCTCGTCCTTCGCCTCGACATAGAAGTGCGTGTGGGGGTTCGTCCACTCGACCTTGGTCACGGTGCCCTTCACGGTCACCGGCTTGTTCATGTCGTATTCCGCCGTCCACGAATGATGGGCGGCGGCCGGCGATGCGAGGAGCAGCGCCGTCAAGAGAGCGAGGTTGCGACTCATGCGGTTCCCTCCGGGTCCGCCTGAAGGCGGAGACCGCAGACGCGGCGTCCGGCGTCAGCCGGACCACTATCGCCGACCGTGGGAAGTGTGTCAACCGCGCGGCGCGCCCTGCGCACACGGGTATCAGAACGTGAGGCGGAATCCAAACTGCATCGTCCGATACTGCCCCATGATCGGGTCGTTGTAGTCGAGGCTGCTTTCCTCGTTCTCGAGCGTGTAGTTCGCCCGGTTGAAGACGTTGAACGCCTCGGCGATGAGATCGATCGAGACGCGAGGCGCCAGGCGGAGCCGCTGCTGGATCCGCACGTCGGTCCGGTTCTCGGCCGGCTGCATGAACACGTTGCGGGGCACGATCGTGCCGTCGGGCCGCAGCCGCGCCTCGCCGCCGGCGCCGAGGTTGCGGCGGTCGCCGCCATAAAGCGACTCGTCGCGGATGCCGGCGCCGAAGTAATGGAGGCCGCTCACCTGGAAGCCGCGGCCGATCTGCCAGATGCCGCTGAAGACGGCCCGGTGCCGCTGATCGCTTTCGGCGAGGCTCCACTCCGCGCCGAGGTCGGGCGTCACCGCGAACGGCACTTCGCGCGGCACCTCGCCGGGCACGCCGGTCAGCGGCTGCCCTTCCGCGCTCCACAACCCGCCGAGCGTGTAGGTGGCCGTCGCCTGCCACCGGTTGCTCATGCGCTTGGTGAACGCGGTCTGCAGCGCGTGGTAGGCCGAGCGCCCCGTGAACGGCGTCATGGCGACGATGCCGAACTGCGGGTACGGCAGCAGCGCGCGATTCGTGTACGGGTTGTTGACGCCGATACCGCTAGTGTTCGTCCAGCTGAGATTGACGTTCTCCTGGATGAACTTCTCGTCGCGGCCGCGCGCGTAGACGTAATCGGCCTCGACGACCATCGACGCGCCGAGCTGGCGCTGGACGCCGATGGACGTCTGCCACGTGTGCGGCACGTGGGCGTACTCGGCAGGAGGCGCCATCTCACCCGCGCCGCGCAGCACGCACGGCGCGGCGCCCGCGAAGTTGCGCGCGCGCCAGGCGGCGAAGTTCGCCGCCTGCTCCGGCGCAGAGCAGAACCGCGTCAGCGCCTGCTCGAATGTCGGAGGCGGGCCGTTGAAGGGGTTGGCCGCGAAGTCGGGGCGGCCGTCGTTGGCAACCTCGAGCACCGCAATCGTCGCCGGCTCGAGGGCGTAGAGCACCACGGGCGTGATCACCTCGGCGTAGTACTTGCCGCCGCCGCCGCGAATGACCGTGCGGTCGTCCCACTGATAGGCGAAGCCGACGCGCGGCTGCACGTTGTCGGCATCCTGCGGCCGCCCTTTCTCCATGAACGGCAGGAACTCGCCGTACTGCGCGAACGAGTTCCACGTCAGGTCGTACCGCAGGCCGAGGTTGAGCGTCAGCTTCTCCGTCATCCGCCAGTCGTCCTGGACGTACGCGGCGTAGTACGGCAGGTCGACGTCCTCGCGGCGCCCCTTGTGGATGCCGAGACGGTAGGTGCGGACGAGCGGCGAAAGCGCCGCGAAGTTCCACGTGTCGACGTCGAACGGGTCGGGCAGGATCTGCTCGAGGTTGCGTGGCAGCGGTCCGCCGCGCGCATCGATCTCGCCGCTGCAGTTCGTGCAGTTGGCGCTCATCTCGTGATGGAGCAGGAACTCGCCGCCCACCTTCAGGTCGTGCCGGCCGCCCGCGTTGTAGGAGAAGGTGAACGCGTCGTTGATGTTGTACAGGTTCTGCGTGCGGTGCCGCGGATAGCCGGGATTCGGGAGGATCGTGAACCCGGTGAAGCGGATCCGCGGCGAGCCCACGGTCACGGGGCCGTACGGACCGTTCGTGGCGGCCCAGTGGTTCGACCAGCGCGTCAGGTTGCGGTTGCGGAAGATATAGCCGGCGTACCCGACGCGCAGCTCGTTGAGCGCGCGGCTGCCGAGCACGTTGGTGAGCTGCACCATCAGCGTGTCCTGCGTCTCGCCCGTCGAGGCGGTCGCGGCGGGATGGTTGTTGTTGCCCGCCCCGAAGGGCGTCCACGTCTTCGTGAGGTTGCCCTTGGCCATCAGCCGCGCCGCCGGCGAGAGCTGATAGTCGAGACGCGCGCCCGCCAGGCGTTTCCAGGCAAGGCCGTCGAGCGACACGTTGAACGAGGGGAACGGCGTGTTCCAGATGCTCGTCCGCGGCTCGCGCTCGTACTCGTAGAAGCCGAAGTAATGGAGGCGGTCGCGAATGATCGGCCCGCCCGCCGAGCCGGCGTACTGCTGGTTCGAGATCGGCACGACGAGGCCGAGCACCGGGTCCTCGGCATTGAACGCGTCGTCGCGGAAGTTCGCGCGGAACGCCCCCGCCAGCCGGTTCGTGCCCGATTTGGTGATGACGTTCACCTGCACCGCCTGCGAGCGTCCCTGCGTGGCGTCGAAGCGGTTCGAGATGAACTGGAACTCCGCGATCATCTCCTGGCTGAACGTCGGCTGGCTGCCGCCGCCCAGACTGTTCGTCACCTGCATCCCGTCGAGGTTTGTCTGGTACTCGCGCACCTCGCCGCCGTTGCGGTCGGGCAGCGGCGAGTTGGCGTTGGTCGACGAGGTGCGGCTGCCCGGCGCGAGCAGCGCCAGCGCCATCCAGTTGCGGCCGTCGACGGGGAGCTCCTGCACCTGCGTCGGATCGACGTTCCCGCCGAGATTCGACGTCGCGACGTTCAGCAGCGGCGCGTCGGCCGTGACGGTGATCGTCTCCTGCACGCTCGAGGGCGCCATCTGCAGGTTGATCGCCGCCGTCTGTCCGACGAGCAGCTGGATGCCCGGACGCGCCACCATGGCGAAGCCCTGGAGCTCCGCAGTGACGGTATAGCCGCCCACGCGCACCGGCATCCGGTAGCTGCCGGTCTCATCCGTGACCGCCACAAACGTGTTGCCGCTCGCCTCGTGCAGTGCGGTAATCGTCACGCCCGGCAGCACGCCGCCGGTCGAATCGGTGACGGTGCCGGTCAGCACCGCTTCCTGCGCGTGCCCGATCGCGGGCGTGGCGAGGCAGGCAAGAAGTACGAGTACATACCCGCCGAGTCTTTCTCGCATCTACAGGGTCCTCCCCGGTCTTATCAAGTTGAGCCGTTGCGGACAGTAGGCGATCCGTCAGGGCGAGTCAATTGGCGCAGGCGGTCACCGAGACGTCGGCGGCGTGGCGAGCTCCCGGAGCAGCCAGGTCCGCGCCATGCGCCAATCGCGCGCGACCGTATCGGGCGACACATTCAGCACCTGCGCCGCCTCTTCCACGGTCAGGCCGGCGAAAAACCGCAACTCCACCACACGCACCTTCCGCTGGTCGATCGTCGCGAGCTTTTCCATCGCTTCATCGACCGCGATCAGATCGACCGGAGACGGGCCGGGAACCGCAAGGCCCGGCTCCAACGGCACATGGGCGGCGCGTGCACCTCGCTTGATCGTCTGTTGGACGCGGGCCAAATCCACCAGGACCCGTCGCATCGCCCGGGCGGCCACCGCCATGAAGTGCGTGCGATCGCGCCATTCAACCTGACTGGCGTTGGCGAGCCGCATGAACGTTTCATGCACGAGGGCGGTGGTCTGGAGCATGTCGCCTGGCCGCTGGCGTCGCATGCACCGCGCGGCTTCGCGCCGCAACTCGTCGTACAGAATCGCCGACACGCGCCGATACGCCTCCTGGTCGCCTGCGTGCCAGGCGTGAAGAAGGGTTGTCACCTCGCTCGCGTCCGTATCCGACACGATACCGCCCTGCCGGCGTCATTCTAGTACGACGACCGATTTCTCGCGTACCTCAGTAGGCGGGCGGATTCCGCGGATCCTTCGGTTGTCGCGCGGTCTTTGCCAGCGTTAATATGTGCCACCTCTTAAGGTGACTCCGTGACGGGTCCCGACCGGTGGCAGCACGTCGAGCGGCTCTACCATGACGCGCTGGCACGCGAGGGAGGCGACCGTGCAGCCTTCCTGCGTGAGGCCTGTGGCGGTGACGAGATGCTTCGACTCGAGATCGAGTCGCTTCTTGCATACGCCGACGCGGCGCAGACGTTCATGGCGGCGCCGGCGATCCAGATGGCGGCGGAATTCGTCGGTGCAGACAGGATGACCAGCCGGTTCGCCGGCATGCGTCTCGGACCGTATGAAATCGGCCCGCTGCTCGGCAAGGGCGGGATGGGTGAGGTCTATCGCGCGCGCGACACGAGGCTGGGCCGCGACGTTGCGGTCAAGATTCTGCCGGACGCTTTTACCGCCGACCGGGATCGCCGCGCGCGATTCGAGCGCGAGGCGCGGCTGCTCGCGGCGTTGAATCATCCGAATATCGGCGCCATCTACGGGTTCGAGGACCGCGACGGCGTGTATGCGCTGGTCCTCGAGCTCGTGGAGGGCGAGACGCTTGCCGACCGGCTGGCCGGTCCGAAGAGCCGGCCGCAGGCCTCCGACGGCAGCGTTCCGGGCCGACCTCTGCCGATCGACGAGGCGCTGACGATCGCCTGGCAGATGGCCGAAGCGCTGGAGGCCGCTCACGACCGCGGGATCGTTCATCGCGACCTGAAACCTGCCAACGTGATTCTTCAGGGCCGGCGGACCGTGGCGTCGGAGGTCGGATCGTCGCCCTCCGCGGCCGACATGGTGATCGTCAAGGTGGTCGATTTCGGGCTGGCCAAGGTCGACGCAGGCGCATCGGGCCACGATCTGACCGATTCGCCGACCGTCAGCATCGGCCGGACGTACGACGGTGTCATCCTCGGCACCGCTCCATACATGAGCCCCGAACAGGTCCGCGGGCGGATGGTGGACAAGCGGACCGACATCTGGGCGTTCGGCTGCGTCCTGTACGAAATGCTGACGGGTCGGAAGGCGTTTTGGGGAGACACGGTGTCGGACGCGATCTCCGCCATTCTCGGGCGCGAGCCGGACTGGTCGGCGGTGCCGGAGGCAACACCGCCGAGAATTCATCACCTGCTGCGGCGTTGTCTCGAGAAGGACCCCAAGCATCGCCTGCACGACATCGCCGATGCGCGCATTGAGGTCGTAGACGCCCTGCGCGATCCGATCGAAGGCGGCATCCCGAGCGGAGCGACAACCGCGCGTCGGCCGATCGGACGGCAAACGGTATGGGGTCTTGCGGCGGTCGCCGTGAGCGTCGTCGCGCTCGCCGCCGGACTCGCGATGCGCGGGTGGCCGGACCCGATGCCGTCCCAGTCACCGCTCGCGCGTTTGACGATCACGCTGCCCGCGGCCCAAACGCTCGATAGGGGGCGATTCCGGCCGATGGCACTCTCCCCGGACGGCAAGCTGCTCGTCTATGCAGCCTCGGTGAATGGAGGTCGAACCAACCTCTTCATGCGCCCGCTGGAGCAGTTGGAGGCGCGGCCGATCCCGGAGACCGAAGGCGCAACGGCGCCCTTCTTCTCGCCTGACGGCCGCTGGCTTGCCTTCTATGCGAACGGGCTGCTCAAGAAAGTCTCGGTGGCGGGAGGCGTGCCGTTGACGATTTGTGAGGCGCCTCCGGTGTGGAGCGCTGCCTGGGCAGCGGACGACCGCATCGTCTTCGCAACGACGCTGGCTGCGTCCGGGCTGTGGCTCGTCTCCGCGAACGGCGGAGAACCGATGCAGATCACCATGCCCGGATCCAGCGGAGGGCAGCACGCGTACCCGCAGGTCCTGCCCGGCGGCAGACAGGTGCTCTTCAGTGTTCGGCGGAACGATGCATGGCAGCTCGCGCTGCTCGCCCTCGACAGCGGCGACTGGCAGCTTGTCGGCAACGGACGCGTCATCGGCGAAGGCGCGCAGTATTTGTCGACGGGCCACCTTGTCTACGCCCAGGCGGGGGGACTCATCGCCACGCCATTCGATCCCTCGGGCGCCGTCCTCGACCAACCGCCGGTGCCTTTGCTCGAGCGCGTCGAAACCTCGCGCTTCGGTGGAGTCTACTTTGCCGTAGCGGCCGATGCGGGCACGCTCGTCTATCTGCCGGCGAGCACCGCCGTCGCAGAGCGGACACTCTTACGCGTCGATCGAGACGGCCGTGCCGTCCCGCTCATTGAGGCGCGCGCCGGATACGAGTATCCGGCGCTGTCACAGGACGGACGCCGCGTGGCCGTGACGATCGCCTCGGACAGCGGCGACGACATCTGGATCATCGACCTGGAACGCGCCACACGGATCAGGTTCACCTCCGGAGGCACGAGTGCATTCCCGGTGTGGGGCCGCGGCGATACGACGGTGGCGTTTCAATCGACCGGTCCGGGCCCGTGGAACCTGTTGTGGAAGCCGCTCGACGGGAGCTCCGACGCGCAGCCGATTCTGAGCGTCGACGGCGTGGCGACGCAGCCGTGGCGCGATACCGGCGAAAGCCTCTTGCCAGGCACGCTTCCAACGCTGGCCGGATCCGGCCCGCAATTTCCCACGTCGTGGTCGCCGGATGGCTCCACGTTGGCGTTTCACGAGCGAAAACCAAGCGGAGAGCGCGACATCTGGGTGGTCTCACTTGGTGCCGATCCCGCGCCGTTCCTGGTGACGCCCTTCGACGAGCGATCGCCTCGCTTCTCTCCGGACGGCAAGTGGCTCGCGTACGTCTCTGATGAATCGGGCCGGGACGACGTGTACGTGCAGCCCTTCCCTGGACCCGGGCCGAAGTGGCTCGTCTCGACCGGGGGCGGGATCGATCCCGTGTGGTCGCGAGATGGTCGCGAGCTGTTCTACCGCCAGGGCGATCAGATGATGGCGGTGACCGTGGCGCCACAAGGCGAGTTTTCCGCTGGTCGCCCTCGGCGCCTGTTCGAGATTCGCTTCGATGCCGGAGGCGACGGCCCGAACTTCGACGTATCGCGCGACGGCACGTGGTTCGTGATGCCGAGAAGCGACCAGGGACTCGTCCAGGGACAGCTCCATGTGGTGCTGAACTGGTTCGGCGAAGTCACGGCTCGAACGCAGGCGACAAACGACGGCCCGCGAGGCTCGCACCCCGAAACCCTGGCGACTCTCAGGAGGTCGCACCGGTGAGCTCGAAGCGACGGCACCCGGTCGCTGCGGCTGCGCTGATGCTCGCGTTGGCGGCGTCGAGCCAGAACGACCTCGCCGCGGCTGGCATGCCGCAGGCGCAAGCGCAAGCCGCCGCCGCGGAATCTGGTGTGCGCGACGCACTGCAACGGTACTCGGCCGCGCTCGAGAGTCTGGATGTGAACGCGGTCAAGAAAGTCCAGCCGTCCATTCCGACCGACAGCCTCGCGAAAGCGTTCAAGGACATGCGCGAGCTGAAGGTCAACATCGATGACGTTCGTGTGATCTCGGCCGATGCGACGACGGCCCGCGTCAGCTGTCGCGTGACGCAGACGCTTACGCCGAGGGTGGGATCGAGACGGACAACCGCGGTGACCCGTGTGATGCGTCTGCGGCGGGACGCCGACACGTGGGTGATTGATGGTTTCGAACGGTAGACGCCCAGGCCGCTTTCTAGTCCCCGTTCGGATTTCTCGCTTAGGTCTGTAGGAGCGAAGGGTTCGAGCGGTAAGCATATGCGCATCCCGACCTCTGGCGCAGGCATGTTCGCTCTGATGGGCTCGCTCGTTGTCGGGCTGGCTTTTTCGGCGGTGTCTGCCCGCGCACAGGATTTGCCACTCGCGCAGGTCTTGCCGGAGCTGATCCTGCGCGAGATCACTCTCGCCCCGACCTTTGTCGGGGCGCACGTGGCGCACTTCAGCCCCCTCACGAACGAGGTGAACAATCCCGTCATCGGCATCGTTCAGGGCTTCAACACACAGATGGCCACGCAGTTCTCGACGTTTCCGCTCGGATCGTCGAGCGGCGGGATGACCTACGTGTTCGACGAGTCGGTCGGCACGTTCACACGCGGCAGCGCCAGCTTCGGGCCGCTCTTTGCGGAGCGCGCGCTCACGATCGGCCGGCGGAAGGTCAACGCGGGATTCACCTATCAACACACCTCGTACGATACGTTCGAGGGGCAGCCTCTGGACGACGGCTCCATCAAGTTCTATTTGACGCATCAGGACTGTTGCCACTTCCCGGACCCGACGACGTTCACCGACCTTGTGGAGATTCCCGACGGATCACGCTTCAATCCGCCCTTCGAGGGGGATCTCATCGAAGCGGCGCTCTCAGTTAGAGCGTCGACCGATACGATGGCGGCGTTTGCGAATTACGGCGTCTCCGATCGATGGGATATCGGGCTGGCCGTTCCGCTCGTGAGCGTCAATCTCGATGTTGGAGTCCGCGCGCGAATCATCCGTCTATCGACGCCACTCGCTCCCGAAGTTCACACGTTCGAGGCAGGCAACCCCGCAGCGACGCAAGCGCTGCGGCGCTCTGGCCACGCCAGCGGGCTCGGCGACGTTGTTTTGCGAACCAAGTATCGCTTTCTGGGAATGGCGGCCGGCGGTCTCGCCGCGGCTGTCGACGTCCGTCTGCCGACCGGTGACGAAGACGAACTGCTTGGAACGGGAGGCGTCCAGGGAAAGGTGCTGCTCGTCGCCTCGAACGAAGGCGGCCGCTTCGGGCAGCACGTCAACATCGGCTACACCGTCGCGCGCGGTGACGTCGCCGGGACGGTCGCGGGCCTCAGTGCCACGTCGCTCCCCGATGAGATCAACTACAGCGGAGGCCTGGAATTCATTGCGAGTCCGCGGCTCACGCTGATGGGGGACGTCATCGGCCGGACGCTACGTCACGCGGGGCGCCTCGCGGTGGCCAGCAAGGCGTTCGAATATAGCGCAGGGGCCTCGTTCGCCGGAGGTCCTGGCCCCGGATGCGCCGGAGTTCCGGGGCGGACGTGCACGACCGCGTCGTTCGACGAGTTCAGTCCCCGGCCGGGCAACCTCACGCTGCTGCTGGGCGCTGGCGGCGTCAAGTTCAATCCGGTTGGAAACTGGTTGATCTCCGCCAGCGTCCTTTTCCCCCGGACCGATGCCGGCCTGCGCAGCCGGGTGACGACGACGGTCGGCGTGGATTACGCCTTCTGAGGGAGCCAGCGGATCGAAAGGGCAAACCGATGCGCACTCGGAACTCCGTAGCGAGCACATTCGTCGCCGTGGGTTCACTGATGTTCGGCCTGGCAGTGGCTGCTGCACCCGCTCGGGCGCAGGACCTCCCGCTGTCGCACGTGCTGCCAGACCTCGTGCTGACCGAGATCGTCCTACAGAGAGGACTGATAGGACCTCCGCACCAGGCGCACTTCAGTCCCCTGATCAACGAACCGGACAATCCCGTCGTCGAGATCGTCCAGGGCTTCAACGCACAGATGGCCACGCAGTTCGCGACTTTTCCCCTTGGATCATCGACGGGGGGCCTGACTTATGTCTTCGACGAATCGGTCGGCACGTTCCGGCGCGGCAGCGCGAGCTTCGGGCCGTCGTTTGCCGAGCGCGCACTCACGATCGGCCGGCGCAAACTGAGCGTGGGATTCAATTACCAGCGTACCGCATACGACACGTTCGAGGGACAGGACCTCGACGATGGGTCTATCAAGTTCTATCTGCGTCATCAGGATTGCTGCCACTTTGCAGACCCGGCCACGCTGACCGGCTTTTCGACGACTCCGCTGACGGGCAGCGACCGCCTGAACCCTCCCTTCAAAGGTGATCTCATCGAGGCGGCGCTCTCGCTGAAAGCGACGACGCATACCACCGCCCTTTTTGCAAACTACGGGGTGACCGATCGCTGGGATGTCGGTCTTGCGGTTCCGTTCGTCCGAGTCAATCTGGATGCCAGCGTACGGGCGCGTATCCTGCGCCTGGTGACGTGCCCCGCAGCGTTCGATCCCGCCCTGCCGCGGGAGGCGTGTGCTCCGGATACTCACACCTTCGAATATGGGAATCCGGATGCCACGCAGACCGTGCGGCACTCCGGTCATGCCGCCGGCCTCGGAGACGTCGTCCTTCGCACGAAGTATCACTTTCTGCGCATAGCTGGTGGAGGCCTGGCTGCAGCGCTCGACCTCCGGTTGCCTACCGGCGATCAAGACGAGCTGCTCGGTGCCGGCGGCGCCCAGGCAAAGTTTCTGCTCGTCGGTTCAAGCGAGCGAGGACGTTTGGCCCAGCACGTCAACTTCGGCTACACAGTGGCCAAAGGCCGCGTGGCCGGAACGGTACCCGGGCTCGCCTCCACCGCACTGCCCGATGAAATCAACTATTCGGGCGGAGTCGAGTTCGTTGCAAGTTCGCGAATCACGCTGATGGGCGACGTGATCGGCCGCACGCTGCGCGGAGCCGGGCGCCTCGATCTCGTCCGAAAGAGCTTTGAATATAACGACCCCACCCTGAACTTGCTTGGCCTGCCCGGCCCGGGATGCGGCGGATTCGTGGGAGGGTTCACCTGTCGAAGGGCGGAGTTCGACGAGCTCGCCCCGAAGCCCGGCAACCTCACGCTGCTGCTCGGGGCCGGTGGCGCCAAGTTCAACCCGTTTGGCAACTGGCTGATCTCGGGCAGCGTGCTGTTCCCGCTGACGAAGGCGGGCCTCCGCAGTCGCCTCACCACTGTCGTCGGCCTGGATTACGCCTTCTGAACGGAGCTTGCCATTACCGTCCACCGGCGACGCGGTACGTCCATTCCGACACGACCATGTAGTGGCCGGTGATGAGCAGCAGCCCGAACGCCGCCATCAGCGTGGCGCTCGCCAGCCCCATCCACGGCACGGCCCGTTCGAGCTTCATCAGAACCGGCAGCGCGCGGGCCATCGCCACCGCCGCAAGCACGAGCGGAATCCCCATGCCCAGCGAGAAGAGGAAGAGCACCAGCGCGCCGTAGAGCGCCGACTGCGCGAGGCCGACATACACCACCATTCCGACGACGAGCGCGGAGCCGAAGCAGGTCATGCAGCCGGTCGCGAAGGCGAGGCCGGCGACCATCATCTCGGCGCGCGTGGCGGGCCCGTTGCCGTGGGCCATTCGCGACAGCACCGGCATGCGGCAGACGAGCGGCGCCCGCACCTTCGCCGCCACGCGCAGGGCCAGGCCAAGGACGACGACGCCAGCCGCGACGCCAATGTAGCGCTGCCACGCCTCGAACTCGCCCGTGCTGCCGAGCCGTCCGGCCGCGTAGCCGATGAGCGCGCCGGTTGCCGTATAGATCAGTGTGAAGCCCAGGATGAAATAGAACGCCGCCGTCAGCACGTGCCGCCGCCGGCCGCCCTCCTGCATCGCCACGCCGGCGAGCGCGGGGATGAAGTAGACGGTGAGCTGGAAGAGACACGGCCACATCGCGGCCAGCATGCCGCCGAGGAGCGCGAGGACGAGCGCCCATCGATCGGCGAGTCCACCTGATGCCGCCGCCGTCGTGCCGGGCAGCACGAGCGGCAGATGCCAGGTCGCCTCCTGGCCCGAGACCAGACGCAGCGTCATCATCTGGTGCCCGCCGTCGAACGAGTCGCCGCGCGCGAACCGGTAGACCGTCGCGCGGTGGTGGGGCGAGTCGGCCACGAGCTGCCGATCGATGAGCGGTACCGGCGCGCCGTTGACGTGGAGGGCGGGCGCCGCGACGTCGCCCGGCAGGTTTGCCGTGTGGATCCGCTCGCTCACCAGCAGCGCCACGTACTGATCCGGTTTCAGATCCGTCGCGACGGCCTCACCGAGGATCTGCGCCACGTACTCCGGCGGCGCGTACGTCGCCTCGACCCGAACGCCACCCGCCCCTGCATAGTCGACCGCTCCGAGATCCTTCGTGAGCGCGCGCCAAAGTGCAGGCCGATTGACGCGGGCCACCGCGGCGCGCTCCGCCTCAGGGGCCTCGAACACCGTCAGTCTCGCGACTTTCTCGGGATGGAGATCGCACTGCACGACGTACGTACCGGTCGCCGTGGCAGTAAAGAGCACCGCGTCCACACGCTCCTCCGGCGACACGTACGCCTGCACTTCGGCACCCGTGGGCTGGAGACCCGCCGGCGATGCCGTCCGAGACGCGACGAACATCCGGCCGTGATGGTTGTGAGCCTCGTCAGTCACTCCGCCGGCGTTCGCCTCGCCGCGCGCAAGCCACGCCACCTGGTCGGGCACGAGCCCCACGACCCTGTAGTGATGTTCCGCGGCGCCGCGGTTGCGCACCAGCAGCTGCACCGGACGCCCCGCCGGGACGAATACGGCCGACGGCCGGATCTCTGTATCCGAGATGCCGACGTTCACCGTGAAGTCGAGCTCCTGCGCCGCCGCGGTGGCGCCATGCGAGACGAGGAGCCCTATCACCGCGATCGACGGGAGGACCGTCTTCATGGCTGCTTGTTCAGCTCCTGCAGATGTGCGACGACGGCGGCGATCTCCGCGTCGTTCAGCGTGATGCGGCTCATGGCCGCCACCCCCGAAAGGGCCGCGCGAAGTCGCGCCTCGTTGGCTCCGCGAATATCGGGCGCGTTCAGGCTGCCTCCGCCCCGCCCGTTCATCCCGTGGCACGACGCGCATCCGACGCCGCCCGCGGTCTTCTCGTAGATCTCGCGGCCGGATACCATCGGGCCCGTCACGGCGGAGGCGGGTGCCCCCTTTTGCGCCGCCGCCGCGCGCTGCCGCATCGCCGCGTACATCGGCCCCTTCGGACCGCCCATGTCCGCGAGCAGCTCGCCCTTCCAGTCGGCCGTGTAGCGCACGAACCCGCCCGAGTGGGTATCACCGCCGTTCGGCGTGGGAATGTACGCCTTCACGGTATGCGTGGTGAGGTCGAGGACGATCGTCTCCCACCCGTTCATGTTCGTGATCCAGAGCTCGTTGACCTTCGGGTCCGGGTGCAGCACGCCATGATCGATGCTCGACGCGGATCCGCCAAGATGGATCGGAAGCTGCCGCAGCAGCTGACGCGGCGCCGTGAATGGCGACGTCGTGACGACGCCGACGACGGATCCGACGTTGTGCGTGCCTTCGCCCTTGCCGATCGGATAGAGCAGCGTCTCGTCCCAGTTCAGCACCAGTCCGTAGGGACCGGCGACGCCCGCGTTGGTATCGTCCACGACGGTGTTCGTCGCGTTGTCGATCTTGTAGACGGTGTCGCCGTGCGCGTCGTTGACGTAGGTAAACCGCCCGTCCGAGGTATGCGCCATGCCGATCGGGTTGTCGCCGACGAACGGGATGATCGTCACGGCGCCGGTCTCGAGATTGAGCTTCGCGATGCCCGCGGTGTTGTGCAGCTTCGACTGCCAATGCGGCGCAAACACCGAGACGTACACGAAACGTCCGGTGGGATCGACCGTCGGGTAGGGATGGCCGATCTTGTAGCCGATGTCCTCGATGGTGATCGCACGCACCACACGGTTGTTGTCGTGCGGATCGAGAAGGTAATGCGGCGCGCCGCCCGGCGCGCGCCCGAATGCGACCATCACGCGATCGCGTCCCATCCAGTCCTTGAAGCCGGTGATGTGATGGAACCAGTCGACGCGCGCCTGCCCTTCGAGCACCTTGTCGAGCTTCAGCGTCCGCGCGTTGACGATCATCAGCACGGTGCGTGTCTGGCCCGTCGCACGGACCCGGTGCATCTGGCCGAGATAGAGCCAGCGGCCGTCAGGCGAGATGCCGACGCCGTGCGGGTTCTCCGTCGTCTCCTCGCCGAGGTCGAAGAGGGCGGACGCGACGACCTGCTTCGAGTAGGCGTCGATCACGTAGAGCCCGGACTTGCGCGGGCCCTTCTCGACGCCCTCGCTGGTGATGAAGACGGTGGGGTGCGCACGGACGTCCCACGCGTCGGGCCCGCTCGAGTCGTAGGTCGCCAGCAGCCGAATCTTTCCGCGTATCGACTCCGGCGTGTCCCATCCGCTCGGCTGTGCCGTCGGCGGCGGCGGCGCGAGCTGTCCGGCCTGGACGACCTGCGTCGGCACCATCGAGGCGAGCTGCTGCTGGAGCGCCTCCTTGTCCGACTGGAGCGTGGTGATGTCGGACGAGGACAGCCGCGGCGTGGTAAAGGCGCCGATCGCCACGACCGTCAGCCCGACGAGCGCGCCGACGAGCGCGCCGCCAATCCACCGCGGGTGTACAAGCTTCTTCATGTCCTTACCCCTTCCGGGAGGTGCGGCCCCGGCGCCGGTACTTTGCCATGTTTTCGAGCACGGCGCATACGGCGCCGGTGTCGTCCTGCGGCGCCTTCGCCCGCGCGGCCGCATAGATGGGTTCGGTCGCGCGGAAGAGCGGAGTCGGCGAACGCAGCTCGCGCGCGAAGTCGCCGATGATCCGCATGTCCTTCTCCCAGACCTCGAGCTTCATGGTCGGGGTCGAGTAATCGCCGCGCACCATCATGGGCCCCCGCACCTGCAGCATGCGCGAGCTGCCGGCACCGTCGGCGAGCACCTTCAGCGTGGTCGCCGGATCGAGTCCCGCCTTCATCGCGAGGACGAGCGCCTCGGCCGCCGCCACGTTGTGGATCGCGACGAGCAGATTGGCGATGTACTTCGTCTTCGACCCGGCGCCGAACGGGCCGACGTAGTAGTGGGCGCGCGCGAAGCCGTCGAGGACGGGCGCGACGCGGCGATACGCGGCGCGTGCTCCGCTGGCATACACGACGAGGTCCTTCGCGCGGGCCTGCGCACCGGTGCCGCTGAGCGGGCAGTCGAGCAGCGTGATGCCGGCCGCGCGGAGCCGCCGCCGCGCTTCCTCTTTCGCGGCGATCGGCAGCGTGCTCGTCTCGATCGCGATGCGTGCCGCGCCCGGGTGCGTCGCCAACGCCGCCGCGGTCTCCGCCAGCGCGGCGGTCGAGGGCAGCGAACAGATGATCACGTCAGCGCGTGCGGCCACCTCGCCGGCGCTCTGGACGGCCATGCCGCCTGCGCCCGTGTGCGCACGGCGGCGCGCCGCCAGCACGTCGTAGCCGATCACGCGATAGCGCGCCTTCATCAGGTTCGCGGCCATCGCCGATCCCATGATCCCGAGGCCGATCATGCCGACGGTGTTCATGCCCCCTCCGGCGGGTCCACGGTTCGATGGATCGCCCTTGCCGGCCGGACCGCCGGGCGTGCGTCGTTTTCGTGACGAGTAATCCGTTACTGCGTCCGTAACGGCTTGACGGGCGTTCCACATGCGCGCACTATGACTTACAGGCGGTACCCACGTTGCACCGCCGCATACATGCGTCTCGCAGCCTTGCTCCTTCTTGCTGCCGCCGCATCCTCGAGCTGCGGGGACGGCCATCCGGTTGCCCCCTCGCCGGGTGGGCCGTTCGCCGCACCCGGGCCGTCACGACAACTCGGTCCATCCGATTATCACGAAACGCCGATCCCGATGCCGATGCCGGACCCGTCACCGACACCGGCACCGGCCGCAGTGACGATCACCATCGTCGGGACCAGCGGCGCCGGCGCGTTCGCGCCGAACCCCCTTCAGGCCTCAATCGGGAGCACCGTCGTCTGGACGAACAGCGATGCAACGGTCCATCGCATCGTGCTCGATGACGGGACGAACGTCGGCACGATCGCGCCGGGGCAGTCGAGCGCGCCCGTCGCGATCAACGCCGGCGCGGTCACCTATCGCTGCACGCTGCATCCGTCGATGGTCGGGCGCGTCGAGGATCCGGCCGGCGCCACGCCAACGCCCACACCGACGCCGGAGCCGCCGCCGGACTACGGCCCGCCGGATCCCGGGTATTACGCACGACCCAGCCGGCAGCCGGGACTGGCTACCGGCGGCTAGGCAGGTCGCGCGTAGTAATAGCCCGCGTCTTCCTCCACCACGACGGGCGAATCGAACAGCGCGCTCAGACGATCGTCGATGAGCACGGCCGCCTTCGGGCCGGCTTCCATCACGCGGCCGCCGCGCAGCAAGATCACGCGCTGGATCTCCGGCACGATTTCCTCGACGTGGTGCGTGATCAGAATGAGCGTGGTGCCGTCGCGCGCCACCTGTCGGACGCGCTCCATGAACGCGTGCCGGGCGACGAGATCGAGACCGGTGGTCGGCTCGTCAAGGACGAGCGCGCGCGGCGCGGTGACGAGCGCCCGCGCCAGCAACACGCGGCGCGCTTCCCCGCTCGACATCTCGTCGAGCCGCCGCCGCGCGAGGTGCGAGACACCCATCCGCGTCAGTGCCTCGGCGGCGCGCCGGCGCATCTCCGCTGTCACGACTCCGTAGCGCAGGATCCCCTGCGTGGCGAAGAAGCCGGAGAGCACGGCCGCCTCGGCCGTCACACGTCCTTCGTTGTTGCCGAACACGAACCGGTGGTGCAGGTCCGAGGAGATGATGCCGAGCTGCGTCCGCAGCTCGAAGACGTCCCAGCTGTCGCTGCCGAAGACCCGCACGGGCGATGCGCCGTCGTCGTGCGCCAGCGGCCGGTCCTCGTGCGTCAGCAGACGCACGAGCGCCGACTTGCCGGCGCCGTTGGGTCCGAGGATCGCGGTGTGCTCGTCGGCGTGAATCGTGAGCGTGAGGCCGTCGAGAACGGCGCGATCGCTCTTGACGACGGTCGCACCGCAGAGCTCCAGAACAGGCTGCGTCACGCGGGCAGCGGCTGTCCCTTCGTCTCGCGCGCGAACGGCAGCAGCAGCAGCCCCAGCACGAACGTCAGCGCCACCAGCGCGACGGGGACGCCCAGGCTGCCGTAGCGCGGGATGCCGTAGAACATCAGGAACACGAGCGCCACGCCGACAAACCGGCCCGCCGAGCTGATGAACCCGATGGCGCTCGCGCGGCAGTCGGTCGAGTACAGCTCGGGCAGCCACACCGTGTAGACGGCGAAGTTCGCGCCGCCGAGCCCCATGAAGAACGTGAGCACCATGAACAGGTTCACGGCGCCCGGTATGTAGAAGACGTAGCCGAAGCCGATGGCGGCCGAGACGCCCAGGATCGTCATGAACAGCGCCATCGTCAGGCGCCGGCCGATCCGCTCCGCGATGATCGGCACGAGCACACAGCCGATGATCGTGGCGACGGCGAGAACGACGGACGCATAGGTCGCGACACGCGCGAGATTCGCCTCGACCGTCTCTCCCGCTGCCGCGGCGATCTGCCGCGCTGCCGTGGGGACGTAGACCGACCCCGCCCAGAGCATGATGATCGACACCAGAAACAGTCCGGACATGACGAGCGTGTCGCGCTTGTAGGCCGGCGCGAAGAGCGCCCCGAACGCCTGCGCCATCGTCGGCCGCTTCGCCTGCGCCTGGCCGAACTTCTCCTGCCACTTCTTCGACTCGTGCACGCCGTAGCGGATGAAGAAGATCATCAGCGCCGGCAGGCCGCCGAAGATGAACATCCAGCGCCAGCCGTAGTTGGCGCCGATGAAGAAGTTGGCGACGGCGGCGAAGAAGAACCCGAAGTAGTAGCCGGTGTGCATCAGCCCGGCGCCCATCTTGCGCGTCCGCTCGTCGAGCTCCTCGGCGATGTACGTGGCCCCGACCGGCTGTTCACCGCCGATGCCGATGCCGCACAGGAACCGGAGGACGGCGAGCTGCCAGACGTTCGTGACCAGACCGCAGAGAAACGTGAACACGGAATAGCAGAGGATCGTCAGCATCAACGCGCGCACGCGGCCGACGCGGTCGCCGATCGGGCCCCAGACCATCGACGTGCCCCATCCCGCCAGGAACAAGGCGAAGAGCAGGGCGCCATAGGCTCCGACGTTGGCCGGCGTCGGATCGATGCCCGAGGCCGGGAGCAGCTCCATCAGAGCGGGTACGAGCACCAGCGCATAAATGAACGAGTCCATGCCATCGAGGGCCCAGCCGCCCCACGCCGCCAGAAACCCGCGCTTCTGGTTGGTCGTGAGCTGGACTCGCGGCTGCGTCACTGCTGCAGCGCCGGTCACCATATGGATCGTCCTCCCGGGATGAGTGCAAAGGGCGTCATTCTATGGGCGCCCTGAACCAGGGTCAAGGCGGCGTCTGACGATCTCGAGATTGCGGCGCGCGTCCTCGGCCTGCGGATCGAGCGCGAGCGCCTGCGCCAGGTGACCCTCAGCTTCGTCGAATTTCCCCTGCATCGCAAGCACGAGACCGAGATCGCTGTGCGCCTGGCTGTTGCGGGGCTGGAGCTGCACCGCGCGCTCGAGATGCGTGGTCGCCTCGGCGTGCCCGCCGCGCGAGGCGAGCGCCGCGCCAAGATGCCAGTGCGCCGCGCCGTTGTCGGGATCGAGCGCGAGCGCGCGCCGGAACTCGACGATCGCCTGATCGAGCTCTCCCCGCTCCGCCAGCGCGAGCCCGAGCACGTTGCGCGTCTCCGCCGACTCGGGAACGATGGCGCCGAGATAGGCGCTCCCGGCGATCACGCGTCCCTCGCGCTCCGCGAGCCGCTGCGCCTGCGAGATCGCGGCCGGCGACGCCTCGTACGCCAGCGCCAGCAGCCGGAGATAGGCGTCGAGCGGCTCGAGCGCCGGCACCGGCCTGCCGGCGTCGAAGCAGCGCGGACACCAGTCGGCGACGCGCGCGAGATCGACGATATCTGCCGGGACGCCGTGGCCGAGGTTCAGCATCGATCGCACGCCGTACTCCTGCAGCGGCCGATCGTCCACGACCGCCGCGGCGCCGCGCGTCGCCTCGTCCAGCGTGCGCGCCGAGCCGACGAAGGTGCCGACGATCTCGTGCAGCGCGCCGAGGCTGATGCGCTCCAGATCCGCGCGCACCGCCGGCGCCGCCGCGAGCGCGGCGGCGAGGCGGCCCGGATCGACGACGATGCGGTCGGCGGTCGTGCCGAGGAGCAGGAGATCCGACCCCGCGCCCGACAGCAGCACTGCCTGCGGGAAGACGTCCACGAACGCGCGGACCATCGCGAGCGTCGTCTCGGGCGGCACCTGATAGGCCGGTAGCCACTGGCTCACGTACCCATTCGGCTTCAGACGGCCGCGCGCGAGCGCGTAGAACTCGCGCGAATAGAGCGCGCCGACGCCGGCGTAGGCGATCGGTGGCGGCTCCAGCACGACCAGGTCGTAGCGCGCCGGCGGCCGCATCTGCAGGTGCTGACGGCCGTCGTTGATGTGCACCGCCACTTTCGGATCGGCCAGCACGCCGTGGTTCGCGTCCGCGAAGTACGAGGCGTGCGCGAGGATGTCGCGCGACAGGTCGGCGAGCTCCACGCGTTCCACCGACGGGTGCAGCGTGGCCGCGTGCGTCGTGTTGCCGACGCCGAAGCCGATGACGAGCACATCGGCCGGACGATCCATCGCGAGGAGTGGCAGGTGCGCCAGCGCGCGCATGTAGCGCTGCGAGAGCGGCGCCGTCGACGACATCGCGTGCCCGTTGGTGTAGAGCGTTCGACCGCGGCCCGGCGCCTCGGCAACCGCAATGAGCTCGGTCAGGCCGTCGCTCACCACGAGCCGCCGTTCGCCGTCGTCCGGCATCCCGAGCGCGCGCAGGGTCACGTGATCGGATGGCAGGCGCAGCCAGAGCCCCAGCGCCGCGCCCGCGATGACAACGGAGACGATGAAGGCGGCGGAACTCCCAACGCCCAAAGCAGGCTTTTCTGCGCGTCCGGCGAAATAGAGCGGCACGCTCGACAGCGCCGCGACGACCATCAGGATCGTCGTGCTCCGCTGGAGGCCGACAGCGGGCAGCAGCAGGAATCCCGCCGCGAGACTTCCCGCCACCGCCCCGGCGGTGTTCGCCAGGTACAGCACGCCGGCGCGCCGCCCCACGGTCATCTCGGTGCGCTGAATCACCGCGTTGGCAAGCGGAAACGCGAATCCCATCAGCAGCGCCGGAAGCGCCACCTCGGCGAGCATGGGGCGCGCATTGAACCAGAGCTCGGCGAGCGCGCCGGGCCCCGCCACGACGCTGGTATTGATCGGTTCGACGTCCGCGGCGGCGAACCCGTACAGGGTCGACGCCACGAAGAGCCCCTGGGCCAGCATCAGCCATTCGGCGGAACGGCCCGTGCGGCGGTGCACGGCGCCGCCGACGAGCGAGCCAAGGCCGATGCCGAGCAGGATGAGCGTCAGCAGCAGCGAAAAGACGGCGCGAAACCCGCCGAGGAGGATCGTGAAGTGGCGGAACCAGAGGATCTCCATGCCGAGCGCCGCGAGCCCCGACATCGCGAGGGCGACGCTCGTGAGCACGACCGCGCGAGTGCCGCCGTTCGTCTGTGGGGCCGGCTGAAGCCGGACGCGCCGGACGTCCGTACGCAGCTTCTTCTTGGGGATCGTGGCGTCCGGCCTGAGCCGGACCTGTGCAGAGGGCCGCGCGAGGTACCACGCGCCGACACCCGCGAGCAGGTTGAATCCCACCGCCATCATCTGCGTCGACCAGAGTCCCCACGTCGGCACCAGCGCGAAATCGGTGAGGATGGCGCCGGTCGCCGCGCCGAGCGTGTTGATCCCGTACAGCTCCGCGATACGCCAGCCGCCGATCGCCAGATCGCTCCGCACCAGATGTCGGATGAGCAGCGTCAGCGTGCCGCCCATGAGCAGCGTGATCGGCGTGAGGAGCACGATCGCGATTCCAGCCCGCGCCAGATACGAGCCGGTCGACAGCACGTACCATCCGGACGCGTCCCGGACATAGGACGACACCAGCGCCGACACCGCGCCAAGGTGCGGCAGCGCCACCGCAATCCCGAAGCCCAGTGCCGCGACGGCGATCTCCACCTGGCCGTAGGCCCGCAGCAGCGAATCGGGGTGGTGCGCATACCGACGATCCGCCCACGCGCCGACGAAATAGCTGCCGACGCCGAGACCAAGCATGAAGACCGCGATGACGATCGACGCGGAATAGATCGTGTTGCCGAAGACGTTGCCGAAGACGCGGACCCAGACGACCTGGTAGATCAGTCCGCTGAGGCCCGAGAGGAAGAAGAGGAGGTAAATCACGAAAAATCCCAATCACCAAATCCCAAACCCAAACCCACGTCGTGACGTGACCGCGGATTGGGATTTGGGATGTGGGTTTTGGGATTTAGTTGGTCCCCCAGCCCGGGTTCACCTGCTTGCCGAGGAGAAACGCCGGGTTGGCGCCCTTGCGCGGCACGAACTTCTGCGCGCCGCCGCTGTCGACCGCGGCCGTGTAGACGTTGCCGTCCTGGTCGACGCTCATCCCGTGCACGCCCCAGAAGGCGCCCTTGAAGTCGCCCCATGTGCCCCACGAGTACAGGAACTTGCCGTCGAGGCTGTACTTGAGCAGCTTCGACGTGCCGCGATCGGCCGCCCACAGATACCGGTCGCTCGTGATGATGAACATGTGGATGTCGGACAGCGGCCGCGGCCCGAAGCTCCACTGGTCGAGGAACTTGCCGTTCTCGTCGAACACCTGCACGCGGCCGTTGTTCCGGTCGTTGACGAACACGCGCCGCGTCCGCGGATCGACGGCGATCCCGTGCACGTTGTTGAAATAGCCCGGGCGGGTCTCCTTCCCCTGCTCCCCGCGCTGCCCCCACGTCATCAGGAACTTGCCGTCACGGTCGAACTTCACGACGCGCGTGTTCTGGTAGCCGTCCGCCACGAAGAACGTGCCGTCGGGCAGCCACGCGATGAACGTCGGCCGGAAGAAGTGCTTGTCGTCCTCGCCCGGCACGTTCGGCTCGCCGAGCGTCTGCAGCAGCCGCTTGCCGTCGTTCGAGAACTTGAAGATGGCATGACGATAGTCGTCGACGATCCAGATGTTCTTCTGCGGATCGTACGGGCTGATGTAGATCGCGTGCGGGCGGCGGAACATCTTGTCCCACTGCGTCCAGTCCTCGATCAGGTCGCCTTGCGCGTTGAACACCGTGACGATGTGCTCCCAGCGATAGTCGACGCCGGGCTGGCCCACGTCGAGATCGTCGCCCGGTTCGCGCGTCCCCGGCTTGAAGAGGGCGCCCGGAGGGCTGGCGGAGGTCGCGTCGCGCACCGGCAGGCGTCCGATTGGGAACTCGATGCTCGGCGCGATCTTCACGGTCGCCGGCCGCTGGTGGATCACGGGCAGCTCCCCGCGCTGCAGCACGAACACGCGGTTCGGGCTTTCGGCGAAGACGTACTGGCCGGCGCCCCACGTCCAGTTCTCGTGGCCGGGGCGCGACTCGAGCGGCTTGGGCCAGTCGGCGACCGTATAGGCGCCGAAGATGTCCTGGCCGCCCTTCTCGCCCGGCACCGCGGCCGTCGTCACTTCCTGGGTCTGGCCTTCGACCGGCGTGACCTGCGTGCCGAGCACGAACCCGACGACCAGCGCTACGGCGGTCGCGAGAATGATGACTGATGCGCGCTTCCGCATAAGACTTCCTTTCTGCCTACTGCCTACTGCCTACTACCTCGTGCTCGTCACCGTCGCGGGCACGTTCTTCCGAATCCAGCCGACCACCCACTTGATGATTCCGTCGCTGTTCCGCTCGGACATCATCATGTGGCTGTTGCCGCTGAAGCCGACGTCTTCCAACCGCACGAACTCGGCCGGCACGCCCGCCTGCTTCAGGAAGCGTGGGATGCACGGGTCGTAGACGCGATGATAGGTGCCGTTGGCGGAAATCGCCACGACCGGAATCTTCTGCCACCGCGCGAGCTTCCGTGCGGGTTCCTTCTGCAGATAGCAGCGCACTTCGTCCGGCCGCTCCGACTTGTCCTCGAGCACAACCTCAATCTCGGCGGGCGTCTTCGCCGGCGGATCGTACTCATACGGGTTGTTCGTGAGCCCCCACGAGTTCGGATTGCGCGGACCGGTGGTCACCTTCGCGGTGTCGACATTGGCGAACTGCGGACCGCCGGGCTCCGCCGTGATCATCGCGCGGACCAGATGCGGCCGCGCCTCCGTGATGTCGAACCCGAAGCCGCCGCCCTGCGAGTGCGTGAACATGATGACGGGCGTGCCGATCGTCTCGAGCAGCGCGATGCCCGCCGGACGAATGAGCTGTCCGGTGGCGCCGGCAAACTGCACCTGCGTCTTCATGAAGAAGTCGAACACCGGGTCGCCCATCTTGCCGGGGCCGGGCCACTGCGTGTGGTTCATCTTCAGCGGGAAGTCGCCGCGCTCCCGCACGTTGGTCCAGATGCGCTCGATCTCGAGCGCCGTGCGGATGCCGAGGTTGCCGTCGACCGGCGTCTTCCCGTCGGGCCCGGGGAGCGGTACGTATGTGGAGCGGCCGCGCGCCGGGTAATCCACCATGTAGACGACGAAGCCTTCCTCGATCAGGCGATACGCCCAGCCGGCGCGGCCGTCGGGCGTCTGGAGCCAGTCGACGCCGGTCTGGCCGTTGCCGTGGAAGAGGACGATCGGGTTGGGGTGCCGGATCTGCCGAGGCACCAGCACTTCCGTGTACATCGCCCCGCGCATCACGCGCCGCCCCGGCTCACCCCAGTACTCGCCGCCTGCGTAGAAGAATCCTTTGCGCGCGATCTGATCGACGGCGAACGTCGGAATCGTCTTCGGCGGCATCGCGCGCGAGACGTTCTCGCCGCGTCCGGGCCGCGCGTTCCGCCCGAGCCAGCCGCCGATGAACTTCGCGATCTCGGCGCTGTTCTTCTCCATCATCATCTGATGGCCGTTGCCGCGCAGGCCGACGGTCTCCATCTCGACGTACTCGGTCTTGACTCCCGCCTGATTGAGCCACTTGGCGAGGCAGTGGTCGTAGATGCGGTGATAGCTCCCCTCGCCCACCATCAGCATCACGGGAATGTTCTGCAGGTTCTTCAGCTTGCGCGCCGGCTCCTGCTGCACGTAGCACGGCACCTTGTCGGCCGCCGGCGCCTGCGCCTCGAGCATCGTCTGCAGCTCTTTCGGATCGCTGACTGCCGGCTCGTACGTGATCGGGCTGTTGGCGACGCCCCAGCTCAGGCCGCCGCCCTGCTGATAGGCCACCTTCGCGGTGTCGACGCCGCGGATCGGCGGCGCCGCCGGCTCGAGCGTCACGATGGCCTTGATCAGGTTCGGCCGCGCGTCGGCGACGAGCCAGCCGAACGCGCCGCCCTGCGAGTGCGTCAGCAGGATGACCGGCGTTTTGATCTCGTCGAGCAGCGCGACGTAAGCGTCACGCGTCAGCGTCTCCTGGCGATTGCCCTGGAGGAACTGCACCTGCGTCTTGGTGAAGTCGTCGAAGATCCTGTCGCCGATCCGGCCGGTCCCGGGCCACGCGGTGTGCTTCTTCGCCTGCGGGAAGTTGCCGCGCGTGGCGGCGGCCGTGAAGATCTCTTCGAGATTGTCGGCGGTCCGAATCGTCAGGTTGCCGTCGACGCCCGGCACGTACTGCGAGCGGCCGCGCGCCGGAAAATCGGTCATGTAGACGACGTAGCCCATGTCGAGGAGGTTGTAGGCCCAGCCCGGACGGCCGTCCGGGGTCTGCAGCCAGTCGGTGCCGGTCTGCCCGGCGCCGTGGAAGAAGACGATGGGATACGGCGATCGAATCTGCTTCGGCACCATGACCTCGACGTACATGGCGCCGCCCATCGTCGCTTCCTTCGCCTCACCCAGCTCACCGACGTACTTGCCGCCAGCGAACCAGAACCCCTGGCGGGCGACGTTGGCGAGCGAGACGGTGGGAATCGACGGCGGGGGCGCCGCCTTCGCGGCCGCGCTCTGCGCCGCGGCCTCGGTCCACAGCCCGCCGACGACGACGAGCACTGCCAGGAACATTCGACACGGCTTCATAGGCTTAACCTCGTCTTCATGATGATGGCGTAACCTGGGAATCATAACCCCGACCCCTTTGTCCTGTGCGCCTTCGGGTGTACAGTTCGGCTCCCGACTTCCCGGGGAGGAGCAGTCATGCCGAATCGCAGAGATTTCTTCAGGACCGTGGCCGGCGCGGCGGCGGGCGCCTACGTCATCGGCCGCGGCAGCGCACCGAGCCACGCGCAGACGCGCCGTCAGGTCTCGATTGGCGGCAAACGCATCCGCGTCATCGATGTCCATGCGCACACCAACATTCCGATCATGGAGGTCGTGAAGGGAACGGCATTCGAGAAGCAGGGCGGCGGCAACCCCGGGCTCGAGCAGCGCCTCGTCGCGATGGACAAGCAGGGCGTCGACCTCCAGGCGCTCAGCATCAACGGCTTCTGGTGGTACGGCATCCAGGATCGCGGCCTGGCGCGCGCCGTCTGCAACGCGCAGAACGAGGGGCTCGCGCAGTGGGTGAAGAAGTACCCGGACCGCTTCGTCGCGATGGCGTCGGTGCCGCTGCAGTTCCCCGATCTCGCCGCCGAGATTCTCCAGGACGCGGTCACGCGGCTCGGCGCGCGCGGCACGACGCTCGGCGGCCACGTCAACGGCGAGAGCCTGTCGCTCGAGAAGTTCGATCCGTTCTGGGCGAAGGCGGCCGAGATGGGCGAGCTGGTGTTCATGCACCCGGGCGGCGCCGACAACATCATCCGGGAAGAAGCCTGGAAGGCCCGCGGCGATCTCGGCAACATCATCGGCAACCCGCTCGAGACGACGTACTTCCTGACGCGGCTGATCTTCGACGGCGTGTTCGACCGGCACCCGCGGCTCCGCGTGTGCGGCGCCCACGCGGGCGGCTATCTCCCGTCGTATGTCATGCGCACCGACGTCGCCTGCGAGGTCCGCAACAACGCCAACTGCGCGAACAAGAAGCGGCCCAAGGAGTATCTGCGGTCGCAGATTCTCATCGACACGATGATCTTCTCGGAAGAAGGGCTGCGACACCTCGTCGCGGAAGTCGGCGTCGGCCAGATCGTCTATGGCACGGACAACCCGTTCAACTGGCCGGTCACCGTCGATCTCGTGCTGAACGCGCCGTTCCTCAACAATGGCGAGAAGGAGCAGATCCTGAGCAGCAATCTCGCGCGATTGCTGCGCGTGACCTCGTCTGCGCCGGCCGGTACGGGCAGCCGGTAGCTCATTGCGGAGAACCTCCATGCGCAATCGGCGACAGTTCCTGAAGACCGTGGCCGGCGCCGCCGCCGGCCTTTACGCCGCCGGCCGTCCGCTCGGCGCGCAGACCCGCCGGCAGGTGACCATCGGCGGCCGCCGCGTGCGCGTCATCGACGTGCACAACCACTGGGACATGCCGATCCCCGCCTCGATCGTCAAAGGCACCAAGTTCGAGGAGTACATGAAGGGCGCCTCGTTCGACGATCGCATCCCGACGCTCGACAAGATGGGGATCGACATCGCCGCCGTCAGCGTCAACGACTTCTGGTGGTGGGAGACGGACGACCGCGGGCTCGCGCGCGCGATCTGCAGCTATCACAACGAGACGCTGGCGAGCTGGAACCGCAAGCACCCGGATCGCATCATCGGGATGGCGTCCGTACCCTTGCAGTTTCCGGACCTTGCGGCGCAGATGCTCGAGGAGGCGGTCACGAAACACGGCGCGCGGGGTGTCACCGTCGGCGGCCACGTCAACGGCGAGAGCCTCTCGCTGCCGAAGTTCGATCCGTTCTGGGCAAAGGCGGCCGAGATGGGGCAGCTCGTCTTCATGCACCCGAACGGCTCGCAGAACCTTCTGAAGCCCGGAGCGCTCTCCGGACGCGGCGGTCTCGGCAACATCGTCGGCAACCCGCTCGAGACGACGGTCTTCCTGTCGCGGCTGATTTTCGACGGCACGTTCGACAGGTTCCCGACGCTGAAGGTCTGCGGCGCGCACGGCGGCGGCTACCTGCCGTCGTATCTCGGGCGCACCGAGGTCGCGTGCGGGCGGCCGAACCAGAACTGCATCATCAAGAAGAAGCCGAGCGAGTACATGCGGACGCAGATTCTGGCCGATACGATGGTCTTCACCGAGGACGGTTTGCGGCACCTCGTTGCGGAGATGGGGGCCGGCCAGATCGTCTTCGGGACCGACATCCCGTTCGGCTGGCCCGTCCACGTCGACTACATTCTCGACCACAAGGCGCTCAGCGACGCGGAGAAGGAGCAGATCCTCGGCGGCAATCTGATGAAGCTCCTGAGGATCGCCTCCTGACATGCAGGGTCGCCGACATTTCTTCAAGACGATCACCGGGGCCGCAGCAGGGACGTACGTCCTCGGCCGCGGCGGCAACCTCGTTGCGCAGGCACCGGCGCGCCGTCAGGTCTCGATCGGCGGCAAGCGCATCCGCGTCATCGACCTGCACGCCCACGCCACGGTGGCGGAGGTCGACCCCGTCGTGAAGGGGACGGCGTACGAGAAGCAGGCCGGCGGCCGCCCGCTCGGTCCCGATCGCATCGCGCTTATCGACAGGCAGGGGATCGACATCCAGGTCCTGAGCATCAACGGCTTCTGGTGGTGGGAGGTGCAGGACCGCGCGCTCGCCGACCGCATCGTGCGCGCGCAGAACGAAGGGCTCGCGAAGTTCGTGGCTCAGTATCCCGACCGCTTCGTCGCGATGGCGTCGACGTCGCTGCAGTTTCCGGATCTCGCGGCCCAGCAGCTCGAGGATGGCGTGAAGCGGCTCGGACTGCGCGCCGCCGCGATCGGCGGGCATGTCAACGGCGAGAGCCTGTCGCTGCCCAAGTTCGATCCGTTCTGGGCGAAGGCCGCCGAGCTCGGCGCGCTCGTCTTCATGCACCCGGGAGGCGCCGACAACGTCGTCCGCGAAGGCGCGCTGCGGGGGCGGGGCGACCTGGGCAACATCATCGGCAATCCCCTCGAGACGACGTATTTCCTCACGCGTCTGATCTTCGACGGCGTCTTCGACAAGTTCCCGGCGCTCCGCGTCGGCGCGGCACACGCGGGCGGGTATCTGCCGTCGTATGTCATGCGGACCGAGGTCGCCTGCGACGTGCGCAACGACGCCAACTGCGCGAACAAGAAGCGGCCGAAGGACTACCTGCGGTCGCAGGTCTGGGTCGACACGATGGTCTTCTCCGACGAGGGGCTCCGCCATCTCGTCGCCGAGATGGGCGCGAGCCAGGTCGTGTACGGGACCGACAACCCGCTGAACTGGCCGGTGACGGTCGACCTCGTGCTCAACGCCGCCTGGCTGAGCGACGCCGACAAGGCGGCGATTCTCGGCGGCAACCTGCTGAAGCTGCTGCGGATTACTTCCTGATCGCGCCGGGCGAGACGCCGGCCGTCACATACGGAAATGTCGGATCGCAGAGGCGTTCGGACGGCAATGTCGGATTCCAACGGACTACACGCCACCGCCCGATTCCGGTATCATGCAGCGCGCTGAGGAGGCATCCATGAGGAGAGGGATCGTACTGGGCGTCCTGCTCGCGATCGGCGCCCTGTCGATCACGGCCGCGGCGGTCCAGCAGGGCGGGCAGCCGCCGATGGTCGTGGAGATCGACAAGCTGAAGGACAACCTCTACGTCATGAAGGGCGGCGGCGGGAACAGCTCCGTCTTCATCACCCAGAAGGGCGTCATCGTCGTCGACACGAAGAACCCCGGATGGGGCCAGCCGCTGCTCGAGGCGATCAAGAAGGTGACGAACCAGCCGGTGATGATGGTCATCAACACGCACACGCACGGCGACCACGTGAGCGGCAACGTCGAGTTTCCGGCGGAAGTCGACATCGTCACGCACGAGAACACCGCCGCGAACATGAAGGAGATGCGGCCGAACTCGTCGGCGCCGCCCAACCCGAACCCGCGCAACATCTTCAAGGAGAACAACGGGAAGGGGCTCGCCAAGCGGACGTTCCGCGACATGATGACGATCGGCAGCGGCAACGACCGGATCGAGCTGCGTTACTTCGGGCGCTCCCACACCAACGGCGACGCGTTCGTCTACTTCCCGGTGCACCGCGTGCTGCACGCGGCCGACGTCTTCCCGGGCAAGGAGTTGCCGATCATGGACGCCAACAACGGCGGCACTGCGGTCGGATACGCGGAGACGCTCTCGAAAGTGCTGTCGTTCTCCGAAAAGAACGCCGACGTCATCGTCAACGGGCACTTCAACACGACGACCACGAATGCGGACCTGAAGGACTACATTCAGTTCATCCGCGGCTACGTGAGCGAGGTGCAGGCCGCCAAGAAGGCGGGCAAGACGCTCGACGACGTGGCGAACAGCTGGAAGCCGCCGGCGGGCTATACCGCGCAGCCGGCGCGCGTCCGGTCGAACGCACAGCTCGTCTTCAACGAAACGAAGTAAGTCCCAGACTTTGGGCTTTGGACTTTGGGCGTTGGCCTGAAGCCCGAAGTCCGAAGCCCGAAGTCTGTAGCCCGATCCCGCCGCAGGAGGTCCCCATGTCTGCCGCCCAGCGCACCCTCTACATCCTCCCGCCCGCGCTCCTCGTCGTCGCCCTCGTGGGGTTGCCGCTCCTCGCGCCGCCGGGCGCGCAGTCGCAGAGCGTCCCGTTCGAGCTGGTCGAGGCGACGATTGCCGACGTCCACCGCGCCATCCAGCGGGGCCAGATCACGTGCCGCGGCCTCGTCGAGGCATACATCGCGCGCGCCCGCGCGTACAGCGGGCCGAGCGACCGACTCGTGACCGCCGACGGCAAGCCAATCCCGCCGCAGCAGGGCAAGGTGCTCGCCGGTTCGCCGGTGACCTTCCCGACCGAGACGGTGGCGATCTCCTCGATCGTACCGAACTACGACCAGTACGTCGGTCCCGCGTTCGATTTCGGCCGGCTCGAGCCGACCTCCTCCGACCCGGAGGTGCTGCAGCAGTTCGGCATGACGGTCGGCAGCCCGAACTCGGGACAGATGAACACGATGGCGACGCTCAACCTGCGCGGCGAGCGGTCGGTGACGTGCAAGGGCGATCGCGATCGGCATCCGTCGGCCGGGCCGCTGCCCGCAGGCGCGCCCGCCGTCTGCGAGGAGTTCCGCCGGCAGCCCGACGCGCTCGAGCGCGCCTCGGAGCTCGACGCGCAGTACGGCCGCAATCCCGATCTGGCGACGCTGCCGATGTACTGCATCCCCTTCTCGTTCAAGGATCCGTTCGAGGCGAAGGACATGCGGTCGACCGGCGCCGCCGACGCGCGGTTCGACATGGATTTTCCGGCGCGCGATCACACGCTCGTCGAGCAGCTCCGCGAGAAGGGCGCCATCATCTACGCCAAGGCGCTCAATACCGAATACAACGGCATTCCCGCGCCGCCGCCCGGCGGACGGCATCAGCCCGATCGCGTCCTGTTGTCGAACCTCGGGTATCAGCGCAGCAGCTGGTCGGGTAACCCGGCGAACGCGTACGACCAGTCGCGCGCGGCGTCGCTCGGCTCGAGCTCGGGCTCGGGCGTCTCGGTCGGCACGAATCTGGTGATGTGCAGCATCTGCGAGGAGACGCGCATGTCGTGCCGCGGCCCGGCGAACCACAACGCGGTCGCGCTCATCCTGCCGCAGAAGGCGCTCATCTCGTTCCTCGGCAACGCCATCGGCGCCGACGTCTACAACGACCGCGCCGGCATCCACTGCCGCAGCGTCACCGATGCGGCCAAGGTGCTCGACGCCCTGAAGGACCCGATCGACGGCTACTACGATCGGCGTGACGTCTTCACGACGATTCCGCGCACGGCCGTGCTCTCGACCTCGTATGCGTCGCACGCTGCCACACCCGGCGAGCCCGGATCGCTCACGGGGGTCCGCATCGGCGTCATCCGCGAGTCGATGGTGACCTTTCCCGGCATCAAGGCGGACGAGCCGATCGCCGCCGCCGCCGCGCGCGAGATCACAGAGGTGCTCGGCGCGCGGCTCGGCGCGACGCTCGTCGAATCGGTGGATCCGCTGTGGCCCGACGACCCGCAGATCGAGAACATGCAGACCAGCTACACGCGCGCGCTCGCGGAGCTGGTCCCGGTGTTCTTCCCGCACATCCTCTTTCGGCTGAACAACCAGGGGCAGCCGCTCTTCCCCGAGTTTGCGGCGGCGATCGAGCCGACCGAGTTCGCGCCGGGGCGCGTGTTCGGGTCGGGGAAGATGGCCGTGGCCGACTACATGGTCGCGCTCGCGGAGGGGAAAGTCGCGCCGCCGCGCAATCTGAATATCCGGACGATTCAGGGGCTCGCGGCGGAGCGGCTCTTCCGCTTCCACATCGCGCAGTACCTGACGCGCCGCGCCGACGACTGGGCGGCGCGCGGGCAGAAGGAAACGCTCGCCGACTGGCCGGCGCTCAACGCGCGGTCGAAGTTCTGGAGCGACCAGCAGCGAGCGTACTGGCTCAACTGGCAGGAGGCCGACACGCACGTGAGTCCCGCGGGTCAGCGCGACGGCACCGCCGAGCGCATCATGCTGCGCGAGCTGCTCCGCCGCGTTGAAATGAAAGTCATTCAGGAGAACCGGCTCGACGTCGTCGTGCGGCTGCACACGTCGTTGCCACCCGGACGCATTGGCCTCGCGCCGTGGCCGAATCCGCCCGGCGACACGCGGAGCGACATGCCGTTCGGGCCGAACGCGGGCGAAACCGAGGTGCTCATCCCTGCTGGCTACGTGCGCGAGGTGTACGACGCGCAGTTCGCCTTGAGCGACGACCGGAAGGATTACGAGCCGGTCAACTCCAATACGCCGACGATGCTGCCGGAGCCGGGGCTGCCGTTCTCGCTGGTGTTCCGCGCCGAGCCCGGCGCCGAGGATCGGATTCTGCGCGTCGCGTCGGCCTATGAGGCGGCGTCGAAGCGGCGGATTTCGCCGCCGCGGTTCGGTCCCTTGCGGGCTGGCACGAACTGACTCCTTACGGCGCCAGCCAGCCAGGGGATGCGCTGATCGCGAAGATGTCGTCGGCGGCGAGCGCCAGCGCAAAGGACGATAGGAACCATCAAGGCGGTTTGCGGAAGCTCGGTTCTGTGCCCCCGTCCGCCCCGTGGCACAGCCTGCTGACGACCTTGGGATCGCCAAGGATGTCTACGTCAACAAACTCGGCCAATGTAACGAGCGCAGCTTTTGTGGCGGCGTTCAGTTGAGATCGATCAACACGATATCCGAGTTTTCCTGCACCTGATCGAACACAATCTCACGGCCGTCAGGCGACACATCGAAGTCGCGAATGATGAAATCGCGCCCGAAAGTGGTCAATGGGCGCTCACTGCCGTTTTCGAGATCCAGCAGCGAGAAATTCTTGTGATCGATCTCTCCGCGCAGCACGATGAGCGCTTGACGTTTAGGCAGGAAGCGAAGGCGCGCCCCGCGACTGAGCGTCAACGGCTTGAATGGATGCGGGCTGCCGTCCGAACGCACGGCGCGCACCTGAAAGGTCGTCCCGACGTCGGGCCCGGAATAGAGCAGCCAGTCGCCGTCCGGTGACGAGACCGGATTGGTTGAGTATTCAGATACCAGCGGAACGACCGTGCGTCCGTCGAGGGACACGCGCACGACTCGCGGCTGGCCGTTGACGTCGATGGGCATGATGAGCGCTCCTCCATCCGGCGTCCACACAGGTGCTCCGCGCGGCTCGACCGATTCCGACAGCCGCCGCAGCCTCGACCCATCGGCGTTCATCATGTACAGGCGCGACCGCCCGTGCTCCTCGGCGGAGAACGCGATCCGGCCGCCGTCTGGTGCGACCGCCGGGCCGCCGATGATCCGCGAGCCGGCGGAGCTCCACAGCTCGGTCGCTGTGTCGCCCGAGAGCTTCCAGATGCCTTCGCTCTCTTGCCGCACGGATACGTAGAGGAGGTAGTTCGGGCCGTAGCGTGGAGAACGGCCACGGGTCGTCGGAAGCGTGATGCGACGCGCCACCGGCATCTCGGCGGCATCTTCGATTGGCGTGCGCCAGAGCGTTCCCGACTGGCTCGCCAATGTCACCGCCAGTCGTCGTCCGTCGGCGCTGGCCGACAGCGACGTGTATCGCTCGACTCCGAAGCTGAGACGATGGGGCTCGCGCCGCCCGACGTCGAGGCCGTGGAGCCACGGCCCGGTTCCATCGGCAGCCGTGGCGAGATAGAGCAGCGTCTGTCCGTCGAGGAAAACGGGATGTGTGACCCGTGAGCTATGGAACGTGATCCGTTCCGGGCTGCCTCCAGTCGATGCGATACGCCAGATGTCCAGCTCGTCGGGGAGGGTGCCGTGAACGAAATAAACGAACCGTGCATCGGGTGACCACACCGGATAGTGCGCATGCAAGCCTGACGGCGCGACCCAGACCTGCCGCACCGGTTCGTTGGCGCGGTCCTTCACGAAGAGTGGATCCCCCGGTCCGGGCGTGTGATACACGAGCCTCGTCCCGTCACTCGACCAGTCGAACTCGGCGACACCCTCGAGATAGGGTCGGGGCTGGCCGCCCCCTGTGGAAACGCCCCAGATGCTGATGTCGGCAGGATTCGTGGTGCTCGAGCTCCGGATCCACATCGACACCAGCGCCCCGTCGGGTGAAAACCCGATCGTACGGACGTCCGGATTATCCAGCTCGCGCACGGTGCCCCCCGTGAGGTTCTGAAACTGACCGGTCCCGACCTCTGTTACCCAGACATCCACCGGCCCCGCCCGGTCCGCCAGAAAGGCTACGAAGTTGCCATCGCGCGAGATCGCCGCCGCCCGCTCCGACCCCTCGAAGTCGGTCAGCTGCTGAAAGCGGGCGTCCAAGAGCGGATTTCGCCACGAGGAGTCTGCTCCGATGAAGAGCCAGGCCAGCGCGGCCGCCATGACAGCGACCACTGCCAGTGTCGCCCACAGAACCGGGGATTGTCGGACTGCACGCGAAGCCGCACCTGTGGGGGCGAGCGCGACGTGCGGACTCCCGTTCGCGTCGAGCCGGGATTTCCGGCTCACCCACCATGCGTCGAGTTCCGCGCGAAACGCATAGACGGAGCCCAGCTTGTGGTGGTGGTGGCGGTGGACCGGCATGGCCTCGCGCTTCTCCCAGCGCTGGACCGTGCTGACGTCGCGGTGGAGGTAGGCCGCGATTTCTTTCCACGACTCGAGCCGCCCTGGCGGGCCCTCATTCGGCGTGTGTGGGGTTGCTGGAGTGACCGGATGGTCCGCCATGTGTCCGTCCTCGACGCCACGCCCTTGCGTGTCGCCGCATTCTAGCCCTTCCGGGTCCAACAGCTGCAAAGCACCGCTTTGTGCCGCAACGCTCGGATCCGCCGGTGTTGCCGGACTTTACCGCTTGTCTCATCGAGCGGCGCCGGGTGATTGTCGGGGCCTCGGGCGCGTCACAGGAGACCTCAGTATGCAGATGAACGTTCACAGGAAAGCCGTCGTCATCGCCACCGCCTTGAGCGCCGGTCTCGCCGCAGTGACCGTATGGGCGGCGATCACCGAAGTGATCGCGGTGGGGACCATGACGCATTCTGATCTGTTCGGCGGTCCAACCACGGTGACGATGCGGCGACTCACCTTCACGGCCGGCGAGGTGCTTGGCTGGCACTATCACCCCGGCGCGGGTGCCTACACCATCGTGACGCGCGGCAGATTGTTTGTGGAGGACGGATGCGGCGGTGAGCAGCTCTACACGGCAGGGCAGGCGTTTCTGGAGCACCCGAACCGCGTCCATCGAGGTAAGAACAGGGATGTGGAACCGACCGAGACGCTACAGACATTCATTGTCCCGGCAGGAGTCCCGATCTCGGTACCGACCGAGCAATTGTGCGGTCCACCGGAAAGCGTGCAGGAGTGCAGCGGGAACGAGTGGATGAAGTTCACTCATCCGCGGGAATTTCGAAGTCAAGGGGATTGTGTGTTCCACGTCGCCGCTGGAGCCGCTCACCACTAACAAGGAGCCTGTCATGCCGACGATGATCAAGGCCTCCGCCGGCCTCCTTCTTGCGGTTGTCACCGTGTTCCCTCGGGCGGCGTACGGGCAAGAACATCAGGGCTTTGGGGTGGGCGCCGGCGTCGGATATGGCTCGGCCGATGCGAGCTGCGACGAATGCCAGAACGCCGGTCGCGAAGCCGTTCGTACTGCGTACGTCACCGCGGGGTGGACCGTAACGCCGCGTTTTCTCCTGGGTGCCGAGTTCAACGCGTGGAGTGATGACGACATGAACCCTGCGCCGAGAGTCGATATGAGGCTGAAGGTCTACGGCGCATCCGCAACCGTGATCTTCTATCCTCGCGCGTCATCTGGCTTTTTCATCAGGGGCGGCGTCGGGGCTTCGTTCGTCGATACAGATTTCAACGTCGGTGTAAGCGCCATTTCCGCTGATCTCGGGAAAGGCATGGGCGGGGTCGCTGGTGCCGGGTACGATGTACGCCTCGGCCCGCGCGTCTCTCTGACGCCAGCCGTGAACATGCGGGTCGGTTACATTGGCGATCTGCGCGTCGAGGGCGAGACGTTCGTCAGCGGCTGGAAGCAGAACATCGTCGATGTCATGATAGGTCTCACATTTCACTAAGTTGTCGGCACTTCCGGTTAGAGTCCCAGCACGTGGTGGAAATTCAGTAAGGCCGCCCGAGTAGACAGCGGAGTCGGCCATCGCGCATCTTCCGTGAGTTCTCTCTAGCCGGAGAAGGACGTCACGGAGGTGTTGA
>Ga0073934_10002193_pt1 | contig 42030 bp, 44 predicted proteins | sample LarsenN4metaG_FD_76834 | JGI IMG/M metagenome (GOLD analysis project Ga0073934, IMG submission 76834) | Hot spring sediment bacterial and archeal communities from British Columbia, Canada, to study Microbial Dark Matter (Phase II) - Larsen... ...
AGCGTAACGGGCAACAGCCTGATTTCATGGGACTGAATGTATTCGAATATGGTGGGGAGGTGATAGACGAGATCGTCTATCCCCCGGGGGGGGAGGTAATAGGCAGACGTAACGATCCACCCATAGGCCAGGATGGTCAGGATGCCGAGAGCGACGGTATAAACATCCCCTGCTGCCGACAGTGTCCGTCTGCAGCAGGCGCCGTCCGCTTGCAGCACGGAAAGCAACGAACAGGTCCCGCGGCATCGGGCAGCGAGCAGTACGAGGCCTGCAAGCAGTACATTTATGACGAGCAGATAGGATAGCTGCAGATGGTGTCCCAGTCCCAACGCCAGTTCAGTCATGACTATCTGGGCACAGCTCATGACGAATGCCAGCAACAGGTTACGGGACGTGCCGGCAGTGGATGCCGATGCAAACAGATAATAGTAGGCGCCGTAAATCAGGGCCGTTACGGCTAAACAGGTCATTACCACCTCGCACGGGCACACCCTTTTGCGACGGCTGTCGCACGTGGCCGCACCCCGGTTATACCACGCCCCAATGGCATTCAAAACAACTTATTAACACGCAGGAGCGTGGGAGAGTGGAGAAAAAATTTCAGGCCGGTTGACAGCACTCAACGTGATTATTATACTTAAGCTACCTCGAGGAACTCATGAACGGAATTCGCTTTCCGGAAAGGAGCCCAAACGAACATGTGGACTACAATTTACATGCTACGCCCGGTTACCCGCTGCAAGGAGGGTTGCCCTAGCAGGCCCACCGGTTGACAGCGGTGGGCGTACAGAACAGGCCCCCTGGTCACAAGCTGACAGGGGGCTTTTTTTGTTCACCCGCCGGGAAAAAAGGTGGTATGTTGATTATCCGCATAACTATCAACTGCCTTTACAACAGGTTCAATCCACGGGGCTTGCATGAGAAAGTACGTCATCATCTTTGCCGTTGCCGCCATTTTGCTGGTTGCCGCGGTTTTCTATTTCAAGGGGAAAAAGCCCGAGTTCACCTACAAGAGCGTCAAGGTCGAGAAGGGAACCATCGTCTCCACCGTCGCCGCCACGGGCAATCTCTCCGCCGTTACCACGGTGCAGGTCGGCACCCAGGTCTCCGGCACCATCCAGAAACTCTACGTCGACTACAATTCCCGGGTGAAGAAGGGGCAGCCGATCGCCGAGATCGACCCGTCGCTCTTCAATGCCGCGGTCGAGCAGGCCACGGGGAACGCTTTCAGCGCCGAGGGGAACCTGCTGAAGGCTCGGGTCACCCTGGCGGATGCGGAGCGGACCCTGCAGCGGAACAAAACGCTCCTTGCCGACGGCATCATCTCCCAGGGGGATTATGATCTCTCCGAGACCGCCTGGCAGTCGGCGAAGGCAGCGCTCAAGTCGGCCGAGGGGAGCGTTGCCCAGACCAAGGGTGCCCTGCAGCAGGCGCGGACGAACCTGCGCTACTCGGTCATCCGCTCGCCGGTGGACGGTGTGGTCATTTCCAGGGCCGTTGATGTGGGCCAGACCGTTGCCGCCTCCTTCCAGACCCCGACCCTGTTCACCATAGCCCAGGACCTGACCAAGATGCAGATCGAGGTGAGCGTCGACGAGGCGGACATCAGCCGGGTCAGGCTCGACCAGCAGGCGACCTTCACCGTCGATGCCTACCCGGAGCAGCAGTTCAGCGGCAAGGTGGTGCAGATCCGCAGCGCTCCGGTCATTACCCAGAACGTCGTCACCTACGTGGTGGTGGTGAACGTTGACAACAGCGACCTGAAACTGAAGCCGGGGATGACCGCCAACGTCACCATCGAGGTCGGCAGGAAGGACGACGTACTCAAGCTCCCGCCGGCGGTGCTCCGCTTCAAGCCCAAGGAGCCGGCGAAGAAGGACGAGGCAAACGCTGACAAACGCCCGGCCGGCGGCGCTCCCGCCGGTGGTGGCCGATCCGCGGGCCGCAAGGGTGGCGGCCAGCAGGTCTACATCCTCAAGGATGGCAAGCCGGTGGCCGTGCCGGTGAAGACCGGTATTGCCGGCAGCTCCGGCATCGAGCTGGTGGAGGGGGCGCTGAAGGAGGGGGATGAGGTGATCATCGAGCAGTCCGGCGGCGAGACGAAGAAAAAGTCCGGCGCCATGGGGGGCGGCATGGGGCGTCCGTTCTGATACCATGAGCGAGGTCATCAAACTCACCGATATCCGCCGTGTCTTCACCATGGGGGACCAGCAGTTCGAGGCGCTCAAGGGGGTCTCCTTTTCCGTCGAGCGTGGGGAGTTCGTCGCCATCATGGGCGCCTCGGGGAGCGGCAAGTCCACCTGCATGAACCTGCTCGGCTGCCTCGACCGGCCGACCTCCGGGGAATACCTGCTGGACGGGGTGGACGTGGGGGGGCTCGGCCCGGACCAGCTGGCCGACATCAGGAACCGGAAGCTCGGCTTCGTCTTCCAGGGGTTCAATCTCCTTGCCCGCACGTCGGCCATGGAAAATGTGGAACTTCCCCTGGTCTATGCCGGCATCCATTCCCGGGAGCGGCACAAGCGGTCGATGCTCGCCCTGGAACAGGTCGGCCTGCAGGGGAAGGAGAACAATCATCCGAGCCAGCTCTCCGGCGGGCAGCAGCAGCGGGTGGCAATCGCCCGGGCGCTGGTCAACAGCCCGGCGGTCATCCTGGCGGACGAGCCGACCGGCAACCTAGACAGCGCCACCAGCGACGAGATCATGCACCTGTTCACCTCCCTCAACCAACAGGGGATAACCATTCTCATGGTTACCCACGAGCATGATGTGGCGGCATACGCGGGGAGGCAGATCACGTTCCGCGACGGCAGGATCATCGGCGACAGTCAGACCGGCCGGACTGGCCAGATTTCTTAAATGGACTTTCTCCAGACCCTCAAAATAGCCCTGCGGGCGTTGCGGACCAACAAGATGCGCTCGTTCCTCACCATGCTGGGGATCATCATCGGCATTGCCGCGGTCATCGCCATGATGGCTGTCGGCGCCGGAGCGCGTCATGTCATCTCCCAGCAGATCGCCAGCATCGGCAGCAACATCCTCCTGATCCTGCCCGGCTCCACCACCAGCGGCGGCCTGCGAACCGGCTTCGGCGGGGCGCAGACCCTGACCAGCGACGATGCCCGGGCGATCATGAACGAATGCCCGTCGGTGGAGTATGCCGCGCCGACGACCCGGACTACGGGACTGGCGGTCTATGGCAACATGAACTGGTCCACCGTGCTCATGGGTACGACCCCGGAGCTGTTCGTCATCCGCGAGTGGGGGGTTGTGGCCGGCCGGGCGATCGAGCAGCAGGATGTGGACGGCGCCGCCAAGGTTTGCCTCGTCGGGCAGACGGTGGCGGAGAACCTCTTCGGCTCGGAAGACCCGGTGGGCAAGATCATCCGCATCAAGAAGGTGCCGTTTACCGTCATCGGCCTGCTGGAGCGCAAGGGGCAGTCCCCCCAGGGCCAGGACCAGGATGATTCCATCTTTGTGCCGCTCCGTACCGCCCAGCGCAACCTCGTCCGCTCCCAGCAGGCCAATCTGGTGGGAGCCATCATGGTGAAGGCCAGGAGCGAGGAGTTGCTGGACAAGGCAGACGAGGAGGTGAAGGCGCTCCTCAACCAGCGTCACCGGATCACCAACGCCAAGGAGCCGGACTATTCCGTGCGCAACCTCTCGGAAATTCTCGCCGTAGCCGAGCAGTCCTCCAAGGCGATGTCCCTTCTCCTCGGGGTTGTTGCCGCCATATCCCTGGTGGTCGGCGGCATCGGCATCATGAACATCATGCTCGTTTCCGTGACCGAGCGGACCAGGGAGATCGGCGTGCGCATGGCCATCGGTGCCCGCAGGGGGAACATCCTCCTGCAGTTTCTCACCGAGGCCGTGCTGCTCACCATGATCGGCGGGCTGATCGGTATCCTCCTCGGCGCCATCGCAGCCACCGTTGTATCCAGGCTGCTCCAGTGGCCGACCCTCATCTCGCTGGAGTCGGTCGCCATGGCATCCATCTTCTCCGCCATCGTCGGCATCTTCTTCGGCTACTACCCTGCCCGCAAGGCCGCCTCCCTCAACCCCATCGACGCCCTCCGCTACGAGTGATCCGGGCCGCTCCTTCCCCAGTCCTCGCACCACGAACCACTGCACACATATCCTCCTGAAATGATATAATTACAATCGAACAGGAGCCTGCTCCCGGGGGATTTTACCCCCTTTCGGCAGGTGCGTAACGGTGAATGTCATGGCAAGATTGCATGGACTGATTCGCTGCCTTATCCTCATGAGCGGATTGCTGCTCTGTTCCCTTCCGACCTTCGCGGCAACGGAGAAGGCGACCTTTGCCGGCGGCTGCTTCTGGTGCATGGAGGCGCCGTTCGACAGCCTGGAAGGGGTAATCTCCGTGACATCGGGGTATACGGGGGGAACGACGAAAAACCCGACCTACGAACAGGTCTCCGCCGGGACCACCGGCCATGCGGAGGCGGTGCAGGTGGTGTACGATCCCCGCAGGATAAGCTATGACCGGCTGCTCCACGTTTTCTGGCGCAATATCGATCCGACCGTGAAGGACCGGCAGTTCTGCGACCATGGCAGCCAGTACCGCAGCGGCATCTTCTACCACGGCGAGGAACAGCGCCGCGCGGCTGTCAGGTCGAAGGAACTCCTGGAGAAGAGCAGGCGGCTTCCCGGACCGGTCGTAACCGAGATAACCGCTGCCGGCCCGTTCTATGCGGCGGAGGAGTATCACCAGCACTACTACAAGAAGAACCCGCTCCGCTACGCATACTACCGCACCTCCTGCGGCCGGGACAGGCGGCTGAAGGAGCTCTGGGGGAGCGAGGCCGGGCATTAGGAGTATGCCATGAAACTTATATTTTCAACGGGATTGATTTCATTCCTGCTGCTTGCCCTGATCATCGCCTGCAGCGGCGGGTCGTCGCCGTCGGCAGCGGCTGGGGGCGGCAGGATAAAGCTCTACTCTGCTGAGAAAAAGGGGTATGTCATGAGCGACAGGGTTGTGAAGAGCGAAGCCGAGTGGAAGAGCCAGCTGACCCCGGAGCAGTACCACGTCACCAGGGAGAAGGGGACGGAGCGTGCCTATAGCGGCGCCACCTGGAACAATCACGAGAAGGGGATCTACCGGTGCATCTGCTGCGGCAATGACCTCTTCAGTTCTGAGCACAAGTACGAGTCGGGCACCGGCTGGCCCAGCTTCTGGCAGCCGATCGCCCCGGAAAATGTTTCTACCAGGGCCGACAACAGCTTCTTCATGAAGCGGACCGAGGTGATCTGCAGCCGCTGCGACGCCCATCTCGGCCACGTCTTCGACGACGGGCCGAAGCCGACCGGGCTGCGCTACTGCATGAACTCGGCTGCCATGCAGTTCGTCAAGGCGCAGTGACGGCGGTTGTTTGTTGCACCGGGAAATGCTAGGATGCCATTCCTGAAGCTGCAGGACCAAACACCGCATGGCGGGAATATGGCAGTGAAAGGATTTTGGCATGAAACGGATGTGGCTGTGTACGGTAATGGCGGTAGCAGCAGTGGCGCTTGCGGGCTGCGCAACATCGCTTGGCACGTCACCGAAAGGGCTGGAAATTCCGATTGAGCAGGCTGCCGTAAGATTTTCAGCTGACGTCAGGGATGGCGGTTACAGGATTGTTACCACCGATGAACTGAAGAAGTGGCTTGACGACGGCAAGGAAATGACGATCCTGAGCTCCTTGTCGATGAACGAGGACAGGCTGCTCGGAATCCTGCCGGGTGCGGCCAGTGCCGCCATCCCCAGGAGCGAGAAGGAGCTTGCCCCGGAGGACAGGGAACGTGTGCTGCATGCTGCCGGGAACAACAAGGAGAGGACGCTGGTTGTCTATGGCGGCTTCCTTGCCTGCCGCCGCAGCCATATCGCAGCGAAAATTCTGGTCGAAAACGGTTACAAAAGCGTTTACCGCTATCCGGGGGGAATTGCCGGCTGGGGAGAAGCGGGCTATTCACGAGGAAAATAGCATGCAACGGCAACGGGCCGCCAGAAATGGCGGCCTTTTCGTCAGGGGGAGCAGCCGTGAATCAACCGCAGCTGCCGTCACCCGTTCGGACGATCCCCCGATCCCGCAGCCATTCGTTGATCATCCCCGAGGCGCAGCCGACCCCGGAATCGACGGTAATGGCCTTCACCGGGCAGTTCAGGGCGCAGGCGCCGCACTCCATGCAGTCATCCCTTTTGACCATATGTGCCTTCCCCCCTTCCAGGGCGAATACCCCGTGCGGGCAGACTTCCGGGCAGCGGCCGCAGCCGATGCAGGTCTGTTGGTCGAGCTCCAGGGTGGCGACGTTTTTCAGATGGTGAAATCCTTTCATGCAGACCTCTCTAGACCAGTTTCCCCAGGACAAGCAGCACACACCCCAGCAGCAGGGCGGCCGCCATGGCCGGCAGGCCGAGACGGAGTTCCTTCTTCACCCCCGAGCGGGAGGTGTATGGGGTGCAGCCGGTGAAGTTTAGGGTGTAATAGGCGCTGACCGCCGGCAGGGCGAGGAAGACCGCCATGGTGACCGGCGGGTTCCAGGCGCTCCCTCCGGCCAGCAGGTAAAAAAAGACGCTCCAGATCAGGCCGGCGATTCCCCCCTTGACGGCGAAGCTGGGGGAGGGGAGCCAGGGGAGGAGAAGGGGGCCGGCGACGATGCCGGTTAAAGCCGCGCCGAGGTAGGCGGCAGACATGGCCAGGCCGGCGGCCGGTCCGCCGGCGAGGATGCCGAGGAGGAGCAGCCCGGCGGCAATGAGCAGGTTCGTCTTCAGTGCGAGCACCACTTCCACCGGGATCAGGACGAGCCGCTCGTACAGGGAGAAGGTCAGCTCCTTCATTGCCGGCATGGTCTTCATGCCGCCATCAAGGTAGGCGGGAAGGTCCTGAGCGCGGATTGCCGCATACTGAACGCTGAAGCCGCAGCGGGTCGCCACCTGATGGGCGGAGACCCCCGCTGCCCCGAGAATCGGCAGGATCAGGCGGCGGTGCCGCACCACCCGGGCAAGCCCGGTGGAGGTAACCCGCCGCACCAGTTCGCCGGTGCCGAAGGTCCCCTTGCCGGCGGCGCACCAGACGTTGATGCCGTAGGTTTCCAGCACCAGCAGCCAGACGCTCCGCCCCGCCAGGGCAGTCCGGACGATGTCGAAGGTCATCTTGTAGTTGGCCGTGACCACCACCGGGTCGTCAGGGTTTGGCTGGCCGATGGCGTAGAGCCCGGGCGGGACGATGTAGTTCATCCTGCCGATCCCCCAGCGGACCTTCCAGCTACCGAGCCGCTCCGGCCAGCCGAAGCCGGTGTCAAGGCGTGCCACCTGGCCGGACGGTGTTTCCAGCCATCCGGTGAAGCCGGGGGTCTTCTCGCTGATCTCTCCGCCGCCGGCGGAAACGGGGGGGCCTCAGCAGGGGGGCTTGTCCGTGCCGTCACCGGATACGGGCGAACAGCCGGCGCTTCCGGCAGCCGGCATGCTCTCGGTTTTCATGGTTACCTTCCTGATCCTGAAGGGAGCTTCCCCCCGTGACTCGATCTTCTTCATGACCTTTCCTCTTCGCGAATCTGTTTGCCTATTCCTTGACGCCGAGAATCTGCACGACCGCCGCCAGGCCGGTGTGGCCGCTCCCCTCCACAACGATCCGCTCCAGCTCCGCCCCGTGATCGAAACGGAGTCCGGCAAGCTCTTGCTCCAGTTCCTCCAGCGACATCAGCATGTCGAGGGACTTGGGGCCGCCGGTGTCGTGTTCCAGCTGTTTTTTCGAGAATGCCTCGAGGACAAAGACCCCTCCCGGTTTCAGCCCTGCCGCTGCCGCCCGGTGGACGGCCCGGCGCAGGGGGGAGGGGAGGTGGCAGTAGCAGGCGATGATGCCGTCCCACCGCTGTTCACCGATGGTGTAGTCATCCAGATCGGCAAGGATCGTGGTGATGGTTACCCCGCGGGATTCTGCCAGCTCCCGTGCCTTTGCCAGGCCGACGGCGGAGGCGTCCACCGCGGTGACCTCATGCCCCAGTGAGGCCAGATAGACGGCATTTCGCCCCTCCCCCTCCGCCAGGGAGAGGATCTGCCCCTTCGGGATTCGGTCCGACACGGAGGCGAGAAAGTCGTTGGGCTCGGTGCCGTAGGCGAATCCCGGTGCGCTGAAGCGTTCATCCCAGTCCATCAACAGTCCTTTCGGGCGGAGCCGCTGCAGCTGCAGCTGCAGGCAAGCCCCCGGGCCTTGCCGAATGCCTCCCGCCCCTCGGCCACGGAGAGCAGGGCGATCATCAGGGTGCCGGCGGCGTCGAACCAGCCGATTCCGGTGAGGGCATAGCCGGCGCTGGCCGCCAGCAGGACCACTGAGAGGCGCAGGCAGGTACGGGTGCAGGCGGCATCGGCCAGGATGGCGGGGGAGTTCAGGGCAGTGCCCACCTTCACCTTGTAACGGATCAGCAGCCACATGGTGGCAATGGAGACAATCGAGATTATGATCCCCCAGCGGGTCGTTTCCGGATGGTGCTGCTGCAGGATGGAGAGGATCGCCGTTGCCACCAGCCCGGCTGCCAGGAGATAGAAGGCGCCGCCGGTTATCTGCAGGGCACGTCGCTCGAAAGAGTCGCGGTCTTCCGGGGAGCCACGGCCGAGTCTGCGGAGCATGTGCCAGATGCCGATGCCGGAGATCACCTCGACGAAGGAGTCCAGACCGAATCCGAAGAGGGAGATGGTTTCATCCTCGGCGCCGAACCAGACCGAAACCGCCCCTTCGAGCATGTTGTAGAAGATGGTGATCAGCGCCAGCAGGGTTGCCGTGCGGTAGAGCGCCTGAAGGCGCAGCATTTTGTCACAGAACATGGTCCTGCTCCCTGTAATTGGCCAGTACCTTTTCCAGAAACGCGGCGAGGGCCACGGCATTGTTGTGCTCACGGTCGTGGGCAGCGAAGAGCAGGGTAACCACCTGCGTGCGGATAGTTTCCATGAGGGGCCGCCATGCAGCCTCGATCCCTTCCAGTTCGGCATGGTACTTTTGGCAGAACTCCACCCAGCGCCCCGGGTCATGGCCGAACCAGTGCCGCAACCCGTCGCTCGGGGCAAGCTCCTTCAGCCATCCGTCCAGTCCCAGTGCTTCCTTCTTCAGGCCGCGGGGCCAGAGCCGGTCCACGAGGAAGCGCAGGCCGTCTCCCGGTTCAGGTGGGTCATATACTCGTTTGATTTTCAGCATGCTGTCTGCCTCTAAAGTGATTGCCCTTCGCGTTTTCAGTTCATTTCCAGTCCGACGCTCAGCAGCGCGGCCCGGCGGATGAGCTCGGCGGGGATTGCTTCATGGCTGACGCCGCCATGCTCGACAGTCCGGCAGCTGGTGGCGCTGCCGGTCAGGCAGGAGCAGGAGGGGCAGGCGCTCTCCTTCACCGTGGCATTCGCAAGGATCTCCTCCAGCGGGACACCGTTGAACAGGATCATGTTTGACTGGGCTATGAGCTCTGCCGGCAGAACCGTTTCGATGAATTTTATGCCTATTCCCTTGGCGGAAAGTTCTCCGGTGAGCTCTTCAACCACTTCCCGGACCGATTTACCGGTCGCCCTGCAACGGTCGCAGGTTTCTCCTCCCACGGCAAAGTGGCGCCATTCCATGGTCAACTCTTTCACGGCCTGCTCCTTTCCTGGGCATTGATAAGTCCGCTGCGGACCTCGATCTCCCGTTTGACCACCGCCGTTGCCAGGTCGATGATGGCGAAGACTTCCGGGTGCTTGACCGCGTAGTAGATCTTCACCCCGTCCTTGCGCCGGGTGAGGATGCCGTGGGTCTGCATGTAGGCCAGGTGACGGGATGTGTTGGACTGCTCCTCCCCGATTGCCGGGAAAATCTCGCAGACGCAGCGCTCGCCGCCCCGGAGGAAGTCGATGATCTTCAGGCGGGTCGGCTGGGCAAGGGACTTGAGCACATCGGCGAGGTAGTGGGTGGCGGAACTCATGGGATGACTCCATTATTATATGATTGTATATTCATATAGCAATGGTGGTGCTGCTTGTCAAGGGGGGTAATGGAAAGATCTTGTGCACTGTAAAAAAGGGCCGGTCTTCCTGACCGGCCCTTGTGCGGTATCTTCGTTTACACCTTGACCAGTTTCACCTTCGTGTCGTAGAAGGAGACGCTCCCCCCGACCTTGTCGATCATGCAGGTGTTCTTCAGGTGCGGGTCGACCCACATGGCGGCGTTGGCGTGAATGCCTCCGGCACGGCGCTTGTCCCCCTTGATGACCTTGCCGTCAATGGTGACATCCTCGGCGCCGGTGGCCCAGTGGCCGTGCCCCAGGGTAAAGGTGATCACCCCGGGACGGATGGTCTCGGTGACCTGTACCGTGCCGACCATCGGCTTTTTCTCGCCGTTCTTCAGATCCCAGACCCCTTCCGGGTTGGTTGCCGAAAGCACCTTGACCTTGTCGCCCGTCTTGAGCCCCAGGAGTTTGGCGTCCTGGGTATGAATGACGATGCCGTTCTCCGGCATGGAGTCGGTCAGGTACTGGTTGGCGATGGTGCGTGACTTGGTCATGCGCACGTCGCGCTGGGTGATGAGGTGCAGGTCGTACCCTTTGGACTGCTCGACCGGTTCCCGGTCAAGGGTGTCGACGATCGGGACAAAACGGGCCATGCCGTGGTATGACTTGCCGGTGAAGGCGTCCTTGCACTTGGCGGTCTTCTCCTGGTAGAGGTTGATCTGCTTGCCCCACTTGTTGGCCACATGATCCCCCTTGTAGGAGGCCTCCTGGCTGTCGAAGCGGCCGCCTCGATTGAGCAGATAGACCACCTTTTTCCAGTTGGGTCCTGCGATGGCCTTCCAGCGGTCGGCGTCAAAGACACTCTTCGGCAGATGTTTGCGGGCCTTGAGGAAGATCTCCACCTCGGCATCCGAAGCGTCCGGCACCGGCTCCTTGCCGTCATTGGCGATGTTTGCAACCATCCGGATGTAGAAATCGTCCGGCCGGCAAAGGTCCTGACCCTTGGTGAAACCGTCCTTGCCGTAGCCCGGCAGCCCCATCTTCTCGGCCAGTGCCAGCCAGACCGTCTCGTAGCTGATCGGTTGCCGTTCGCCGAAGACCGTCACCACCTCGTTGGGGGAGGCAATGACCGGCTGGCGCACCGGCTGCACCTTGACCGGCATGTTGGGATGGGACCCCTGCATCTCCCAACGCTCCAGGTAGTGCAGGTCGGGGAAGATGTAGTCGGCGTACATGGTGGTGGTGCCGACCGTGATGTCACTGGCGAAGTAGAGGGGGATCCGCTCCAGGTTCATCAGCGCCTCGATCTGGGTCTGGCCGGCCGGCAGGGAGTAGGACGGCGCCCCCATGTAGGAGAAGACCACCTTGGCTCCGTAGGGGTAGGCATCGGCCATGGAGGGGAGGATCTCCTCGTAGACGTCCGACGAGAGTGGCCACCAGTTACGCTTGGCCGGGTAGGATTCTTTCCCCCTGAAGAGGGTCGACTCCTCGTACTTGGCGTCGTGTCGGATTACGGAGAGGCCGAACTGCTTGCCACCCTTGGGCTTGAGTTTGCCCAGGTTGAACGGCTGCTTGTCGCTCTTGCTGCCGTCGGTGTTGAAGGTGGAGGCGACGATCATCCCCCCCTTCCAGTCATAATTACCGAGGAGCAGATTCAGGTTCATCAGGGAGGAGATGTTGTAGAAGCCGTTGGTGTGCTGGGCCGGGCCGCGATGCACGTCAACGCAGGCCTTGCGTCCGTATGAGGTGAACTCCCTGGCGACCGTTTCGATCACCGCTGCTTCGATGCCGCAGATCTCGGCGTACTGGGCAATGGTCTTCTCACTGGCAGTCTCCTGCATGATCTGCAGCGAACTCTTCACCTTGATCGGCTTGCCCTCCTTGTCCTTCAGTTCGGCGCTGACAAACAAATCGCCGGTGACGGCGTTCTTGTCGTCGTTGGGGTCGAAGGGGGTCGGCTTGCCGTCCTTCATGGCCACCAGATACTCGAAGTTGAACTCCTTGCCGTCCTTGTCCTTGCGGGTTTCCTTCTCCTTCAGTCCGATTTCAAAGGCACGAAGGAAGGCACCCGGCTTGCCCTTGTCGTCGACTTTCACCAGCCAGCAGCCGTTCGACCAGGTGGTATCCTTGTTGACGGCGGCTGCGGCCTTGTTGGCAGCGGCCAGGTAGGGGGCGTTGTAGCGCCTGTTCTCCAGGATCCAGCGGGTCATCCCCATGGCAAAGGCGGCGTCACTGCCGGGCTTGACCGGCACCCAGCGGTCGGCCTTGGAGGCCAGCTTGGTGAAGCGCGGGTCGAGCACGGTACATTTCAGCTTCCCTTCAACCATCCGCTGGGTCATGCGCGGGGTGCGGTTGGGGGGGCCGTAGTTGCCGTCAAACAGGTTTGAGCCGACGAAGAGGATGTACTCGCTGTTCTCCTGGTCCGGCTGCCAGTAGAACTTCTGCCCGTCCTTGAAGGTGTCGCCCACATACTGCTCGCTCATGGCCTTGCAGGCAAAATAGAGCGACCCCTGGCAGACCGTGGTGTGGCCGTGGGTGTTGACCGTAGCGAAGGTGTCGGTGAAACGCTTGGCGAAATCGGAGCGACCACCCTTCTTGCGCCCCCACCAGTAGACAAACTGGTTGTTCTTCGGGCCGAAGTCCGGGTGGTCCGGATCGATCAGTTTGTCCAGATGCGCGGCGTGCTTCAGCTTGAAATCGGCTATCGCCTTGGCCTTCTCCTCGGGAGTCTTCTTCTTGCGCAGGGCGGCCACATCCTTGCCCATCTCCTCGAGCACCTTGGCATCCTTCAGGGCATACAACTCCTTCAGGCCGGTTATCGTCCGGGCCTCCTCACCCGGCACGTTGCCGAACAGAACGCCGCCACCCACGATTTCGGAGATCGCCTGGTCGAAGGGGATGGTCTGCCACTTGTTCTCCCCCCGCCTGCCGGCCCGCTTCAGCACTTTGGTGATGCGATAGGGGTCGTAAGCACCCTGGTGGCCTGCCTGCCCCTTGGGGCAGATGGCGCCGTCCAGCTTTGCCGCGGCCTTCACTTCCTCCTTCATGTCGAGGTGCGGGTGAAGGGTGAACGGGTTGTAGGGGCTGCCGTCGACCTTGACCGCAACGCCATCCAAGATTTTTACCTTGATGCCGCAACCGGTGTTGCAGTTGAGGCAGACGGTGTAGAGGGTGTTCTCGGCCCGCATCAGTTGATAGGCTTCATATTCCGTGATTTCACCTGCCTCGACCCGGGCGATCAGGCCGCGGGCGAAGTCCAGTTGTGAAGCGACCAGCGCACCGCAACCGACCAATGCACTGGTTTTCAGAAATTCACGCCGGTCCATTCCCTGTTTATTTCCCATAGAGCACCTCCAGATTCTCATTTGCCACATAGTAGACCCGCGGCGCCGTCCCCTTGCCGGCCTTGAGGATCTGAATCTTGTTGGCCTTTTTGACCTGGGCGATCAGGCTCTGGGGATCGCTTTCGTCGCCGAAATAGCCGGCCCGGCCGATGCAGGTGGTTATGCACTGTGGCAGCATGCCGTTGGCGAGGCGATGGATACAGAAGTGGCACTTGCGGGCATTGCCGATGGGGCTGTTGTCCTTGATCCGGGGCAGGGCCTGGCCATACTCGAAGGCGGGCATGGTCTCGTATTTCTGGATGGCCGGTGTTCCCGCGGTGTGAAATTTCCCTTCGTCCATGGTGCGTGCATTGTAGGGGCAGGCCGGGACGCACTTGCCGCAGCCGATGCACTTGGCGTAGTTCACCGGCACAATGCCGGCGCCGATCCCCCTGGTCTCCTTCCAGGTGGCGCCATCCGGTCCCTTGACCGGGCAGGCGGTCACGCAGGGGGGCTTGTCACACTGCATGCAGGGCCGGGGCAAAAAGGTGCGGGTCGGCCTGGGATAGACCCCCTGCTCGTACTCGTGAACCGGGCGGTACTGCATCTGTGGCGGCAGTTTGTTCTCCGAGATGCAGGCGATGGTGCAGGCGTGGCAACCGACACACTTGCGCAGGTCGAGCAGCATGGCCCAGCGGCGCTTGTCGGCCGGCTTTTTCAGGGCCCGCTCCAGGTCCTGCTGCATGGTAACCAGGATATCTTCGTGGTGCATTTGCTCCTCCTTATCCCCTTCTCAATTTGGTCTCGGCTTCCCTGAACTGGGCATTCACCCGGCCAGATGAAACCGCCATGACGATAGCTTGAACCGTGCTGAGCTCTTCGGCGCTGATCCCCTCCTGCTCCTGCTGTTTGAGGTAGTACTCCATGCAGGGGACGCAGCCGACGGCCATTGCTGTTGCCAGATGCAGCAGATAGGTCGTCTTGGCCGGCAGGATGTCGTTTTGACGTACCGCATCGTAAAACGCTTCAAACGTTTCTTTCGGTTTTCCGGTTAACATCACGCCTCCTTTATTTTTTATGACACTTGGCGCAGTCGCCCTTGACACTGAAGGCGGTCTTGCCGTTGTGGCAGGCACCGCAGGACTTGCCATTCTGCATCGCCTTCATGGTGACCTTCCTGTGTTGTTTGGCATTGGTGTAGAGCTTGTCGTGGCACTGGGTACATTTCAGCCCCAAGCCGGAAACATGGGCTTCGTGGCTGAAGAGTACGGTGCCACCCTTGTTCTTCATGGTGATGTCGCCGCCGCCGATGGCGGCAAAACTTGTGGACGTGATCAGCAGCAGAAACAGTGCAAACGATTTGTATCTCATCATTACCCCCTGTTCATAGAATGTAGGCCGATAACATATATCCGCCTTTGCGGATAAATCAAGTAATATAATGTGTTAATTCATCCGATAACCGTGCAGATTGGTCAGAGTGCGGCGGGGCCGGTTTGGTCATCACCCCCAGAATGTGCTTCCTCGCAGCGACAACGCGACCTGCTCAATAACGCATGGATAATGCCAATCGTCCGATTCGGGGTTGGAACTCTGATAACCATGTATATTTGGCAGGTTAGGTGAGTGGATCTGAAATGGCTGTTTTGTGGGAGGCCCGACAGCAGTGTAAAGAAATTTTACACTATTCGAGTAGTTGCCACGCAAAACCTTGCCGGGAGAGGTGTTGCGGGATGTGTAAAGGAAATTTACACATGTAAAAAAACCTGCACCCCCAATATCGGCGCAGCTTGGGTCGAGGGAGAAAAAATAGGTTTTCTCTCCGCGTTGAAATGGCGTATGTTCTGCTCCATGAGAGGCGCAGGCCTGGAGACTGTCGATGGTGCAGCGATACCGATATACCGATGAATGTGCATATCCCGCAGCAGTAAGGAGGAGAGCCACATGTTGAGCATAGACGAAGCGCAGCGGATGATCCTGACGAAGATCACACCCTTGGAAACGGAAAAGGTTTCACTTTTCCATGGTCTGAACCGGGTTACTCCCGAGAACCATGTTGCCCCCTGGGACATCCCGCCGGCGGACAACTCGGCCATGGACGGCTACGCCTTTGCCCATGCATCCTGCAGCGGCGGCCGGCTGCGCGTCTGCGGTTTCCTCCCTGCCGGCGAGGAGCGGCTTGCGCCGGTTCCCCCCGGGGAAGCGGTGAAGATCATGACCGGCGCGCCTCTGCCTCTTGACTGCGATACCGTGGTGCCAGTGGAAGATGTCGAGGAGGAGAGTGAGCAGATCCGCCTGACACATCCGGTCAAGGCCGGCTCCCATGTGCGCGGGCGGGGCGAGGACATCCGCCGGGGTGATGTGGTCATCCCGGCCGGTTCGCTTCTCCGGCCACAGGAAATAGGCATGCTCTCCGCCATGGGGACCACCTCACTGGCCGTGTTCAGGCGGGCACGGGTGGCGATCCTTTCCACCGGTGACGAACTCCTCGAACCCGGCTCGACCCCTGCCCCGGGGAAGATCATCAACAGCAACAGCTACAGCCTTGCTGCCCAGGTGCTCGATGCCGGCGGCGATCCGCTGCTCCTCGGGATCGCGGCCGATACCCTCGACGCCACGGCCGAGAAGATCCGGGCGGGACTGAACGCGGACATGCTGGTCATCACCGGCGGCGTCTCAGTGGGGGACCGGGATTTCGTCAAGGCGGCGATTGAGGCACTCGGCGGGGAGGTGACCTTCTGGAAAGTCAACATGAAGCCGGGAAAACCGCTGGCCTTCGCCATGCTGCAGGGGAAGCCGGTCTTCGCCCTGCCGGGGAACCCGGTGGCTGCCATGGTCTCCTTCGAGCTGTTCGTCCGTCCCTCCATACTCAAGGCCATGGGGAACAGGCGGGTTTTCCGGCCGAGGATCAGGGCGATTCTCCGGGAAGCGGCAACAAACAGGGGGCCCCGTCCCCACCTGGTGCGGGGGATCGTTTCGCTGCATGACCACTCTTACCACGTTTCCACCACCGGGGACCAGAGTTCCGGTCGGCTGTCGTCCATGATCCAGGGGAACGGGCTGATCTCCCTGCAGCCCGAGGCGAGGTATCAGGCCGGCGACGAGGTCGAGGTGTTGCTGCTCGACCGGGGCTTCGAGATGGGGGCGTTATGAAACATCTTGCCCAGATTTTCAAGGCGCTCTCCGATCCGGTCCGCCTGCGGATCGTCCTGCTGCTTCAGGCAGAAGGGGAGCTCTGCGTCTGTGACCTGATGGCGGTGCTGGGGCTCCCCCAGTCGACGGTTTCCCGTCACCTGGCTTACCTCAGGCGGAGCTGCTGGGTGGACAGCCGCCGTGAGGGGGTCTGGATCTACTACCAGCTTAGCAGGGAGAGTTGCCGGATCTGCAGGGGGCTTCTTGAGCTGTTCGCGGAAAATGCAGGCAATCTCCCCGAGGCGGTTGCCGATCGAAACGGGCTGTCCGTATTCCGTAAAGACAAGGTCGGAACCTGCCCCTGAAACGCGAATGCCGGGTTTCGAGATGACAGACTTTAACGCATGATCCCGGCTTTTTTGCCGGACCGCACGGAAACAGCGGCCCGAAATTATGGCAGACGACACATTAAGTTTGTGCTATATGGTTAATGATCGGCAATTCGAGTCGAATCACCACTGATGATTTTGCATGGTTTTGTCAGTGAAGTTGCCGAAAACTGGAATCTTCTCGGTGGAACCTTCCAAATTGGCGCACTATTTGCTGTCTTTAATCGAATGTTCCTGGCAGAGTATGAACGGACCGTGACGGGTGAAAGATTCCCGATATTACCAATTCAGGAGGCTCCATGTTTAAAAGAATTTTGACACTTCTCGTTGTTGCAAGCTTTTTTCCCGGTATCGCCCTGGCCGACATCTCCTACAGCGGCTCTTCAACAATCGGTACCGGCATTCTGAAGGAGGGTGGTGCGGTCGCTGCCTTTGAAAAAAAGAGCGGCAAGAAATTCAAGTCAGTTGAAATCCCTGGTTCCGGCAAGGGTGTTCAGGCACTGATCGAGGGGAAGGTTGATCTCGCCGGGGCTTCGCGCCCGTTGAAGCCGGAGGAGAAAAAGGCCGGCCTCTCCGCAACGACAATCGGCTATGACGCCATCGCGGTCTTTGTCCACAAGAGCAATCCGGTCAAAAACCTGACCAAGGAGCAGCTCAAGGGGATTTTTACTGGCAAGATAAAGAACTGGAAGGAGGTCGGCGGCAAGAACGCTCCCATCGTGCCGAATACCGAGATCATCGCCGGCAAGCGGGCAACGATTGAAATGTTCCAGGAGCATGTCATGGACGGCGCCCAGTATGGCAAATTCAAGGAAATCGACCTCCCCCGGGACCAGATTGTGGAGCTGAGCAAGCAGGAAAACGGCATCTGCAGCGTAAGTCTGGGGCTGCTGGCATCCCTTTCAAAGGAGGAGCGGGCAAAGGTCAAGCCAATCAGTGTTGCTGGCAGCGAACCGTCCGAGAAGAATGTCCAGTCCGGCGCCTACCTCATCTCGCGGCCGCTGCTCCTGGTAACGAAGGGATTGGCAAAGGGAGAGACCAAGGATTTCATTTCATTTGTTCTTTCGCCGGAAGGACAGTCGATCGTTGCTAAAAACTTTGTTCCGGTCAGGAAAAAATAGCAAGGACGCTTTTCGTACAGGGTTTCCAAGATATGCACTAATCCGGGTCGTACCCCGCACTGAAGCGGGGTACACCCGGTTTTTTTGAGGTCTGCATGAAAAACAAGATTAACCTGTTCTCCCGATTGGCATCCATTGGCACAATCTTCGATCGGATGAAGATGAAGTCCAAAATGATTTTTTTGTCGGCAATTGTCTTCATCGGCTTTCTTGTCTCCGTACTTGCTTCGGTTTATACGGTGAGCGAGGTCAAGATCGGCGGAAAACTGTATGTGGCAATCAAGGAATCCAAGGATGCCCTTGAGCAGTTTGCCCTGCTAAAATCAGACCTTAACCAGATCCGCGCCGAAAGCATAAGCCTGATCGGCGAGTCCGATTCCGACAAGCGTGGACAGCTGAAGGAGATCATCGGTCAGCTTTCCAAGGATGCCAATGACAGGTTTGCCGTGCTGGGAAAGCTGATCACCTCCGAGGACAAAAAGATTGCCATTCAGGACGCCCGGTCTACATGGGAAGAGTTTGCCGCAACGATGGAGAACGAACTGATTCCGGCGCTGGAGCAGGGGGACGTTGTCCAGGCTCGAAATCTTGCCACTAACGTGCAGAAGATGCGGTATGACCGGTTCATCGAGCAGATCAGCACCATGGTGGATACGCTCAAGCTGGAGATAACCGATCTGGAGGCACAGACCGGCTCTGTCATCAAGGGGAAGGTCATTCTCAGCGGCGTGGTCAGTTCCATAATCTTCCTGATAGTGATACTGACGGCATTTCTTGTTACCCGCGCGGTGACGGTTCCATTGAACAGAGGGCTGGATTTTGCGCGGACGGTTGCGGAGGGGAATCTTGCCCAGACACTGGCTGTCAGTTCGGCGGATGAGATCGGCGAGCTGTGCGACTCCCTTAACAGGATGGTTGAGAGTCTGCGCCTGATGGTAAACCGGATCAACGGTTCCGCCCACGACCTTGCGGGGGTCTCGGGAAATATTTTTACCGCTGCAAGAACGGTCATGGAGACCACGGCAAGCCAGGCAGCGGCCATGGGTGAAGCTTCGCAGGCCGTGCAGTCAATAAACTCCACGGCGGCCGATGTATCAGGCGGCGTTGATACCCTGTCTCTATCTGCGTCGGAGACGTCCTCTTCCATTCTGGAGATGGCTGCCAGTGTCGAACAGGTGGCTTTGACCATGGATACCCTTCTGGGCGCGGTGGAGGAGGTCAGTTCATCCATTACCGAAATTGCCGCGGCCATCAAGCAGATAAGCCAGAGCACGTCGGCCCTTATCGAGGCATCAACGACGGCCGCTTCTTCCGTCTACCAGATGAATACATCCATCGCTGAAGTCGAAAAAAGCTCGCGGCAGGCGGCATCAATCTCCGGCAATGTGCTTATCGACGCTGAGTCGGGAATGACTTCCGCGGCTGATGCAATTACCGGCATGAACGAAATCCGCAAGTCATCCCAGATAACGGCCGAGGTGATTGCGACCCTTTCCAGCAAGGCCGAAAATATTGGCGCCATACTCAGGGTAATAAACGAGGTGAACGAACAGACAAATCTGCTTGCTCTGAATGCTGCGATAATCGCCGCACAGGCAGGGGAGCACGGCAGGGGGTTTGCCGTTGTTGCAGGAGAGATCAAAGAGCTGGCTGAGAGGACGAAGAACTCCACGGGCGAGATTGCCGGTCTTATCGAAGGCGTTCAGGTTGAAACCAAGCGAGCGGTAGAGGCAATAGCCACTGCGGAAAGCAACATTGAAAAAGGGGCGATCCTCTCCAGAAAGTCGGGTGAGGCTCTGCAGAAGATAGTCGACGGGGTCAAGAGTTCCACAGACCAGATCAGTGCCATTGCCCGCGCGGCAACAGAGCAGACCTCCGGTAGCAGTCTTATCAATGACTCTGTCGAAAAGGTCTCCATGATGGCTCAGCAGATCGGTGCTGCGACCAAGGAACAGGCCAAGGTGAGCGATTTCATCGTCACATCCGTCGAAAGGATGCGCTTGCTGGCTGCACAGGTGCGGACATCGACCCAGGAGCAGGCGAAGGTCAGCAACACCATTGCCAGATCCACCGAGCAGATCACCGACATGATCGGCCACATCAAGGGCGCCTGTGATCTACAGACGATTTCGACTGCCAATATCACCAGAGCCGTTGTCGGCATAGAGCATTCCACCGACAAGAATCTTGAAGCCGCATCTCTTCTGGATACCGCTGTCACAAGTCTTTCCGAGCAGACAACCGTTCTGCAAAGAGAGATGGGCGTATTCAATCTCGCTAATGGGGAACCTGTTACGGCAGAGTCCTGAAATTTACTGATTCACGCCCCAAGGGGCGTGATTTTTTTGGCTTGATGTATCCGCTAAAGCGGATATAATCCTCCCCATTGTACAAGGGGTATCCCGATGGAAAAGCAGATGAGTTTTTTCGACAAGTACCTGACCGTCTGGGTAGCCATATGCATGGCAGTCGGCGTGGGGCTGGGGAAGTTGTTCCCCGCTGCGGTGGCGGCACTGCGGGGGCTTGAATTCGGCCAGGGTTCGCAGATCAACATACCGATAGCAGTCCTGATCTGGCTCATGGTCTATCCGATGATGCTCAAGGTTGATTTCGGCTCGGTGGTGAACGCGGGGAAAAATCCCCGGGGGCTTTTCGTCACCCTTTTCGTCAACTGGATCGTCAAACCGTTCAGCATGGCCTTTTTCGCCTGGCTCTTCTTCCGGCTTATCTTCAGCAGCTGGATCTCCCCCGGCGAGGCGGACCAGTACATTGCCGGCAGCATCATCCTGGCTGCGGCCCCCTGTACCGCCATGGTCTTTGTCTGGAGCTACCTGACCGACGGCGACCCGGGCTACACCCTGGTGCAGGTATCGGTGAACGACCTGCTGATGCTGCTGTTCTTCGCACCCATCGTCAAGTTTCTCGTTGCCGGTGCGTCGAGCCTGATCGTTCCCTTCGCCGTGCTGTTCACCTCGGTGGTGGTTTTCATCGTCATACCCCTGGCCGCCGGGGTCATAACCCGCAACCTGCTGATCCGCTCACACGGGCCGGAGTGGTTCGAGAGCGTTTTCCTGGCGAAGCTGCACCCGGTGGCCATCTGTGCCCTGCTGGCGACCCTGGTGCTGATCTTCGCCTTTCAGGCGGACAACATAACCGCCAGGCTGTTCCACGTACTGCTGATCGCCGTGCCGATCACCCTGCAGGTCTACTTCAACTCCTCCCTCGCCTACGGCCTGATGAAGTGGCTGAAAATCCCCCATAGCGTTGCCGCACCCGGTGCACTCATCGGGGCGAGCAACTTCTTCGAGCTGGCGGTGGCGGTGGCCATAACCATCTTCGGCCCCGAGTCCGGCGCGGCACTTGCCTGCGTGGTTGGTGTCCTGGTGGAGGTGCCGGTCATGCTCTCGGTCTGCTCCATCTGCAACCGCACCCGCCACTGGTTTCCGGCAAAAGCGGCGATCGGTTAAGATTAAAGGTAACCTTTCCCGCAGGGGAGGGGGTACTTTCTCCGGAAGCAGGAATGGCCGTCGGGATGCACATCCCGGCGGCCATTTTTTTGTTATACTGTCGGAATGGAAAAATCATGCCGCGGGAGGAAGACGATCATGAAAACGGGAAAAGTTCTGGCTGCCATGCTGACGGCGCTGCTCGTCGCCACTGCCCCGGGTCACGGCGCAGACAACCTGGTGAAGGAGGTGCGGGAAATCAAGGCGGCAATGCCGAAGTTCGGCATCCCGATGCGCGAGGTGGGGGAGCGTTTCCAGAACATGTATGCTGCCGCCAGGGCGGAGAACTGGGGGCTGGCAATCTACATGTCGAAGAGCATGAATGCCGCCATGAATTCCATCAAGGTGAGCCAGGAGTATCTCTACCCGTTCTGGGAGAACTACTACTGGAGCTATTTCAAGCCGGTGAACATGGCTATCGAGGCCCAGGACATCAAGGCCTTCGAAAAGGAAATTCCGCTGGCAGTGGAGAAATGCAACTACTGCCACTATGTCATGGCGTTCGAGTTCATCAAAGTAAAGGTGCCGACGGGGCCTGCAACCCAGTTGCTGGATTTCAACGTGAAGTCGAAGGCGAAGGATTTCCGGGAGTGAGTCAGTCCTGTTTCTCGTACCTGCAAAAAGGAAGGATAACCATCCTTGGTGCGCCCGGATTTCTGCTGGTCTATGGCGAGTCGTTTCAGTCGAGCGTTACCGGAAGCCGGCACGAGATGCGGATTGCATCCGGCGTCACCACGGTCCGGTAGGCAAGGGCCTCGACACCCCCCGCCACGGCAAGGCGGAGCAGCCTGCCGTACTCCGGATCGATGGCGTCCGCCGGTGCGACCGCTGACGCGTCGCTCCTCTGCACCAGGAAGAAGATGACCCCTCGCTCACCCCGCCGGACAACCTCCATCAGCTCCCGCAGGTGCTTTTGTCCCCGGGTCGTCACGGCATCGGGGAAGAGAGCCCTCTCCCCCTCAACCATGGTTACGTTCTTCACCTCCACGTAGCAGGGGGGCAGCCGGCCTGTGAGGAGCAGGTCGATGCGGCTGGCGCTGCCGTAGGGGACCTCGGGGCGAATTGCATCGTAGCCGCAAAGCTCGGGGATCTCCCCCAGTGCGATCGCCTCATGGACGACCCTGTTGGGCAGGGCGGTGTTGATCCCTGCCCAGACGCCGTCGGACTCCACCAGCTCCCAGGTGTGGGGATACTTCCGCTTCGGGTTGGAGCTGACGGATAGGTAGACCCGGCTCCCGGGGAGGTTGCACCCCTTCATGCTCCCCGAGTTGGGACAGTGGGCTGTAACGGTTTCGCCGCTGTCCAGGAGCACATCGGCGAGAAAGCGCTGGTAGCGGCGGATCAGCCTGCCGGGGTAGAGGGGGTGCGGCAGCTTCATTTCCGGCTATCTCCCCAGCAGGCGGGCGTAGTCGGCCGTCGTGATGGCGGTGTGCCAGTGGCCGCTGAGCTTGCCGGCAATTGTTCCCCCCCAGAAGACCAGGACAACAAGCAGGGCGAAGACGATACCGGGGATGGCGATTTTGCGCCCCGGCAGGTCCATGGACAGGGCGTCGTCGGCGCGGCAGTGGCTGATGCAGCGCCAGCAGCCGATGCACTCGCTTGAGTGGACCCGGCTCAACGACATGACCGGGATATAGGTCGGGCAGACCTGATTGCAGACGCCGCAGGAGACGCAGATTTCCTTCTTGCGGGTGACCTTTGCTGGCGAGAAGAGGGCGACCAGCCCGAGGAGGGCGCCGTAGGGGCAGAGGAAGCGGCAGAAGGGGTTCTTCATCGGCAGGGAGAGGAGGAGCAGTGCCAGGATGACCACCAGCGGCGTTCCGGAGAGGGTGAGGAAGAAATCCAGCAGGCGGCTGTCGGCGATCATGCTGTAGTCGTCAAGGAGGAAGGCCCGTACCTGCGATGCGGACATGGCGAAGAAGATGAAGTAGACGAAGAAGGCGAGCAGCAGATACTTCGGGCTGCGCAGGATAATATCGAGCCACCGCGGGGGGCGGAGGTTGCGCCGCAGCAGGGAGAACCCCCGTTTCCAGAGTTGCTCGCTGACCGTGCCGACCGGGCAGATCCAGGAGCAGAAGGAACGGCGCAGCAGCAGCGAAACCAGGACGATGGAGAGGAGGATGACCACGGCCGCCGGGTGCAGCGGGTTGAGGCTGCCGGAGGAGATCCAGTCCCGCAGGCCCAGCAGGGCGATGATGGGGAGGAACCCCTCCACCGCCTCGGGGCGGGGGACGGTTGGTGTCATTCCGCCGGAGCGGAAATGGAGGACGAACTGGTAGAATCGCCAGCCGATCCAGAGGATGAAGAGGAGGTAGGCCCACTGGATGGCGATGCGTAGCGGCTGCATGTAACGGTTGACCATGGTACTTCCTCAGTTTTGCGACATACTGTGTCGCATGTCCATGCTACGCTTTCCCCATACGCACGAGGGGAGGATATATGGAACCGATAGCAATCGTAGGCGCGGGAGTGGTCATATACTGCGGCTGGCTGGCGGCACTGGATGATCTCAGGAGCTGGCGCCGCTTCCGTCGGGAGTACCGGCGCAGGCACGCCCATGCTGCGAGGAAGACTCGCCCTGCTGCAGCCGCAGGTCGAGCAGATGCCTCGGCTGTACATTGGCCAGCGCTTTCAGGAGGCTCCGCTTGACGTGGGGAATCGATTTTTCCAGCTCCTTCAGGAGCTGCTTCATCTTCTTGCGCTGCATGTCGGCCGTGCCGCAGACCGGACAGCAGCAGCAGACGACCGGGAAGTGGTTTTCCCGGGCAAAGGGGATGATCTCCTTCTCCTCCACGTAGACCAGTGGCCGGATGACGGTTGTTTCGCCGTTGTCCGCCAGCATGGACGCCGCCATCGCCTTGAGCGAGCCGACGAAGAACTGGTTCAGGAGCAGGGTCTCGATGAAGTCGTCCAGGTGGTGCCCCAGGGCCAGCTTGTTGCAGCCGAGCTTTTTCGCCAGGGTGTAGAGGGAGCCGCGCTTCAGCCGGGCGCAGATGGAGCAGTAGGACGAGTCGGGCCGGCGCTTGTCCCTGATGATCTCGTAGTGCCCCGCCTTTTCCAGGTGATATTCGAAGCCGTTTTCCCGCAGGTGGGTTTCGATGATATCGCAGCGGAAGCCGGGATAGCCGGAGTCGATGGTGATGGCCACCAGTTCGTATCGTATCGGCGCCCGCCTGCGCAGTTCATCCAGGATGTGCAGCAGGGTCCAGGAGTCCTTGCCTCCGGAGACGCCGACCGCGATCCGGTCGCCGTCCTCGATGAGGCCAAAGTCGGCGATTGCCCTTCCGACGGCGTTTTTTATCTTGGTGTAGCGCTTGTCCTTGATCAGTTCCACAGTTTTACCTTGCATGGTTTTGGTCGAATCATAGGGGTTGCACCCGCTAGTCGGGCAGGGTCAGTCCGAGCTCGGCACAGGCCGCCCGGAAGAGCTCGTCAGGCGGGGCTGATGCGGTTACGGTCTTGTCCCCCCGATCTACAAATGACATCCTGCGGCAGTGGAGCATCATGCGCGGCGCAGTCTCGCCGCCGTACGGCTGGTCGCCGAGGATGGGAAGGCCGCAGTGGGTGAGGTGGACCCGGATCTGGTGGGTCCTGCCGGTTTTCGGCCTGGCTTCGATCAGGGCGGCCCGGCCGGCAGTGGCGATAACCCGGAAATCGGTGACCGATGCTCTGCCCGGGATGGTGACCCCGTAGCGGAACTTGCTTTGCTTGCCGATGGGGGCGTCTACTTGCCACTCCTCTTCTTCAGGAAGATCGGTAACGACGGCCCAGTAGACCTTTTCCACCTCGCCGGCTTTCAGCCGGTCGGAAATCCAGGTGGCGGCGGCCTTGGTCTTGGGGAAGAACATCACCCCGGAGGTGCCGCGGTCGAGGCGGTGAATGACCCGGGCAGGTTCCGCGCTCCCCAGCTCCTTGAGGTACTGGCCGACGGCGTACTCCACCGTCCCCTTGAACTGGTAGGGGGTGCGCTGGCTGTTTATGCCGGGGGCCTTGTTGATTGCCAGATAGCTCCGGTCCTCGTAGAGCAGGTCGTCCCGGCTGTAGCGCACGTCTATGAACCGTTCCTGCTCCATGACGCCGATCGCGATCTCATCGCCTGCACGCAGTTGGCGGGACGCTACCCGTACCATGACCTGGTTCACGGCGCAGCCGCCGAGATCGATGATGCGGCGGATCTCCCCCTTGGAGAGCTGGGGGAAGAGTTCCCTGGCGCCGTCATCCAGGCGCAGTGCTGCCTGCTCCTCCCCGGCCCTGGCGATAAGAATCATCGGTACTCTTCCTCTGTTCTGAAAAGTGCCGCAATGGTCTTGGCGTCGCTGATCCGGCCGTCCCGGGCCATGGCCCGGGCATCGCTTAAGGGGAGCCTGACCGGTTCGATCTGTTCGTCATCCTCGGGAAGGGCGGTCATCTGGGAAAGGCCGGTGGCGGCAAAGAGGTGAATGACTTCGTCGAAAACGCCGGGGGATGAGTGGATGAATCCAAGGGGGTGAAATCTGCCGGCGACGAGGCCGGTCTCTTCCAGGAGCTCCCGCCGTCCGCATGTTTCAGGATCCTCATCGGGATTGAGACGGCCGGCGGGGAGTTCCAGCAGGGTGGTGGCAACTGCCGGGCGACCCTGGCGGATCAGGGTGACGGTGCCGTCGTCATGGAGGGGGAGGACTCCGACACCCCCCGGGTGCCGGATGACCTGGTATGTGTGCCAACCCTTGTCGCCAATCTCGGTTTCGAACTGCTCCACATCGAAAACCATGCCGGTGAAAAGGGTCGAATTGTTGCGGTGATTCATGTTAGTGTCCCGTGCGGTTAGTTCGCCGCACAAATTGTGAGGGATTTTGGTTCCTGGCAAGGCGCCTCGACGCAGGCCTAGCAGGGCCTAAGCCGAGGAGCGGCAACGCGGCCAGGGGACAAAAGAGCCACAATTTGAAGGAATGAATTAGCCGCACTGGACACTTAGTTTTCGGTCAGGAAATGCTCTTCGTACAGGTCTTCAAGGGATTGCAGGTGACGGCTTTCGTCGGCGAGCAGTCTTGTAAAGAGATCTCCCATCGGCGCTCCCGCGCACCCCTGGGACATGCGGCGGTAGAAGTCGATCGCCCCTTTTTCCAGGTGAATGGAAAAGGCCAGGGCCTCCTGAGGGGTCGAGTTGGCATTCAGTTCCTTCTTGGCAAGGACATAGTCCAGGTTCATGGTCGGTACGGGCTGCTGGAAAGCATCGCCCGCGATGTAACCGTCGATCAGCGCCTTTTCCAGCTGGTGCTTGTGGTTCAGCTCGTCCAGGGCAGCCTCCTTGAGAATCTCCTTCGCCCCTTTCATGGTGACCTTGCGCAGAGCGTCGAGGTAGCTTCTGAACCCCTCCTCCTCCATGCTGATGGCGAGTTCCACAGCACCCTCAAACGTGTAACAGACATTTCCCTGATCGCTCATTCCGCCCCCCATGCCGTTGAAAAATTTACATTTCATGTAGCATATCGTTACGGCAACCTCAAGGGGTTTGTGTGGCGTAACAGCGCTATTTTTTAGCTTGACGAACAAGTCTCGCTTAAGTAAAATCCGGTTCTACTTTTTTGTAGACTGTATCGTGATGCCCGTGTATTGAACGCCTTTACCGGACTTTGCACAGCCAGGTATGTGAAGCCCAACTAAAAACAGGAGGTAGAAAGATGTCTGATTATGGTACCCTGCAGGATCGCGTACGTCACAAGTCACTCCTCAGCAAGGTCATGTCCCCAGAGGATACGATCCAGTTTTTCAAGCCCGGCATGAACCTCGGCTGGTCAGGCTTTACCCCGGCCGGTTATCCGAAAGTAGTTCCGATTGCCGTTGCCGAGCACGTTGAGAAAAACAACCTTCAGGGTAAATGGAAATTCAACCTCTTTATCGGTGCGTCCGTTGGTGCCGAGACCGAAGATCGCTGGGCATCCCTTGACATGATCGACCGCCGCTGGCCATATCAGACCGGCAAGAACATCGCCGCCGGCATAAATGAAGGCCGCATCCGTATGGGTGACAAGCACCTCTCCCTCTTCGCCCAGGATCTGGGCTACGGCTTCTACACCAAGGACTCCGAGACAGGCAAGCTTGACCTGGCGATCATCGAAGTCTCTGCCATAACTGAAGACGGCGGCCTGGTGCCGACATCATCCTGCGGCGTCATTCCCGAAATCCTGATGATCTGCGACAAGATCATCGTCGAGGTAAACACCGGACAGCCCTCCTTCGAAGGGATCCATGACCTGCTGACCCCGGCTACTCCGCCGAACCGTCAGCCGTTCAATATTGTCAAGGCCAACTCCCGCATCGGTTCCACCTCGATCCCGTGTGATCCGAAGAAGATCGTTGCAGTCGTCGAGTCCAAGCTGCGGGACCAGGGTCGTGCTTTTGCCGAGCAGGATGATACCTCGGAGGCGATTGCCGGCCATGTTATCGAGTTCTTCCAGCAGGAAGTGAAAGCCGGGCGTCTGCCGGACAACCTGCTCCCGATCCAGTCGGGCGTAGGCTCCATCGCCAATGCCGTTATCGGCGGTCTGGCCAAGGGGCCGTTCTACAATCTCTCCGTTTACACCGAGGTTCTCCAGGACACCATGCTCGATCTGTTCGACTCGGGCAAGCTGGACTGCGCTTCTTCCTGTTCCCTGTCGTTGTCAGCCTCACCCGGCTTCCCGAGATTCTTCGAAAACATGGACAAGTACTTCGACAAGATTACCCTGCGGCCGCTTTCCATCTCCAATGCTCCTGAGCCGATCCGGCGTCTGGGCTGTATCGCCATGAACACACCGGTTGAGATCGACATCTACGCCCACGCCAACTCAACTCTGGTCGGTGGCACCAGGATGATCAACGGCCTCGGCGGCTCCGGCGACTTCCTTCGCAATGGATACCTGAAGATGATGCATACTCCGTCAAGTCGGCCGAGCAAGACCGACCCGACCGGTATCTCCTGCGTGGTACCCCACTGTTCGCATATAGACCATACCGAACATGACCTTGACTGCGTCATTACCGAGCAGGGTCTTGCCGACCTCCGCGGCTTGGCACCGAAAGACCGCGCTCGCCGGATCATCGAGAAGTGTGCTCATCCGGACTACAAGGATCAGTTGAACGAATACCTCGCTATTGCCGAATTCGAGTGTCTCCGCCGCAAGGTTGGCCACGAGCCGCAGCTGTGGGATCGCGCCTTCAAGATGCATCTCAATCTTGAGAAGAACGGCACCATGAAGCTCAAGAACTGGGATGTCAAGGTCGACCTCTGCGAATAGTCGGTATCATCGATGCAACCATAAACCCCGCCGGGCAACCGGCGGGGTTTTTTTGTTGCCGCTGTCTTGACAAACCGCAGGGTGGTGCTTAATTTTCGGATAAAAACAAAGGAGGTGTCAATGCAGCACAAACATATCCGTATGATTCTTCTCACATTCGCGACCGGCCTGATGCTGACGCTGTCGCAGGAACGCGCCTTGGCAAAATCCGGTCCTCCCGACTTCGTCGAGCTCTCGAAACAAATGAAACCGACCGTCGTGAACATCGGGACGGAAAAAACCATCAAGACCCAGCGGCGCCAGCAGCGGCCGTTCGGCGGCAGCCCCTTCGGCAATGACCCCTTCCAGGAGTTTTTCGACCGGTTTTTCGATGACCAGTTGCCCCAGGGGTACAAACAGCGCAGCCTGGGATCGGGCTTTGTTATCAGCGAGGATGGCTATATTCTAACCAACAATCATGTCATCGACGGTGCCGACGACATCAAGGTCAAATTTGACGATGGCAGGGAATTGAAGGGCGAGATCAAGGGGACTGACCCGAAACTCGATCTGGCACTGATCAAGGTGAACACGAAGGACAAGTTGAAGACGGCCGAGCTCGGGGACAGTGACGCCATAGAAGTCGGTGAGTGGGTCATGGCGATTGGCAACCCCTTCGGCCTGTCCGAAACCGTTACCGCGGGGATTGTCAGTGCAAAGGGGCGGGTGATCGGCAGTGGCCCCTATGACGATTTCATCCAGACCGATGCGTCCATCAACCCCGGAAATTCCGGCGGGCCGCTGTTCAATGCCCGAGGTGAAGTGATCGGCATCAATACGGCGATTGTTGCGGGCGGCCAGGGAATCGGGTTCGCCATCCCGATCAACATGGCAAAGTCGATCATCCCCCAGTTGCGGGAGACCGGCAAGGTGGCGCGCGGCTGGCTTGGGGTCTCGATCCAGCCGGTGACCAAGGAGCTCTCGCAGGCATTCGGCCTGGAAGACGAGAGGGGCGCCCTGGTGAGCGAGGTGACTCCCGAGAGTCCGGCTCAAAAGGCCGGAATGAAGGCCGGGGATGTCATCATCGAGTTTGACGGCAAGGCAATCAGGGAGATGACCGATCTGCCGCGGCTTGTCGCCGCAACCGCTGCAGGGAAAGAGGTCACGGTCAAAGTCGTCAGGGAGAAGAAAATCGAAACGCTCACCGTTGTTATCGATAAACTGAAGGACGGGGAAGAGGCCAGCAGTCCGGTTGAAACCTCCCGGCTCGGCATTGCCGTATCGGAGCTTACCCGTGAACTTGCCGCAATGTACCGGATCAAGGAGACTTCCGGAGTTATTGTCACCGAGGTCAAGCTTGACGGCCTGGGACAGAAGGCAGGAATCCAGCGCGGCGATGTGATACGCGAGATCAACGGCGTTCAGGTAGCAACGGTTGCGGATTACGAGAAGGCTCTGTCTTCAGTAAAAAAGGGGGGGGCGCTGCGGATACTTCTCAGGCGTGGAGGGTCGAACCGCTTTGTCGCAATTCAGCCGGACTAGGTGGCAGCAGATAAAGCGGTCCATCGGACATGTATGGTGAAACAAAAAAGGGGTGTGCTGAATGCACACCCCTTTTTTTGTTTGAACCGTCAGGGTTATTACTTGGCCACTACAGTTTCAGCCAGTTTAACCGCGATGTCCTTGTAGGGATTGGCGAAGAGGATGATCAGGCAGACAACGAGTACGTAGATGGCGAGGGACTCGATCATGGCGAGACCGATCATCATGGTGGTGAGGATCTTGCCGGAAGCGCCCGGATTGCGGGAAACGCCTTCTACTGCGCTCTTGACTGCGAGACCCTGGCCGATACCGGTACCGAATGCACCGATTGCCATACCGAAACCTGCTGCCAGCATACACATTGTGAAAAAGCTCATTGTTCTTCTCCTTCTGTTTTTTGGTTTATTTCCTAAATTGTATAGGAAAAATTAAAATGTCTGTTGTCTGTCATAGCCCTGGGGCCGGAATTAGTGGGCGTGCTCAAGCGATCCCTGGATATAGATCATTGCCAGGAGCATGAAGACAAATGCCTGGATGAATGATACCAGGACGCCCATGAGCATCATCGGCAGCGGTACCAGGAACGGAGCGAGGCCGAAGAAGATCATCAGCACCAGTTCGTGACCGTTCATGTTACCGAAGAGACGAAGGGTCAGGGAGATGACCCTGCTCAGGTGACCGATTACCTCGATGAAGAACATCATCGGAGCCAGCCAGACGATCGGTCCGAGAAAGTGCTTGATGTAGCCGGCACCATGCTCCTTGATCCCGACAACGTGGGTCATGACAAAGACGACGATGGCGCATGCTGCGGTGGTATTGATGTTTGCCGTCGGCGGGAAGAAGCCGGGGATCAGGCCGATCAGGTTGGAGATCAGGATGAAGATGGCCAGGGTTGCCACCAGCGGGAAAAAGGGGCGGCCATGCTCTCCCATGGTCTCGACGATCATGTTTTCGATGCCGCCGATGACGACTTCCATGAAATTCTGCATGCCGGTGGGAACGGCCTTGATTGTCTTGGTGGCAATGACGGAAACCAGCAGCAGGATCACGATGATGAGCCAGGTGTAGGCTATGGCATCGGCGCTCGCCGGAGCAATATGGAGAGGGGCAAGCAGTTCCCGGAAAAATTGTAGAAAGAGTATTGGGTGGACCATGAACTAATCTCCTTTTGACTGCACCAGAGTATATAAAGAAAAAACTGTAGTTGTCAGGACCAGTACTGACAGGCCGAGCAGGAGCCCGATTATGTCCGCTCCCAGTTTCAGTGCCGCCAGTATGAGCAGGGCGAGTAGCAGGTACCTGAGAATGAAGCGGAGCATGACGTAACTGGCGGCATCTTGACGCTGCTGGATGAGAATCCGTTGCAGTATGTTGCGCAACCAGTAATTGTTGCCCAGGGCAACAATGCCGCCGGTCAGGATGCTGATGCCGAATGTCACTGATTTCAGGGCAGAGCCGGCAATTGTCAGTGTAAGCAGCAGGAGCCAGCTGAACTTCAGGAGCGCTGGCAGAAGGTTGTCGTCAGTTATCCTGATTCCGGTCATCCTTGTGTATTTCTTTGCCTGAGATCAGATAAATGTTCCTGAACCCGGCAACAATACCGAAAAAGAGAAAAATGAAGAAGAACCAGGGGGCAGTGCCGAACCACTTGTCCAGTTGCAGGCCGATGATGACGCCGATGGCGATAGCCACTGCAACCGAGATCCCCATGCTGGAGACCATGCCGAGGGTCTGCAGCAGTTCTTTTTTTTCCTTGTTCATCCGCAGCAGACCTTTGGGTGCTTTGCCTACAGGTGGATAAAACCGCTACTTCATAGCATGATCGCGGATGTCTGTCAACTTCGAATTTGGCTACAGCAGCTTGAAGCACCTGCCCGCCGCGGCGATGGTCCGGTCCAGCTCTTCCGTCGTGTGGGCGATGGAGACGAAGGCCGTCTCGAACTGCGACGGTGCCAGGTAGATGCCCTCCTCCAGCATGGCGCGGAAGAAGGTGGCGAACGCCTTTGTGTCGCATTTTGCGGCGCTGTCCCAGTCATGCACCTCGTTAGCGGTAAAAAAGGTGCAGAGCATGCTCCCTACACGGGTTGCATAAACCGGGTAGCCGGCCGCTGCCGCTGCCTTTGCAAGACCATTGGCAAGGTAGGCGCTCTTCTCTTCGAGCCTGCTGTAAAAGCCCGGCTGCTGCAGCAGGTTGAGGGTGGTGATGCCTGCGCTCATGGCCAGGGGGTTGCCGGAGAGGGTGCCTGCCTGGTAGATGCCTCCCGAGGGGGAGAGCATCGACATGATCTCCTTCTTGCCGCCGAATGCTCCGACCGGGAGTCCCCCGCCGATGATCTTGCCGAGGGTCGTCATGTCAGGGGTAATGCCATAGACCTCCTGGGCACCGCCGTAGGCGACGCGGAAGCCGGACATGACTTCGTCGAAGATGAGCACGATCCCCTCCCGGGTGCAGAGGTCGCGCAGCGCCTGGAGGAATCCCGGCCTGGGAGGAACCGTCCCCATGTTGCCGGCGATCGGCTCGATGATGATGCAGGCGACCTGGCCGCTGTTGGCTGCCACCAGCTCCATGACTGAATCGATATCATTGTAACGTGCTGTGAGGGTGTGTTTGGCGAAATCCTGCGGCACGCCGGGGGAGTCGGGGACGCCGAAAGTGGCGGCGCCGGAACCCGCCTTGACGAGGAGGGAGTCGGAGTGGCCGTGGTAGCAGCCGGAGAACTTGAGGATCTTGTCGCGTCCGGTGTAGCCGCGGGCAAGACGGATGGCGCTCATGGTGGCCTCGGTGCCGGAGCTGACCATGCGCACCATTTCAATGGACGGCACGGCAGCGATGACCATTTCGGCAAGTGTTGTCTCCAGTTCGGTGGGGGCGCCGAAGCTGCAGCCGCTTTCCGCCGTCCGCTTGATGGCGGCAACGACATCGGGGTGGCAGTGCCCCAGGATCATCGGGCCCCAGGATCCGACATAGTCTATATAGTCATTGCCGTCAACGTCGTAGACATGGGAGCCGGCTGCGCGGTTTATGAACACGGGGTCGGCGCCGACCGATTTGAACGCACGCACCGGACTGTTAACACCGCCGGGGATAATATCCTTGGCTGCTGCGAAAAAATTGCTGGACTTGACATGTTCCATGGCTGACCTCGTTTTCTCTGAATTATCCGTCTGGTTGCACGGAGTTAGCACAGAATATTTTGCAGTGTCAAGCCATTAATCCCGCTGGTTGACAGCGGCTCGCGGATAACGGTATGGAGTGGCCTTCAACGGGAATATTAGAGATTTTTTCCCTTGACAAAGAGGGGCAAATAACCTAGATTGCGCAACGTTGTATACTGTATACATTAGTGATGCTGAAGCTCAATGTGCTGATTTAACTTAGGTATTTGGGCGGGTTGCAACAATAACGAGAGCAGACGGAGGATCAGATGTTAGGGGCATATCTCCCGATAATTGTACTTTTGGTGGTTGCTGCCTGTTTCGGGCTCGGCTCGGTTATCTTTTCATCCCTTATCGGCCAGAAGAAGCTGACGCCGGTAAAGCTGCAGCCGTACGAGTGCGGTTGCGAGCCAGTCGGGTCCGCGCAGGAGCGGTTTTCGATCAAGTTCTATCTGATCGCCATGCTCTTTATCCTGTTCGATATCGAGTGTGTGTTTCTCTACCCATGGGCAGTGCTGTTCAAGCGTCTCGGCATGTTCGGACTGATTGAGATGGGGGTTTTTGTTGTAATCCTCTTCGTCGGTTATATTTACGTCTGGAAAAAAGGAGCATTGGAATGGGAGTAGATAATCCATTGGGGGATAACATTATCACTGCGTCTCTGGATGGTCTTGTCAACTGGGCGCGCAAGTCATCCATCTGGCCGATGACCTTTGGTCTTGCATGCTGCGCCATCGAGATGATGGCTACGGGTGCCTCGCACAATGACCTTGACCGTTTCGGCATTATTTTCCGTGCATCGCCCCGGCAGTCTGACTGCATCATCATTGCAGGGACTGTTACCAAGAAAATGCTGCCGGTCATCAAGGTCGTGTATGAGCAGATGCCCGAGCCCAAGTGGGTGATTGCCATGGGGGCATGCGCCTGTTCCGGCGGAATTTTCGACACCTACAGCGTTGTGCAGGGTATTGACGAGGCCCTCCCCGTTGACGTCTATATTCCGGGCTGTCCTCCGCGGCCCGAGGCGTTGCTGTTCGGTTTGATCAAGCTTCAGGAGAAGATCGCCAAGGAGCGCAACTCGTTCGGTTCAACCATCGGTCTCGGTGAGCGTCTGGAGCCTGCTGCATAAGCTTTATTTCAAGAGCAAAGGAAGGTACGGCTGATATGGCAGAAAATAATCGTGCAGTTGTGAAGCTTCGGGAGCGTTTTGCTGCGGATATTGTTGATATAAAGGAATTTCGCGGCGAAGTCACCGTTACCGTGAAGAAAGAGAATATTGTTGCGATCTGCGACTACCTGAAAACAGCCCTTGCATTCAACATGCTGACCGACGTGACCGCGGTTGATTATCTCGGGCAGGAGCCAAGATTTCTCGTGGTTTACAACATGTATTCCATCCCGAACAAGGATCGGCTCAGGATTAAAGCCCAGGTGGGTGAGAGCAGCTGTTCCATTGATACGGTATCCAAGGTCTGGTCAACTGCCGACTGGCTTGAGCGGGAAGTTTTCGACCTTTTCGGGATAACGTTCAACAACCATCCTGATCTGCGCAGAATCCTGATGACCGAAGATTGGGTCGGTCATCCGCTGCGCAAGGATTATCCGCTCCAGGGCCCCGACAGGGAGCCATACAAGGGTCGTCTTTCCTGAGAAGTCTTATTTTACTACAAAGTTTTCAACACTCTGCAGGGGTGATAAATCAATGGCACAAAAAGAGACAATGACCGTAAACATGGGACCGCAGCATCCGTCAACCCACGGCGTGCTCCGGCTCGTAATCGAGCTTGATGGTGAGATCATCGACAAGATAACTCCGCATATCGGTTATCTGCATCGCGGAATCGAAAAGCTTTCCGAGCACAGAACCTACCATCAGGTTCTGCCGTTGACCGACCGGATGGACTACCTGGCGCCGATGCACAACAATCTTGGCTATGTGCTCGCCGTTGAGAAGCTCCTCGGCGTCGAGGTGCCTGAACGTGCCAAGACCGTTCGGGTTATTACCGCCGAGCTGACACGTCTCAAGTCTCACCTCGTCTGGCTTGCCTGCCACGCCCTCGATATCGGCGCGATGACCGTATTCATTTATGCGTTCCGCGAGCGCGAAAAAATCATGCAGCTCTATGAAAAGATTTCGGGCGCGAGGATGACCAGTAATTACTATCGTGTTGGTGGCCTGTCGAGAGATGTCTATGATGGATTCGAAAGGGATGTCCAGGAAATAGTGGATACCTTCCCCGGACACTTTGATACGTATGAGGGGCTCCTCACCAAGAACACCATCTGGCTGCAAAGGACTATCGGCAATGGCGTAATTTCCGCCGAAGATGCAATCGATGCGGGTATCACCGGTCCGGCCCTGCGCGGATCCGGCGTCGACTGGGATCTTCGCCGTGACAATCCTTATAGCGGTTACGAGAAATACAGCTTCAAGGTACCGGTTGGTGAGAAGTGCGACACCTTTGACCGCTACAAGGTTCGTCTGGTGGAGATGCGTGAAGCGGTAAAGATCATCGCTCAGGCGCTGAAAGACCTCAAACCCGGTCCCGTGCTCGCCGACCTGCCCCAGGTCTGCTATCCGCCGAAGGAAAACGTGTACAACTCCATCGAGGGGCTCATCCACCACTTCAAGATCGCAAGCGAAGGCTTTGCTGTACCTGAAGGGGAGGTATACCAGGGGGTTGAGAATCCGAAGGGTGAACTCGGCTACTACATTGTCAGTGACGGCGGCAACAAGCCTTACCGGATGCGGGTTCGTCCACCGTCATTCGTCAACCTCTCCGCCATAGAAAAGATGGCAAAGGGGGCAATGATAGCAGACCTTGTTGCCGTAATTGGTACCCTGGATATCGTCCTCGGCGAAATCGACCGCTAAGACCGCTGTAAAGGAGACGGAGTTCATGAGTAACGCTCCCGCGCAAAATGCAACAACTGAAGAAAATGCTCCTGAAGAGGTAATCGACCTCGAAGCAGCGAATCAGGTGATCGACAAGTATCTGACCCTTCCCGGCAATCTCATGCCGGTTCTGCAGGGGATCCAGGATGAATACGGGTATGTTCCCAGGCCGGCTGTTGATCTGGTTGCCGAGAGGCTGAATGTCTATCCGAGTCAGATCTACGGCGTACTGACCTTCTATGCCCAGTTCCACCTCAAACCGCGCGGTCGCTATATCATCCGCGTTTGTGTCGGTACTGCATGCCATGTTCAGGGCGCACCGAGGATCGTCGATACGTTTTTTGACAAGCTCGGCATCGGCCATGCGGAAACCACCCCGGACCTCAGGTACACCTTTGAAAAGGTTGCCTGTCTCGGCGCCTGCGGCATGGCTCCGCTGGCCATGGTCAATGATGACACCTTCGGCAAGATGACGGTGCAGAGGGTAGACGAAATTATCGCTGAATACAATCAGCGGCCGATGAAATAGAACCCCAAACACTCCATAGAGGATACGAAAAGTTATGGGCGAAGCTATCAAAATTCTGATCTGTCAAGGTACCGGCGGCATATCAGCCGGCGCCAAGAAGGTAGAAGCCGAGTTTGTCAGGGTAATCAACGAAAAGGGTGTCAATGCCACGGTTGGCAAGCGGTGCGATGTTATCAAGACCGGCTGCCGCGGACTGTGCGCCAATGACGTTCTGGTCGATATTATCACCCCCGAGCAGGGGCGCGTTACCTACGATTTCGTATTGCCGGAGGAGGTCGAGAAGATCGTTGACGAGCACATCGTCAACAAGGAGACCCTCGAGAAGCGCAAGGCAAAGCCCTATTACAACACTTTCGTTGATCAGCAGATGCGCGTCGTCATGACCGGATGCGGCCAGATCGACCCGGACAGCCTGGAAGCCTACCTGGAAGAGGATGGCTTCAAGGCCATCGAGAAGTGCGTTAAGGGAATGAAGCCGTCAGAGGTCATCGACGAAGTCAAGAAGTCGGGACTCCGTGGCCGCGGGGGCGGAGGATTCCCTACCGGGATGAAGTGGTCCTTCTGCGCCGCCTCTCCCGGAGACAAGAAGTATCTCATCTGCAACGCCGACGAAGGGGACCCGGGTGCATTCATGGACCGATCCATCCTCGAAGGTGACCCGTTCTGCATCATCGAGGGTATGATGATAGCCGCCTATGCAATCGGCTGCTACTATGGCTACGTCTACGTCCGTGCCGAGTATCCCCTTGCCATTCAGCGCCTTCAGCATGCCATCGACATCTGTCACGAGAAGGGATGGCTGGGGAAGAACATCCAGGGGTGGGGCTTTGATTTCGACATGCGCATCAAGATGGGTGCCGGCGCGTTCGTCTGTGGCGAGGAAACCGCCCTCATGGCCTCCATCGAGGGTGAGCGCGGCATGCCCCGTCCCCGCCCGCCATTTCCTGCGGTCAAGGGCCTTTGGGGCAAGCCGACAAACATCAACAACGTCGAGACCTTTGCCAACGTACGGCACATCATCAATAAAGGTGCTGACTGGTATGCCTCACTCGGTACCGAAACGACCAAGGGAACCAAGATCTTCGCAGTCACCGGCAAGGTCAAGCACACCGGTCTTGTCGAGGTGCCCGCCGGTATGACCGTGCGCGAGGTTATCTACAGTGTCTGCGGCGGTATTGCCAACAACCGCAAGTTCAAGGCGGTCCAGGCAGGCGGCCCTTCCGGCGGCTGTATTCCCGCCGAGGTTCTCGATACCCCTGTCGACTACGACTCTCTCATCAAGGCCGGTGCAATGATGGGGTCCGGCGGTCTCGTCGTCATGGATGAGACAACCTGCATGGTCGACGTTGCCCGCTTCTTCCTCAGCTTCACCAAGATGGAGTCCTGCGGCAAGTGTGTCCCCTGCCGCATCGGCCTGAAGGCAATGCTCGATATCCTCGAAAAGATCACCGAAGGACGCGGTGAGTCGAGCGATATAGAAAAGCTGCTTGAGATGGGTGCTACCATCAAGAAAGCGTCTCTCTGCGGTCTCGGCCAGACGGCTCCCAACCCGATTCTTTCGACGATCAAGTATTTCCGTCACGAATACGAAGCGCATATCAACGACAAGCGCTGTCCGTCCAATTGCTGCAAGGAACTGCTCCTCTGGCAGGTTGTTCCCGAGAAGTGCGTCAAGTGCGGTGCCTGCTTGAAGGCCTGTCCGGTTGACGCCATCAAGTGGGAAAAGGGGCAGATCGCAGAGCTTATCAAGGAAAAATGCACCAAATGCAAATCCTGCTATGACGCCTGCCGCTTCATGGCTATCGAGTAACAGTTTCACCTGAGAAATCCCGAGGGAGAACAGAGGTCGAGATGGTTAATCTTACTATAGACGACAAACAGATAGCGGTAGAGCGCGATGCCACCATTTTTGACGCAGCCAAGGCCGCTGGCATCAGGATACCTATTCTCTGTCACGACAAGAAGCTGCACCCGTTCGGCGGATGCCGCATGTGTCTGGTGGAAGTCGAGCAGATGAAGGGACGTCTGATCCCGGCCTGTACCACACCGGTAACAGAGGGGATGATTGTCCGAACCATGACGGACGAAATCGTCAATGCCCGGAAACTGGTGCTGGAACTCCTGCTGCTCAAGCACCCGATCGATTGCCCGGTCTGCGACGCTGCAGGCGACTGCGATCTGCAGAACCTGACCTATGAGTACCAGGTGAATACGAACAATTTCACCGATGAGAAGTTCCATTGGGAAATTGACTATGAAAACCCCTTGATCGAGCGGGACCAGAACCGCTGCATCCACTGTGGCAAATGTGCCCGGATCTGCGACGAGATCGTCTCCTTCGGTGCATACTCCTTTGTCAACAGGGGTATTGAGGCCAAGATCGGCACCCCGTTCGACGGCCCCTTGAGCTGCGAATACTGCGGCTCCTGCATTTCCGTCTGCCCCGTGGGTGCCCTCCTGGCCAAGCCGTTCAAGTTCAAGGCAAGGTGGTGGGCCCTGAACAGGGTCAAGTCCGTCTGCTCCTACTGCGGCACCGGTTGCCAACTCACCCTCGGTGTCAAGGACGACAAGGTTCTCACCACCATCTATGACGAAGATCAGGGTTTCCATAACGGTCAACTCTGTGGTCGTGGTCGTTTCGGTTATCAGTTTGTCAACAGCGACAAGCGTCTTACCACTCCGCTTATCCGCAAGAACGGAGCGCTGGAGCCTGCAAGCTGGGATGAAGCTCTGGAACTGGTCGCTTCCCGTCTCAAGGATGCGAAACTGAGCGACCCTGCATCGGTGGCGGCGCTCGTTACCCCGCGCCTGACCAATGAAGAACTGTACCTATTCAGGAAACTGTTCAAGGATGTGATCGGTACGGACAGCATTGATCACTCCGCCGGGTATGCCCATGCGGCCCTGACCGAAGGGATGAAGGAGAGCTTCGGCATCACCTCTTCCCCATCCTTGATAACCGACATCCAGAAGTCAGATCTGCTCCTGGTGGTGAAGACCGATGCCTACGAAACCCATCCGGTCGTCGGTTTCGAGATAAATCTCGGCGTCAAGCGCAAGGGCGTTGATCTGCGCATCATCTCCGACAAGACAGGCAAGCTTGCCAAACTGCCGAAGGCGGTCACCTATCTGCACAAGCCGGGCGCCGAGATCATGCTGGTGAACGCGCTGGCCAAGGTCATTGTTGATGAGAATCTTACCGATGCCTCTGCCCAGTCTGTTGCCGGAATGGATGGGCTCAAGTCACTTCTCGCCGGCGTCGATCTGCAGGCAGCAGCTACTGCGAGCGGCGTGTCGGTCGAGTCGATCAAGGAACTTGCCAGCGCATACTCCAAGGCGGAGAAAGCACTCATTCTCATGCCGGCCGGCCTCGGATATCCCGGTCACGGCAAGGAACTCGCCCAGGCACTTGCCAACCTCGCCATCCTCACCGGCAAAGTCGGCAAGGAAGGTTCCGGTATCCTGGTGCTCGGCGAGAAGAACAACAGCCAGGGGGCAGCCGATCTGGCAATTCATCCGACTGCCGGGGGCAGGGATGCGGCGGCGATCATCGATGGCTGTGCCGGCGGTGCCGTCAAGCTGCTCTACATTGCCGGCGAGAATCCGGTTGTTTCCTACCCCGAAAGGGTCAAAACCGAAAAGGCACTTGATGCCGCAGGGTTCGTGGTAGTACAGGACCTGTTCCTCACCGAAACCGCGCAACTTGCCGACGTAGTTCTTCCGGTCAGATCCTTCGCGGAAAAATGCGGGACATTTACCAGTGCAGGGCGTCACGTCCAGCGGATCAGGAAAGCAATCAAGGCAGTCGGAGACTCCAGGAGCGACCGCGAAATTTTTGCCGATCTCATCGCCAGAATATCCGGTGAAAAGGTGGATGCCGATTCCGCCGCGCTGTTCAAACAGATTGCCCTGTACGCCTCGGTGGATTATGCATCCCTTGGTGACACCGGAGCAATCTACCCGGTAAGCCCTGCACCGAAACTCGTTGCTGCAACGGGTTCGGTTCCTTCTGTCGAGGATGGCAAGTATGCCCTTCTGACAGGCAGTGCCCTGTACCACTGCGGCACGATGTCACAGTATGGCGAAGGCCCGATGCTGGTCTGCCCTGAGCAGTATATCGAACTGAGCCGCATGGATGCCGGCAAGCTCGGTGTCACAGAGGGTGACAAGCTCAAGGTGAAATCTGCCGCCGGTGAACTGACCCTGCCGGTCAAGGTCGGTACCCGTATGCCCGAGGGGGTTGTCTTCTCCCCATATCACTTTGCAGCTGCATCCATCAACACTGTTGCAAGCGGCAAGCCCGTTACCTGGGTAAGCTTGAGCAAATAGGAAGCTGTACAAACTTCTTGAAGAGGAGAAGAAACGAGCATGGAAATAATGGGACTGCCGCTCATATACTACGGAGCCATGATTCTCAAGGTGTTACTGGCCTTCGTATTTGTCCTTCTGACAGTGGCATACGCAACCTATGCCGAAAGGAAGATCATTGGTCATATGCAGGTACGGATCGGACCGAACAGGACCGGTCCTCTGGGCCTGCTGCAACCGATCGCCGACGGTGTCAAGCTCTTCTTCAAGGAAGAGATTATCCCGGCACAGGCAAGTAAATTTGCCTTTGTCCTGGCGCCTCTGGTTGCCCTGATTCCGGCATTCATCTCCTTTGCCGTCATCCCCTTCGGTGACACGTTCGAGATCGCCGGCTACAAGGTCCCGATGCAGATTGCTGCCTATGCCGACGAAGCGGGCAAGGTCTTTGACCTCAACATCGGTGTCCTTTACATCTTGGCCATGGCGTCACTCGGTGTCTATGGCATCGTCCTTGCCGGATGGGCTTCTAACAGCAAATACTCCCTGCTCGGTGGTCTGCGTGCTTCCGCACAGATGATCTCCTACGAGCTTGCCGCCGGCCTGGCAATCGTATCGGTCTTCATGGTTTCCCAGTCTCTGTCCCTGCAGGCGATCGTGGCTGATCAGGCGGGCCTCTTCGGTTGGTACATATTCCGGACACCGTTCACCTTTGTCGCCGGCGTGATTTTCTTCATCTGTTCGCTGGCTGAAATCAACCGGACCCCCTTCGACCTTCCTGAAGCTGAAACAGAGCTTGTCTCCGGTTTCTGCACCGAGTATTCCAGCATGAAATACGCCATGTTCTTCATGGCGGAGTATGCCAACATGGTTACTGTCTGTGCCGTCACTACAACCCTGTTCCTCGGCGGCTGGCACGGTCCG
>Ga0073934_10002195_pt1 | contig 42023 bp, 43 predicted proteins | sample LarsenN4metaG_FD_76834 | JGI IMG/M metagenome (GOLD analysis project Ga0073934, IMG submission 76834) | Hot spring sediment bacterial and archeal communities from British Columbia, Canada, to study Microbial Dark Matter (Phase II) - Larsen... ...
ACCTGCACCAGCGTGTCGCGCCATGACAGGCGCTGCTGCAGCTGCGGCAAGAGGTCGGCCACCGCCACGTAGATGAAGCTGCTCGACGCCGCCACCAGCAGGTACGGCAGCAGCGACTCGAACGAGCCCACCAGGAAGTAGCCGAGCACGCCGCCGGCCACCGCCGCGGCGCCCGACAGCAGGTTGAACGCCAGCGCCTTGCGCCGCGAGAAGCCGGCGTTGAGCAGCACGATGTAGTCGCCGGTTTCCTGCGGGATCTCGTGCGCCGCCACGGCGAGTGCGGTGACCCAGCCGAGCACCGGGTCGGTGAGGAAGGCGGCGGCGATGATCACGCCGTCGCAGAAGTTGTGCACCGCGTCGCCCACCAGCACCGACAAGCCGCCGCGGCCGGCCTGGTGGGCGTCGAAGTGGTGGTGGTGGTCGTGCCCGTCGCCCTCGTGGTGGTGGGCGTGCCGGTACAGCTCGGCCTTCTCGAGCAGCCAGAAGAACAGCAGGCCCGCGAGCAGCGTGGCGAAGAGCGTCGTCGGGCTCGCGTGGTGGTGCGCGGCCTCGCCGATGCGGTGCACGTGGTCCTGGCCGTGGCTGAAGGCCTCGGGCAGCACGTGCAGCAGCGCGGTGCCGAGCAGCACGCCGGCCGACAGGCTGACGAGGCTCTTGACCACGCGCGCCAGCAGCCCCACGGTGAGCGAGGCGGCGATGAGCACCGAGGCGAGCCCGCCGGCGGCGGTGGCGATGACGATGTAGAGCAGGGTCATGGGCGATGCGGCGAGGGGCCACGCCGTGACCCCTCGCGAGCATCGTAACGAAGCTGTCAAGCCCGCCGGCGGCGGCCGCCGCGGCGCGCCGCGTCGGACCCGGGCAGGCCGCTTCAGGCCACGCCGTGCGCCTTGAACCAGGCCAGGCAGCGCCGCCAGCCGTCTTCGGCCGCCTCCTTGCGGTAGCTCGGCCGGTAGTCGGCGTGGAAGGCGTGCGGCGCGCCGGGGTAGACGACGAACTCGCTCCGGCGCGCCGCCGCGCCGCCCGCGGCAAGCGCCTTCTTCATGGCCTCCACGCCGTCCAGCGGGATGCCGGTGTCGGCCTCGCCGTACAGGCCGAGCACCGGCGCGTGCAGCGCCGCGGCCACGTCCACCGGATGCCACGGCTGCAACGGATTGGCCTGGCCGACGACGCGCCCGTACCAGGCCACGCCGGCCTTCACGGCCGGGCTGTGCGCGCTGTACAGCCAGGTGATGCGGCCGCCCCAGCAGAAGCCCGTCACGCCGAGCTTGCCGGTGTCGGCGCCCTGCCCCTTGGCCCAGGCGACGCAGGCGTCGAGGTCGGCCATGACCTGCGCGTCGGGCACCTTGGAGACGACCTCGGCGATCAGCTTGGCGATCTCGCCGTAGCTGCCGGCGTCGCCCTGGCGCACGAAGAGCTCGGGCGCGATGGCGAAGTAGCCGGCCTTGGCGAAGCGCCGCGCCACGTCGGCGATGTGCTCGTGCACGCCGAAGATCTCGCTCACCACCAGCACCACCGGGGCGTTGGCCTTGCCCTGCGGCGCGGCGCGGTAGGCCGGCATCTTGAAGTCGCCCACCGGAATGGTGACCTCGCCGACCACGAGGCCGGCGCTGTCGGTCTTGATCGTGGTCTGGGCCACCACCGGCAGCACCGCGGCGGCGAAGCCGGTGCCGACGGCGCCGCGCACGAACTCGCGCCGCGTCGGCGTGCCGGCGGCGGGCGGCACCAGCGTGTCGAACTCAGCTCTCAGCATTGCATTCCTCTCGGTCTTCCCCTCGGGCTGGGGCGCGATTCTAGGAAGGTAGCATCGCCCCGATGGACCTTGCGGCAATCGACCTCGGCTCGAACAGCTTCCGGCTCGAGATCGCGCAGGTCGCACCCGGCCGCTACCGGCGCATCGACTACCTCAAGGAGACCGTGCGCCTGGGCGGCGGCCTCGACGTCAACGGCATGCTCACCGAGCAGGCCGCCGAGCGCGGGCTGGCCTGCCTGAGGCGCTTCGCGTCGCGCCTGGCCGGCTTCGCGCCGGCGCAGGTGCGTGCGGTGGCCACGCAGACGCTGCGCGAGGCGCGCAACCGCAACGCCTTCCTGCTGCGCGCGCAGGAGGCGCTCGGCTACCCGATCGAGGTGATCTCCGGGCGCGAGGAAGCGCGCCTCACGTTCGCCGGCGTGGCCCACCTGCAGCCCTCGGACGCGCCGCGCCTGATCATCGACATCGGCGGCCGCTCGACCGAGCTGATCCTCGGCCGCGGCCGCCACGCCGAGACGGCCGAGTCCTTCGGCATCGGCTGCGTCAGCCTGTCGATGCGCTTCTTCGGCGACGGGCAGCTCGACGCGGCGGCCTTCCGCGCCGCGCAGATCGCCGCCGGCGCCGAGTTCGAGGAGGCGCTCGAGCCCTTCGCGCCGCAGCACTGGCGCGAGGCGCTCGGCTCGTCGGGCACGGTGGGCGCGGTGTCGCAGATCCTGCTTGCCGCCGGGCAGAGCGACGGCGCGATCACGCCCGACGGGCTGCGCTGGTGCATCGACCGCTGCATCGCGGCGGGCCACGTCGAGCGCATCGAGATGCCCGGCCTCAAGCCCGACCGGCGCCCGGTGCTGCCCGGCGGCCTGGCCATCCTGTACACGCTGGCGGCGCACTTCGGCATCGCCGCGCTGCAGCCGGCGCGCGGCGCGCTGCGCCAGGGCGTGATCGTCGAGCTGTTCCAGCGCACGCGCGCCGAGCACGACGCGGTGCCGGTGGACACGCGCGACGCCTCGGCCGCCGAGCTGCAGCAGCGCTTCGAGGTCGACCGCGCGCAGGCGGCGCGCGTGCACGCGGTGGCGCTGGCGCTGTTCGACGGCGTGATGCCCGATGCCGATGTCGACACGCGGCGCGAGCTGGGCTGGGCCGCCGCGCTGCACGAGATCGGGCTGATGGTCTCGCACCACGACCACCACCGCCACAGCGCCTACCTGCTGGCGCACGTGGACGCGGCGGGCTTCTCGCAGAGCCAGCAGCGGCGCATCGCCGACCTCGTGCTCGGCCAGCGCGGCGGGTTGCGCAAGCTCGAGCCGCAGCTGGCCAGCGAGACCTTCGCCTGGCAGCTGCTGTGCCTGCGGCTGGCGGTCATCAAGTGCCACGCGCGCGGCGAGGTCGACCCGAAGGCGCTGGTGCTGCGCGCGCAAGGCCGCGAGGCGCGACTGAACTGGCCGCGCGGCTGGGCCGCACGCCGGCCGCGCACCCTGTACCTGCTGCAGGAGGAGGCCGCGGCCTGGGCGCGCGGCGGCCCGCTCAGGCTGGTGCTGCCGGCCTGATCAGCACAGCTCGGGCACCATCACGGCGTGCAGCACGACCTGCAGCGCGCCCTCGCGCTCGCGGGCACGCAGCCACCACAGGCCGGCCTTGCGCACCGACCAGGGCTGGTCGGCGCCGCACAACAGGCGCGCCGCGGTCATGCCGAGCGCCGGCTGGTGGCCGACCACCAGCACCGCCTCGCGCGCCGCCGGCCAGCGCGCCGCCTCGAGCAGCGCGTCGACGCCGTGGCCGGGGGCGAGCGTCGGCACCGTCTTGACCTTGCGCTCGAGCGCCGCGGCGGTCTGCTGGGCGCGCCGCGCCGGGCTGGCGAGCACGCGCGCGCCGTGCGGCAGCTGGCGGCCGAGCCAGGCCGCCACGCGGTGCGCCTGGCGCTCGCCGCGCGGCGTGAGGGCGCGCTCGAGGTCGTCCTGCACCTCGCGCATCTCGAAGGCCTCGGCGTGCCGCCACAGGATCAGGTCCATCGTCAGCCCGCGTAGCGCTCGACCAGGGCCTGCTGGGCGCTCACGCCGTCCTCGGCCACGCGGACGTAGCGGCCCTGCTCGTCCAGCCGCCAGGCGTCGCGCGTGTCGTGCAGGTAGGGCACCAGGGCCTCGTCGATGACGCGCTGACGCAGCGCGGCGTCGCGCACCGGCCAGGCCAGCTCGATGCGGCCGAGCATGTTGCGGCTCATCCAGTCGGCGCTGGCCAGGTACAGCACCTCGTCGGACTCGGCCTCGCCCCAGCGAAAGTAGAACACCCGCGTGTGCTCGAGGAAGCGGCCGACCACCGAGCGCACCGCGATGCCGCCGCCCGGCCGCAGCATGCAGGCACCGCGCACCACGAGGTCGATGCGTGCGCCGGCCGCGCCGGCGGCGAGCAGCGCGGCGATGAGCGCCGGGTCGGTGAGCGCGTTGGCCTTGACCACCACGCGCGCCGGCCGCCCGGCGCGGGCCGCCTCGGCCACCTGCTCCAGATGGCGCAGCAGCCGCCGGTGCAGCTGGAACGGCGCCGTCACCAGGTGCTGCGGCGCCTTCAGGCGCGCCTGGCTGGCCAGCTGCACGAACAGCGCGTCGGCGTCGGCCGCCAGGCCGGCATCCGCGGTGAGGAAGCCCAGGTCGGTGTACAGGCGCGCGGTGCGCGGGTTGTAGTTGCCGGTGGACAGGTGCAGGTAGCGGCGCAGCAGCGCGCCCTCGCGCCGCGTCACCAGCAGCATCTTGGCGTGCGTCTTCAGGCCGACGATGCCGTACACCACCTGCGCGCCCTCGGCTTCCAGCCGCTCGGCCCAGTTGATGTTGGCCTCCTCGTCGAAGCGCGCCTTGAGCTCGACGACGACGAGCACCTCCTTGCCGCGGCGCGCGCCCTCGATCAGCAGATCCATCAGCACGCTGTCGTTGCCGGTGCGGTAGATGGTCTGCTTGATGGCCAGCACGTCGGGGTCGCGCACCGCCTCGCGCAGGAAGCGCACCACCGGCTCGAAGCTCTCGAACGGGTGGTGCAGCAGCACGTCGCCGCGCGCCAGCTGCGGCAGCAACGGCTGCTCGGCGTCGAGCGCCGCCGGCCAGCGGGGCTCCAAGCGCGGGAAGCGCAGCGCCTCGGCGTCGGCCTGGTCGATGAGCTGGTTCAGCCGCACCAGGTTGACCGGCCCGTTGACCTTGTACAGCGCCGACTCGGGCAGCGCGAACTGCTCCAGCAGGAAGCGCGCCAGCTCCGCCGGGCACGAGGCCACCACCTCCAGGCGGATGGCCTGGCCGAAGTGGCGCCGCGTCAGGTGGCTGCGCAGCGCCTGGCGCAGGTTGGTGACCTCGTCCTCGTCGACCTCGAGGTCGGAGTCGCGCGTGACGCGGAACTGCGAGAACGCCTCCACCTCGCGCCCCGGGAACAGCTCGCCCAGGTGGGCGCGGATCACGCTGGTCAGCAGCACGAAGCCCTGCGCGCTTCCGGTGAGCGTGCGCGGCAGCGCGATCACCCGAGGCAGCACGCGCGGCACCTTGACGATGGCGATCGGGTGGCTGCGCCCGAAAGCGTCGCGCCCGGCCAGGCGAACGATGAAGTTGAGCGACTTGTTGGCCACCTGCGGGAACGGGTGGCTCGGGTCCAGGCTGACCGGCACGAGCAGCGGGCGCACCTGCTGCTCGAAGAACTCGCGCACCCAGGCGCGCTGCGGCTCGCTGCGCTCGGCGTGGTTGAGCAGCACGATGCCGCGGCGGCGCAGCGCCGGCAGCACCTCGTCGTTGAGCAGCGCGTACTGCTCGGTGATCAGGTCGTGCGCCGCCTCGGCCAGGCCGGCGAGGTCGCCGCTGCGCCCCGCGGCCATCACGTCGGCCATGCGGATCTCGAAGAACTCGTCGAGGTTGCTGCTGACGATGGTGATGTAGCGCAGCCGCTCGAGCAGCGGCACGTCGGCGCGGCGCGCCTGCGCCAGCACGCGGCGGTTGAACTCGAGGATCGAGCGCTCGCGGTCCAGCAGCGGGGGCGGGGCGGGGGCGGCTTCGAGCGGCGGCGCTTCGCCACCCCGGGTGGCGTCGGTCATCGCTGCAGTTTACGCAGCCGCGATGACGGTTCCGTGACTGTCGGCCGCGATCAGAGCCTGAGCAGCTCGGCCCGGTAGTGCAGCAGCTCGTCGATCGACTCGTGCACGTCGGCCAGCGCGGTGTGCGACTGCGCCTTCTTGAAACCCTCCAGCACCGCGGGTTTCCAGCGCCGCGCCAGCTCCTTGAGCGTGCTCACGTCGAGGTTGCGGTAGTGGAAGAAGGCCTCCAGCCCGGGCATGTGGATGGCCAGGAAGCGCCGGTCCTGGCAGATGCTGTTGCCGCACATCGGGCTCTTGCCGCGCGGCACGTGGCGGGCCAGGAAGTCGATCACCTGCGCGCTCGCGGCCGCCTCGTCGATCGTCGAGGCGCGCACGCGTTCGGTGAGGCCGCTGCGGCCGTGCGTGCCCTTGTTCCAGGCGTCCATGCCGTCGAGCACGGCGTCGCTCTGGTGGATGGCGAGCACCGGGCCTTCCACGCGCTGCGTGACCTGCGCGTCGGTGACCACCACGGCCAGCTCGATGATGCGGTCGCGCTCGGGCACGAGGCCGGTCATCTCGAGGTCGATCCAGATCAGGTTGTGCTCGGAAAGCGGCAGGCTGGGGGCATTCATGCCGCTCATTGTCGGCGAACAGGCCCCGCCTACACTTGCGGCCCATGCCCTCCGACACGATCACCTGGGCCTTCGTGCTCGCGCTCGTCGCCTCGTACGCCGTGCGCAGCTGGCTCGCCCGGCGCCAGATGCGCCACGTGGCGGCGCACCGCGACACCGTGCCGGCCGCCTTCGCCGGCAGCGTGAGCCTGCAGGCGCACCACAAGGCCGCCGACTACACGCTGGCCAAGCTGCGCTTCGGCATGCTCGCCAGCGCCTTCGGCGTGGCCGTGCTGCTCGGCTGGACGCTGCTCGGCGGCCTCGATGCGCTCAACGTCGCGCTGCGCGAGGCGATCCAGCCGCGCTGGGGCGACATGGCCTACCAGCTGGCGCTGCTGGCGGCCTTCGCCCTGATCGGCGGCGCGCTCGAGCTGCCGCTCGGCTGGTACGAGACCTTCCGCCTCGAGCAGCGCTTCGGCTTCAACCGCATGACGCTCGGCCTGTGGATCAGCGACGGGCTGAAGGGCCTGACCCTCGGCGCCGTGCTCGGCCTGCCGCTGGCCGCCGTGGTGCTCTGGCTGATGGGCGCCTCCGGCGGCCTGTGGTGGCTGTGGGCCTGGGCCGTGTGGGTCGTCTTCAACCTCGTGCTGCTGGTCGTCTTCCCGGTCTTCATCGCGCCCTGGTTCAACAAGTTCGAGCCGCTCGCCGACGCCGCGCTCGAGGCGCGCATCAAGGGCCTGATGCAGCGCTGCGGCTTCGCCGCCAAGGGCCTGTTCGTGATGGACGGCAGCCGCCGCTCGGCGCACTCCAACGCCTACTTCACCGGGCTCGGCCGCAGCAAGCGCGTGGTGTTCTTCGACACGCTGCTGGCGCGCCTGTCGCCCGGCGAGATGGAGGCCGTGCTGGCGCACGAACTCGGGCACTTCAAGCACCGCCACGTGCTGCAGCGCGCGCTCGGCATCTTCGGCCTCAGCCTGCTCGGGCTGGCGCTGCTCGGCGGGCTGGCCGCGCAGAGCGGCTTCTACGCCGGCCTCGGCGTGGTGCCCAACCTCGAGGCGCCCAACGATGCGCTGGCGCTGATCCTGTTCTCGCTGGCGCTGCCGCCGTTCGGCTTCTTCGTCTCGCCGCTGCTCGCGCAGGTCTCGCGCCGGCACGAGTTCGAGGCCGACGCCTACGCCTGCCGCCAGGCCGACGGCCGCGCGCTCGGCAGCGCCCTCATCAAGCTGCACGAGGACAACGCGGCCACGCTGACGCCCGACCCGCTGTACGTGCGCTTCTACTACTCGCACCCGCCGGCCAGCGAGCGCCTGGCGGCCCTGCCCTCGCCTTGAGCGGCCGCCCCGAGCTCGACGGCGGCCTGGTCGTGGCCACGCACGGGCGCCACGTGATCGTGGAGGACGCCGAAGGGCGGCGCGTGCTGGCCCACCCGCGCGGCAAGAAGAGCGAGATCGTCGTCGGCGACCGCGTGCTGTGGCAGACCACCGGCGACGGCGGCGTGGTCGAGAAGATCGAGCCGCGGCGCAACCTGCTGTTCCGGCAGGACGAGTGGCGCAGCAAGTCCTTCGCCGCCAACCTCGACCAGCTGCTCGTGCTGGTGGCCGCGGCGCCGCCCTACTCCGAGAGCCAGCTCACGCGCGCGCTCGTCGCCGCCGGCGCGGCCGGCGTGCCGGCCTTCGTCGGCCTGAACAAGATCGACCTGCCGGAGGCGGACGCGGCGCGCGTGCGCCTGGCGCCGTACCGCGCGATGGGCGTCGAGGTGGTCGAGTTCGCGCTCAAGGCGCGGCCCGACGAGGCGCGCGCGCGCCTCGCGCCGCGGCTCGCCGGCCGCATCACGCTGGTGCTGGGGCCGAGCGGCATGGGCAAGAGCACGCTCATCAACCTGCTGGTGCCGCAGGCCGCGGCCCAGGTGGGGGAGATCTCGAGCGCGCTCAACGCCGGCAAGCACACGACGACGAGCACCAACCTGTACTGGCTGGACGCCGGGCGAACGGGCGCCTTGATCGACTCGCCGGGTTTCCAGGAGTTCGGCCTGCGCCAGATCGAGCCGACGCAGCTCGCTTCGCTGATGCCCGACCTGGCCGGCGCGCTCGGCCACTGCCGCTTCTACAACTGCACGCATCGCCACGAGCCCGGCTGCGGCGTGCGCGACGCGGTGGAGCGCGGCGCGATCAGCGCGACGCGCCACCGCATCTACGGCGAGCTGTTCGACGAGCTGAGCACGAAGCGCTGGTAGGGTGCAGCGGCGCCGTCAGCCGAGAATGTTGGCCAGCGTCAGCAGCGCCACCAGCAGCATCCACAGCACCACCGAGCGCCAGACGAGACCGACGACCGACTGCAGGTGCGCCGGCACCGCGGGCGTGCCGGCCGTCGAGCCGGCCGCGTCGGCGCTGCCCGGCTGCACGCCGGCGGTGAAGGTCTTGGAGCGGTCGGGCGTCACGCCGGGCGGCGCGGCGCCGCCGAGCTGCACGCCGACGGCGCCCGCGGCGGCCGCCAGGATGATGCCTTCGTTGGGGTGCTGCCACAGCGCGGCATCGCGCCGCCAGCTCGCCACCGCCTCCTCGAAGTTGCCGACCACCGCGAAGCCGAAGGCGGTGAGGCGCGCCGGCACGTGGTCGATGATGGCGAACAGGCGCCGCGAGAGCGCGAGCAGGCCCTCGCTGGCCGGCGCGTCGAGCGCACGCGAACGGTAGCCCCAGTAACGCGCCGAGAACTCGGCCATGCGGTACAGCACCGCGCCCATCGGCCCGAGGCCGATGGCCGACAGCGCGACGAACCAGAAGAACACCCCGAACACGTGGCGGTGCGCGGCGAGCAGCGAGTGTTCGATGACGTGGCGCAGCACCTCGGTGCGCGGCAGCTCGCTGGTGTCCAGGTGGCGCCACTGGCCGAGCAGGCGGCGCGCCTCGTTCTCGTCGCCGCGCTCGAAGGCGTCGCGGATGTCGGTGAAGTAGTGGCTGAACTGCCGGAAACCGAGCGTGAGGTAGAGGAAGACGACGTCGAGGGCGAGCGCCGCCACCATGCCATGCTCGCGCGCCGGCCAGTACAACGCGCCGGCCAGCAGCGCCGGCCCGAGCACCGAGACCAGCCACACGGCCCACACGTGGTGAGCGCGGCCGGCGTCGAAGTTGCGCCCGCACCAAGCCACCCAGCCGACCATCGCCTCGTGCACCTTGTTGTCACGCGGCAGCGGCTTGACCTGCTCGATCAGCAGCGCCAGCAGGACGGCGAAGAAGCTCATCCGGCTACGAGGCGAGGAAGCGGTAGAAGTTGCGCAGCATGGCCGCCGTGGCACCCCAGATGAAGTACTCGCGCTCCACGCCGTCGGCGCCCGGACCGCGCCAGGGCATCGACAGGAACTGGCGCTGGCCACCTTCGTAGACGAAGCGGTGGCGGCGGTGGTGGGCCGGCGTCATCAGGTAGGCCAGCGGCACCTCGAAGGCCTCGGCCACTTCGTGCGCGTCGAGCCTGACGTCGAAGGGCGGCGTGACGAGCGCCACCACCGGGGTGACGACGTAGCTCGTCACGGTGGCGTACGCGGGCAGTTCGCCGATGATCTCGACGTGGTGGCGCGCCAGGCCCACCTCCTCCTCGGTCTCGCGCAGCGCGGTGCCGGCCGGGCCGCCGTCGTCGGGCTCGCTGCGCCCGCCGGGGAAGCTGATCTGGCCGGCGTGGTCGCGCAGGTGCTCGGTCCGGCGCGTCAGCAGCACCTGCAGGCCGCCCGGCCGCTTGACCAGCGGCACCAGCACCGCCGCCGCGGTGGGCTCGCGCTCGACGAACACGCGGCCGTCGCCGCTGAACTCGGGCGTCCACGGCGGGCTCGCCGCGAAGCGCGCGCGCAGCGCCGCCTCGTCGAGCCGATCGGGCGGCACGGCGGGCAGGTGCTCGTCGGTGCCGGCCACCGGCACCGCATGGGGATGGAGGATGCGCGGCGGCGTGGGGCGCGCCATCGGCCCGCGGTTCAGCCCATTCAGGCCAGCTTGGCCTTGATGCGCGCCGACTTGCCGCTGCGCTCGCGCAGGAAGTACAGCTTGGCGCGACGCACGTCGCCGCGGCGCTTGACCTCGATGCCGGCGATCAGCGGGCTGTACAGCTGGAAGGTGCGCTCGACGCCTTCGCCGCTGGACACCTTGCGCACGATGAAGCTCGAGTTCAGGCCGCGGTTGCGCTTGGCGATGACCACGCCTTCGTAGGCCTGCACGCGCTTGCGGGTGCCTTCGACGACGTTGACGTTGACGATCACCGTGTCGCCGGGGGCGAATTCGGGGATGTTCTTGGCCAGGCGCGCGATCTCTTCGCGCTCGAGGGTGGCGATCAGGTCCACGGGGTGCTCCGGATCGATCGTGCAGCGGGCGTTGTTGAAATGGGAGAGGCCCGGCAGAGGATCGAAAAGCTGCGGATTATAGGCCGAGCGAGGCGAGGAAGCGCTCGTCGGCGGCCGAGAGCCGGCCCGCGGCGCGCGCCGCGGCGACCAGGTCGGGCCGCCGGCGCGCCGTGAGTTCGAGCGCGCGCTCGCGCTGCCAGCGCGCGATGTCGGCATGGTGGCCCGACAGCAGCACCGCCGGCACGGCGCGCTCGTCGCCGTCGATGGCGAGCCGCTCGGGCCGGCTGTAGCAGGGGCCCTCGAGCAGGCCGTCGGAGAAGCTGTCCTGCTCGTGCGAGGGCGCGCTCAGCACGCCCTCCTGCAGGCGCGCCACCGCGTCGAGCAGGGCCAGCGCGGGCAGCTCGCCGCCCGAGAGCACGAAGTCGCCCAGGCTCAGCTCGTGGGTGACGCGCGCGTCGATGAAACGCTGGTCCACGCCTTCGTAGCGGCCGCACACGAGCACGGCGCCCGCGCCCTGCGCGAACTCGCGCACCAGGGCCTGGTCGAGGCGCCGGCCGGTGGGCGTGAAGTGCACCACGGGCGCGACTGTGCCGCGCTCGCCGCGCTCGGCGCGCACGGCGTCGAGCGCACGCAGCAGCGGCTCGGCCAGCATCACCATGCCGGGGCCGCCGCTGTAGGGGCGGTCGTCGACGCGGCGGTAGGTGTCCTCGGCGAAGTCGCGCAGCAGCCACAGGCGCACGGTGATGCGGTCCTCGAAGGCGCGCCGCGTGATGCCCGTGACGAGGTGCGGGGCGAACAGCTCCGGGAACAGCGTGATCACGTCGAAGCGCATCGTCGGCGGCTCAGTAGTCGGCGTGCCAGTCGACGCGGATGACCTTGGCGTCGCGGTCGACGCCGTCGACGTAGGCGGCGACGAAGGGGATCAGGATCTCGGCCGGGGCTTCGTCTCGCCCTTCGCCTTCTGCGTCGCCGCGCCCCGCCGCCGGCTGCACGCACAGCACGCTCTGCGGCCCGGTCTCGAGCAGGCCGCTGACGTGCCCGAGCAGGCTGCCGTCGCGGTTGTGCACCGCCATGCCGATCAGGTCGACCCAGTAGAACTCGTCGTCGGCCGTGCTCGGGAAGCTGGCGCGCGAGACGAAGACGCGGGCGCCGGCGAGCTGGTCCGCGGCGTCGCGGTCGTCCAGGTCGTCGCAGGTGGCAACGACGTGGTCGCCGTGCTCGCGCGCCTGGCGCACGCGCAGCAGCGGCGGCAGCGCGGGCGCTCCCCGCCGCGGCCCCTCGGCCGCACGCAGGAACCAGCGCTTGGAGGAGAACAGGGCCTGCGGGTCGCGCGCGAACGGCTTGAGCTTGATGCCGCCCTTCACGCCCCAGGCGCCGACGACGCGCGCCACTTCCACGGCGTCGTCTGGGAAGGCCGGCGTCTCGGAAGACGCCGGGTTCGTCACGCCGCCTTCTTGGCCTGCTCGACCAGGCGCTTGACGGTGGGCGACAGCTGCGCGCCGACGCCGGCCCAGTGCGTGACGCGGTCCATCGCCACGCGCAGCGGCTGGTCGCCGCCGGCGGCCATCGGGTTGTAGAAGCCGATGCGCTCGATGAAGCGGCCGTCGCGCCGATCACGCGAGTCGGCGACGACGATGTTGTAGAAGGGGCGCTTCTTCGCGCCACCGCGGGCCAGACGGATCACGACCATGTTGGTTCAACCTTGTAGCTGGACGAGCCGTGCCGCGGGAGACACACCGGGCCATCGCTCCAAAACCGACGCACCGGGCACCGTAGATACGCCACCGGCCTGAGCCGGGGCCAGCGCCCGAGAACCGCGCATTATAGTCGCGCGCCTTCGTTCTCCTGCCTTCGCTGCCAGCGCCGCCGCCTTGCATTACCGCTCCAAGACCCTCGCCGCATGGCTGGCCGTGCTCGGCGGCACGCTCGGGCTGCACCGCCTGTACCTGCGCGGCTTCGGCGACGCGCTCGGCTGGCTGCACGCGCTGCCCACCGCGGCCGGCCTGATCGGGCTCAACCGGCTGCTCACGCTCGGCCAGGACGACCGCCTGGCCTGGCTGCTGCTGCCCCTTCTCGGGCTGATGATCGCGCAGGCGATGCTCTGCGCCATCGTCTACGCGCTGACGCCCGACGAGAAGTGGGACGCGCGCCACAACCCGGGGCGCACCGGCGTGGCCACCGGATGGGGCCCGGTGCTGGCGGCCGTGCTCGCGCTGCTGCTCGGCGGCGGCGTGCTGATGAGCACCATCGCCTACAGCGGGCAGAAGTTCTTCGAGTGGCAGCTCGAGCAGGAAGCCGCCGCCGCTAGAACAACCAGTCGCTGAGCAGGCAGAACGCGGCGGCGATCAGTCCGCTGGCCGGGATCGTGACCAGCCAGGCGATCAGGATGTTGCCGGCCAGCCCCCAGCGCACGGCGTTGGCATTGCGCACCGAGCCCACGCCGTAAATGGCGCCGGTGATGGTGTGCGTGGTCGACACCGGCACGCCCAGCCCGGTGGCCGCGAACAGCGTGATCGCGCCGCCCGTCTCGGCGCAGAAGCCGCCCACCGGCTTGAGCTTGGTGATGCGCTGGCCCATCGTCTTGACGATGCGCCAGCCGCCGAACAGCGTGCCCAGGCCGATCGCCAGGTAGCAGCTCCAGATCACCCAAGCCGGCGGCGCCTTGTCGGAGGCGGCGGTCACGCCGGCGGCGATGAGCAGCAGCCAGATGATGCCGATCGTCTTCTGCGCGTCGTTGCCGCCGTGGCCGAGCGAGTACAGCCCCGCCGAGACGAGCTGCAGCCGGCGGAACCAGCCGTCGGCGAGCAGCGGCGACGTTCGTCGCAGCAGCCAGGCCACGCCCACCATCAGCAGCGAGCCGAAGATGAAGCCGAGCATCGGCGAGACGAAGATGAAGGCGAAGGTCTTCAGGATGCCGGCGCCGATGAGCGGCGCGAAGCCGGCCTTGGCCAGCGTGGCGCCGACGATGCCGCCGATCAGCGCGTGCGAGCTCGACGACGGGATGCCGTACCACCACGTGATCACGTTCCAGGCGATGGCGCCGATCAGCGCGCCGAAGACGATGTGCTGGTCCACCACCGTCGGGTCGACGATGCCCTTGCCCACGGTGGCCGCCACCTTGAGCTGGAAGACGAAGATCGCCACCACGTTGAAGAAGGCGGCGAAGGCCACCGCCTGGTAGGGCTTGAGCACGCCGGTGGAGACCACCGTGGCGATCGAGTTCGCGGCGTCGTGGAAGCCGTTCATGAAGTCGAACACCAGGGCCAGCACGACCAGGGTCACGAGGACCCACAACGCCATCTGCATCGACTGCACGGTGCGGCCGCCGGCTCAGGAGTTCTCGAGCACGATGCCTTCGACCAGGTTGGCCACGTCCTCGCAACGGTCGGAGATCGACTCCAGGTGCTCGTACACGGCCTTCAGCTTGATCAGCTCGCGCGTGTCGGGCTCGTCGCGGAACAGGCGCGACATGGCGCTGCGCATCACGCGGTCGGCGTCGGACTCGAGCTGGTCGATCTCGGCGCAGGTCTTGAGCGCGCCTTCGGCCACCTCGGGCTGGCGCAGCCGCGGCAGCAGCGCCACCGCCGACTGCACGCGCTCGCAGCAGCGCACCGAGATCTCCGAGAGCTGGATCACGTCCTCCGAGAGGCGGCGGATGTCGTACAGCGACATCACCTCGCTGGTGTCCTGCAGCAGGTCGAGCACGTCGTCCATGGCGTCGATCAGCTTGTGGATCTGGTCGCGGTCGATCGGCGTGATGAAGCTCTTGTGCATCAGCCGGTGCACCTGGGCGGTGATGCGGTCGGCGGCGCGCTCCGCGTCGCCCACCGCGGTGGCGTACTTGTCGCGCGCGGCGGCGTCGGCGTAGTGCTGCACCATCGCGAGGAAGGCGCGGGCACCCTCCGCGATGTGCTGCCCGTGCTCGTTGAACAGCTCGAAGAAGTTGCCCTCGCGCGGCAACAGCTTGCCGAAGACCATGTGCCCTCCTGGACGTGTCGCCGAAAGGTCATCGGCTTGTCACGCGGGCATTCTAGGAGTCCGGACGGCGCCCCGTTCAGCTCCTGAAGATGAAGTAGACGGCGCCGACCAGGCACAGCGCGGCCCACAGGTAGTCCCACTTCAGCGGCTGGTGCATGTACAGCACGGCGAAGGGCACGAACACCGCGAGCGTGATCACCTCCTGCGCGATCTTCAGCTGCGCCAGGCTGTAGCCGCCGGCGTAGCCGATGCGGTTGGCCGGCACCTGCAGCAGGTACTCGAACAGCGCGATGCCCCAGCTGACCAGCGCCGCGAGCACCCAGTGCCGGTGGCCGAGGTTCTTCAGGTGGCCGTACCAGGCGAACGTCATGAAGACGTTGGACAACACCAGCAGGCCGAAGGTCTGCACGGCCAGCGGCAGACCGCCGAGCAGGCTCACGTCGGCAGGTCCACGTCCACGTCCACGTGTGCGGTGCCGCCGTCGGCGCGCCCGCCGGGACGGCGACGCCGGCGGCGGCGCTTGCGCGGGACCGAGGCGGGCGTGGCGTCGGGGGGCAGCTCGGCCGCCGCAGCGGATTCGGCGGGAGCGGCGTCCGCGCCGGCGCTGCTGCCGGGCACCGCCGCAGCGACGCGCCGCACGCGCTGCGTGGACGACGTGCGCAGCTCGCCGAGCATCGCTTCGCGGTCCTCGTCGCTGCCGAGGTGGAAGTCCTCCCACCAGTCGGCCAGCTCGGCGCTCAGCTCGCCGGCGTCGGCGCGCAGGCGCAGGAAGTCGTAGCCGGCCCGGAAGCGCGGCTGCTCGATCAGCGCGCGCACCGAGCCGACGCTGCGCCGCTCCAGCCGCGGCTGCATGAACCAGATCTCGCGCATGTCGGCGGCCAGCTTGCCGCGGCCGGAGATGTCGCCGATGCGCGCGTCGAACACCGCGTCCACCGCCTGCTGCAGCGCCGGGAAGGCCGGCTCGCCGCGTGCGCGCGCCTGCTGCCAGCGCTCGGTGACGTCGTGCCACAACATGCAGGCGAGCATGAAGCTCGGCGCCACGGCGCGGCCCTCGGCGACGCGGCGGTCGGTGTCCTCGAGCGCCAGGCGCACGAAGGTCTCGCGCTCGCGGCTGGCGCCGGCCAGCGCCGCCTCGAGCACCGGGAACACGCCGCGATCCAGGCCGTAGCGGCGCAGCTGCGCCACGCTGGCGATGGCATGCCCGGTCTGCAGCAGCTTGATCATCTCGTCGAACAGGCGCGAGGCCGGCACGTTGGCCAGCAGCGCGCTCATCGCGCGGATCGGCCGCTCGGTGCCGGGCTCGATGGCGAAGCCGAGCTTGGCCGCGAAGCGCAGCACGCGCAGGATGCGCACCGGGTCCTCGCGGTAGCGCGCCTCGGCCTCGCCGATCATGCGCAGCACGCGTGCGCGCGCGTCGGCCAGGCCGCCGTGGTAGTCGACCACCACCTGCGCCACCGGGTCGTAGTACATCGCGTTGATCGTGAAGTCACGCCGCGCCGCGTCCTCGATCTGCGGGCCCCAGACGTTGTCGCGCAGCACGCGGCCGCTGGCATCGACGACGTGCTTCTTGTCGGGCATCTCGGCGAGTGCCGCCTTGCTCGTCTTCTCGTTGCCCGCCACCTGCTCGGCGGCGGCGGTGTCGAGGTAGGCGCGGAAGGTGCTCACCTCGATCGTCTCGTGCTCGCGCCCGCGCCCGAACACCACGTGCACGAGGCGGAAGCGCCGTCCGATGATGAAGGCGCGCCGGAACAGCGCCTTCACCTGCTCGGGCGTGGCGTCGGTGGCGACGTCGAAGTCCTTGGGCCTGAGGCCGACGATCAGGTCGCGCACCGCGCCGCCGACGATGTAGGCCTCGTGGCCGGCGTCCTTCAGCGTCTTGACCACGCGCACCGCGTTGGCGTCGAGCGCCGCGGCGTCGATGCGGTGCTCGTCGGGGCCGAGTTCGCGCCGCACGCCCAGCGGGATGGCCGGCGCCGCGGCGGCGGCCTCGGGCGCGGCGGCCGGAGGGGCGGTCTTGCGGAGCAGGCGGTCGATGAACTTCTTGATCATGGAAAGAGCTTGAGCACGGTCCAGCCACGTTCGCGGGCGATGCGCTCGAGCGCCGCGCCCGGGTTGGTGGCCACCGGGTGCGAGACCTGCTCGAGCAGCGGCAGGTCGTTGGTGGAATCGCTGTAGAAGGTGCTGCGCTCGAAGTCGGCGAGGCGCTGGCCGCGCGAGGCCAGCCAGTCGTGCACGCGCGTCACCTTGCCCTCGCGGAAGGCCGGCACGCCGCGGATCGCGCCGCTCGGGCGGCCGGCGGCGTCGCGTTCCAGCTCGGTGGCGATGAGCACGTCGAAGCCGAACAGCGCCGCGATCGGCCGCGTCACGAAGTCGTTGGTGGCCGTCACCAGCGCCATCAGGTCACCGGCGCGGCGGTGGCGCTCGACGAGCTCGATGGCCTGCGGCCGCAGCATCGGCCGGATCACCTCGTCGATGTAGCGCCGCGACAGCGCCTTCACCTCGTCGGCCGGGCGCGTGCGCCAGTCGGCGGTGATGAAGTCGACGTAGGCGTGGATGTCCAGGCGGCCGGCCTGGTAGTCGGCGAAGAAGGCGTCGTTGCGGCGCCGGAACGCCTCGCCATCGACGCCGCCGTGGGTGACGAGGAACTCGCCGAAGGCGTGGTCGGAGTCGCCGGGCAGCAGCGTGCCGTCGAGGTCGAAGAGCGTGAGCTTCATCGGCGGCGGGCTCAGGCGGTGGCGGCCTGCTCGGCCAGCATCTGGCGCACCAGCGGCACCGTCACCGCGCGCGAGCGCGCGAGCGCGAACGCGTCGAGGCGGTCGAGCAGGCGCATCAGCTGCGCCAGGTCGCGCGGGAAGCGCGTCAGCAGGTGGTCCATCACGTCGTCGGACAGGAAGATGCCGCGCCGGTCGGCCTCGCGGCGCAGCGCGGCGCGCGTCTGGTCCTCGTCGAGCGCGGCGAGCGCGAACACATGGCCCCAGGCCAGGCGCGTGCGCAGGTCGTCGCGCAGCGGCAGGTCCACCGGCGGCAGACGGCCGGCGGCGGCCACCTGGACGCCGGCGCTGGCGGCCTCGATGAAGAGCGCGAAGGCGGCCTGCTGCGCGGCGGCGTCGAGGGCCTCGCAGCGGTCGATGACCACGAGCGCCCAGTCCGGCTGCAGCGTCCACGGCAGCGCGTCGGCGGCGTCGAACCAGCCGAGCTTGAGGCCGGCGCCCTGGCAGCGCCGCGCCAGGGCGCGCAGCAGGTGCGTCTTACCGGTGCCCGAGTCGCCCCACAGGTAGACCGGCGCCGCGGGCAGCACGAGCGCGCGCAGGTGCTCGAGCGCAGCGGCATTGGGGCCGGGCACGAAGCTGTCGAAGCTGGGCTCGGGTTCGGGGCCGATGGCAAGCGGGATCTGCCTCATCGCGCGGTGTCGGCGGCTACTGCAGGCGCGCGCCGGGCCGGCGGCGCCAGGCGCGCATCAGTTCGCGCAGACGCGGTGCGTCGGCGGCGTCGGGCTCGTGCCCGAGGTAGGCCTCGAGGTCGTCGGCGGCCAGGTCGGGGCGGCCCAGTTCGGCCAGCACGAGGGCGCGGTCGCGCCGCTCCTCCCAGGCCTCGGGCAGCAGGATCACCAGGCGGTGCATCACCGCCAGCAGGCGCGGCCAGTCGCGCGCGCCGCGGTGGATCTCCTTGAGGTTGCGCAGCAGCCGCGCGATCACGGCGCGCGGCTCGGCGGCCTGCAGGAACAGGCCGAGCGGCGCCTCGTCGTCGCCGACCAGGCCGCGCTGGCGGCAGTAGGGCTGCAGCCATTCCTCGAGGTCCTCGCGCGAGAGCGAGCGGCCGTTGAACGGGTCGATCACCACCTCGCCCAGCTGGCTGCCGGTGTGCAGGTGCAGCTTGACGAGGAAGTGGCCCGGGAAGGACACGCCGCGCGCCTGCAGCCCGAGCTGGCTGGCCAGCTCCACGTACAGCAGCGCCAGCGTGATCGGGATGCCGCGGCGCCGGCGCAGCACCTCGGGCAGGTAGCTGTTGCGGCGGTCGTAGTAGTCGTTGACGTTGCCCTGGAAGCCGAGCTCCTGGAAGAAGTAGCGGTTGAGCAGGCGCACGCGCTGGATCGGCGCCGCGTCGGCCGGGATGCGGCGCTTGAGCGTGGCGGCCAGCGCATCCACCTCGGCCAGCACGGCCTGCGGATCGAGCCCGGGCTCGTCGTCCTGCGCCACCGCGACCGCGGCCTCCAGCACCGACAGGCTGGCGTCGTCGGCCACCAGGGCCGCGAAGTACTCCAGCGCGGTGGGCGCCTCGAAATGCAGATGTCCTGCCATCGGCTGCCAGTGTAGGTCAGGCCCGGCGCATGAAGTCGCGCGGACGCACGCCGCAGGCCAGCAGCACGGCGAAGTACAGCAGCGCCACGCCGGCCAGCACCGCGGCCACGAGGCCGGCACGCTGGGCCCAGGCTGACTGCAGGCCGATCCAGTCGATGCCGCGCGCCGCCGCCCAGAGCGCCGCGCCGAGCGCGAGGTTGGCCAGCCCCACCTTGGCGCCGAAGGCAGCCCAGCCCGGGCGCGGCCGGTACAGGCCCTTGCGCAGCAGGCCGCCGAGCAGCAGGCCGGCGTTGACGAGCGCGCCCAGGCCGATCGACAACGCCAGCCCGGCGTGGCCGAGCCAGGGCACGAGCACCAGGTTCAGCACCTGGGTGGCCGCCAGCACGCCGATGGCGATCTTCACCGGCGTCTTGATGTCGGCGCGGGCGTAGAACGCCGGCGCCAGCACCTTGATCGCGATCAGCCCGAGCAGGCCGACGCCGTAGCCGCGCAGCGCGAGCACGGTGCTGTGCACGTCGAGCGCGCCGAACTTGCCGTAGTGGTAGAGCACGGTCACCAGGCCCACCGGAAACAGCAGCAGCGCCAGCGCGCAGGGCAAGGCCAGCATCAGCACGAGGCGCAGGCCCCAGTCGAGCAGGCCCGAGTAGGCCTCGGCGTCGCTGCGCGCCTGCGCCGACGAGAGCTGTGGCAGCAGCACCACGCCGAGCGCCACGCCGAGCAGCGCGGTCGGGAACTCCATGAGCCGGTCGGCGTAGGTCAGCCACGACACCGCGCCCACCGCCACGTGCGAGGCGATCTGCGTGTTGATGACGAGCGACAGCTGCGCCACCGACACGCCGAGCAGCGCCGGCGCCATCTGGCGCAGCACCTGGCGCGTGCCGGCGTGGCGCCAGGCCGCGGCCAGCGCGGCCGGCGCGAGGCCCAGGCGCGGCAGGCGGCCGATGCGCGCCAGCGCCGGCACCTGCACGGCCGCCTGCAGCAGCCCGCCGACGATCACGCCGCCGGCCAGCGCCAGGATCGGCTCGATGCCCCAGCGCGCCAGCCACGGCGCGCCCCACCAGGCGGCCGCGATCACGCTCAGGTTGAGCAGCACCGGCGTGACCGCCGGCACCGCGAAGCGACGCCAGGTGTTGAGGATGCCGGCAGCCAGCGCCACCATCGACATCAGGCCGATGTAGGGGAACATCCAGCGCGTCAGCTGCACCGCCAGATCGAACTGCGCCAGCCCCGAGCCGATCAGCCACACCAGCACCGGCGCGCCGGCCACGCCCACCACGCAGGTGGCGAGCAGCACCCAGGCCAGCACGGTGGCGATGGCGTCGATCAGCGACTGCGTGGCCGCCTCGCCCTCGCGCTCGCGCGTGGCCGCCAACAGCGGCACGAAGGCCTGCGAGAACGCGCCTTCGGCGAACAGCCGGCGGAACAGGTTGGGGATGCGGAACGCGACGTTGAAGGCGTCGGTGGCGGCGCTGGCGCCGAAGCCGGCGGCGATGAGCTGCTCGCGCACCAGCCCGGTGATGCGGGAGACCAGCGTCAGCAGCGATACGGTGGAAGCGGCCTTCAGCAGGTTCACGGGCGGCGCGGATTATAGAGAGCCGACCCCGGCAGCCCCTGGCAGGTCGGCATGCCGCTGCTATACTCTCGCGCTTCGCCCTACACCGCCTACAGTCCGGGATCCATCCGCATGGCCACCTCGTCCAAAGCCAAGAAGAAGACCGTCCGCCTCGCCTCGGGCCGCAAGCGCGCCCGCCAGGACGTCGAGCTCAACGCCCACAACAGCGCGCTGCGCTCGCGTTTCCGCAGCGTGGCCAAGGGCGTGCTCAAGGCGGTGGCCGGCGGCGACAAGACCAAGGCGACCGAGGCCTTCAAGGCCGCGCAGAGCGTGATCGACTCGGTGGCCGAAAAGGGCATCTTCCACAAGAACAAGGCGGCGCGCGTGAAGAGCCGCCTGGCGGCCAGGGTCAAGGCGCTGGCGCTGGCCTGATCGGCCCGCAGCGTCGATCCGGCAAGGCCCGCTTCGCGGGCCTCTTGCTTCCGAGGCCCGCTTCGCGGGCCTTGTGCTTTTCAGCCCCCGCCGGTCACCTCGGTCACCTTGAGGCCGTTGTCGCGGGCGAAGTTCATCACGAAGTCCCAGGCCATCGGCTCGATCTCGCGCAGCGCCTCGTTGACGAGCACGCAGCGCACGCCCGCCACAGTCTGCGGCACGCAGTACGGCGAGTAGCCGATGAAGCCGCCGATGCCGGCAGCCGGCCCGCCGGGGCGGAAGCTCGACATCGCACCGGCCAGGCGCTCGGCCCAGTCGCTGGGGCGGAAGGTGCGGCCGTCGAGCGTGACGCCGTGGATGTGGAACTGGCGGTGCGCGGTGGAGGTCATCGGCTGCGGCCAGGGGCAACCGCCGGCCGGGGGCTGCGGGCGCACGACGGGTGCAGCGCGCCCACGCAGCGCACGCATTGTGCCAACGCTGCTGATGGGAAGCTGACGTTCGGCGTACATCGACTCCGTGACATCGGCCGAAGCACACCCCACCTTTAGAATGAAACCCGTCTTCACTGGAGGCTTGCCGATGAACGCCCCCGAATCCAGCAAGGCCCTCGCCGGGCCGATGCCCCATGTGCTCAACACCTACGGCCGCCTGCCGCTGGCGTTGAGCCATGGCCGCGGCTGCTGGGTCTGGGACACGCGCGGCAAGAAGTACCTCGACGCGCTCGGCGGCATCGCCGTCAACACGCTCGGCCATGGCCACCCCAAGCTGGTGCCGGCGCTGCAGGACCAGGTCGCCAAGATGATCCACTGCAGCAACTACTACGAGGTGCCGCTGCAGGAGCAGCTCGCCGCCAGGCTGTGCGAGATCTCGGGCCTGTCCGGCGCCTTCTTCTGCAATTCGGGGCTCGAGGCCAACGAGGGCGCGATCAAGATCGCGCGCAAGTTCGGCCACGACAAGGGCATCGAGCGCCCGGAGATCATCGTCTACGAGAAGGCCTTCCACGGGCGCTCGATCGCCACCCTGTCGGCCACCGGCAACACCAAGGTGCAGAAGGGCTTCGAGCCGCTCGTCGAGGGCTTCGTTCGCGTGCCGCTCAACGACATCGCCGCGATCGAGCAGGTGGCGCGCAGCAACCCCAACGTCGTCGCCGTGTTCCTCGAGGTCATCCAGGGCGAAGGCGGCATCAACCCCACGCGCGCCGAGTACCTGCGTGCGCTACGCAGGATCTGCGACGAGCGCGACTGGCTGCTCATGCTCGACGAGGTGCAGTGCGGCCTCGGCCGCACCGGCAAGTGGTTCGCCCACCAGTGGGCCGGCATCCAGCCCGACGTGATGCCGCTCGCCAAGGGCCTGGGCTCGGGCGTGCCGATCGGCGCCATCGTCTGCGGGCCGCGCGCCGTCAACGTGCTCGGCCCGGGCAACCACGGCACCACCTTCGGCGGCAACCCGCTGGCCATGCGCGCCGGCGTCGAGACGCTGCGCATCGTCGAGGAAGACGGCCTGCTCGCCAACGCCGCCGCGGTGGGCGAGGTGCTGATGAAGGCGCTGCGCGAGGGCCTCGCCGGCGAGAAGGGCGTGCTCGAGTACCGCGGCCAGGGCCTGATGATCGGCATCGAGCTCGACCGGCCCTGCGCCGCGCTGCTGGGCCGCGCCGCCGACGCCGGGCTGATGATCAGCGTGACCGCCGAGCGCGTGGTGCGCCTGCTGCCGCCGCTCATCCTCAGCGCCGACGAGGCGCGCCAGATCGCCGCCATCCTGTGCCCGCTGATCAAGGCCTTCCTCGCCGAGCCCGCGCCGAAGGCATGAAACCCGGCCCCGGCCTGATCAGGCACTTTCTGCAGTTCAAGGACCTGCGGGCCGAGGAGTACGCCTACCTCTTCGAGCGCACGCGCATCATCAAGACGCGCTTCAAGAACTACGAGCGCTACCAGCCGCTGGCGGACCGCACGCTGGCCCTGATCTTCGAGAAGGCCAGCACGCGCACGCGCGTCAGCTTCGAGGCCGGCATGTACCAGATGGGCGGCTCGGTGGTGAACCTGACGAGCGGCGACAGCCAGTTCGGCCGCGACGAGCCGGTGGAGGACGCGGCGCGCGTCATCAGCCGCATGGTCGACCTGGTGATGATCCGCACCTTCGAGCAGGCCAAGATCGAGCGCTTCGCGGCGCACTCGCGCGTGCCGGTGATCAACGGGCTGACCAACGAATACCACCCGTGCCAGATCCTGGCCGACCTGTACACCTTCATCGAGCACCGCGGCACCCGCGGCGGCGAGGCCGACCCGCTGGCCTGCCTGCGCGGCAAGGTGGTGGCCTGGGTCGGCGACGGCAACAACATGGCCAACACCTGGCTGCAGGCGGCCGACCTGCTCGGCTTCACGCTGCACGTGAGCACGCCGGGCGGCTACGAGATCGACCCGCGCCTGGCCGGCGTGGCCAACCCGGCCTGCGTGAAGACCTTCAAGAGCCCGTTCGCCGCCTGCGAGGGCGCGCACCTCGTCACCACCGACGTGTGGACGAGCATGGGCTTCGAGGCCGAGAGCGACCAGCGCGCCGCCGCCTTCGCCGACTGGTGCGTCGACGCGCAGATGATGCAGCTGGCGCAGCCCGACGCCCTCTTCATGCACTGCCTGCCCGCGCACCGCGGCGAGGAGGTGGCCGCCGAGGTCATCGACGGCCCGCAGAGCGTGGTCTGGGACGAGGCCGAGAACCGCCTGCACGTGCAGAAGGCGCTGATGGAGTACCTGCTGCTCGGCCGCATCGGCTAGCAGTCTGCGCGGTGCGCCGGCAGGCCGGCGCTAGCATCGCGAGGGTATGGATGCCGCCCAGGTGTCGCTGCTCGGGGCGCCGCTGCTGCGCGTGGACGGCAGCGCCGTGCCGTGGCAGCCCGAGCGCCGTTATCAGCTGCTGGCGCTGCTGGCGCTGAACAGCGGGCAGTGGCTGGCACGTGACCAGGTGGCGGCGCTGCTGTGGCCCGGTCACGAACCGGCACAGGCCCGGCGCAACCTGCGCAAGGTGGTGCTGCGCGCCCGCGAGGTGCCCGGCGCGCACACACTCGAGGCCACCGAACATGCGTTGCGCTGGTCGGTCGCCACCGACCTGCAGGCCTTCGGCGCCGCGTTCGCGGCCGGCCGCGCTGCCGAGGCCATGGCGCTCGGCCGCGGGCCACTGCTGGCGGGCCTGGACGCCGCCGACTCGCCGGAGTTCAACGAATGGCTGGCCGGCGAGCGCCGCCATTGGGCCGAGTCGTGGCGCCAGGCCGCCCTGGCCGCCGCCGCGGCCGCGGCCGAGCCGGCCGAACGCATCGACATCGCCCGGCGCCTGCTCGCGGTCGACCCGCTCGACGAGGCCGCGGTCGAGATCTGCCTGCGCGCCGAACTCGCGCTCGGACACACGCAGCGCGCGCACCGGCTCTACAGCGACTACGCCGAGCGCCTGGCCGAGGCCTTCGGCGTCGAGCCTTCGAGCGCGCTGCGCAGCCTGGCCGCTGCGCCCGCTGCGGCCGCGGCAGCCGCGCCGGAGGGCCCGGCCGCCTCCGCGGTCGACGCGAGGGCCGGCGAGTTCATCGGCCGTCGCCACGAGCTGAAGGAGATCGCGCGCTGGCTGGCGCGCGACGACTGCCGCCTGCTCACGCTGCTCGGACCGGGCAGCATCGGCAAGAGCAGCCTGGCGCGCCAGGCCGTGCGTGAGCTCGCCGCGTCCTACCCGGGCGGCACCGGCTGGGTCGAACTGCAGGACCTGACCTCGCTGCCCGCGGTGGTGACGCGCCTGGCGCAGGTGCTGGGCGTGCAGCCCGGCGACGCGGGTGATCCGCTGGCGCCGATCGTGCGCCACCTCCAGGGCGGCGCGCGCCGCCTGCTGGTGCTCGACAACGGCGAGCATCTGGCCGAACTGCCGGCCCTGCTGGACCGCCTCGGCCGCGACGGCACCCACCTGCAGGCGCTGCTGACCTCGCGCGTGCGCAGCCAGGTCGCGCACGAGCGGCTGCTGGCGCTCGAGGGCCTGGCCATCCCCGACGAGGACAGCCGCGACGTCGAGGCGGCGGCCGCGTTCGACGCCATCCGCCTGTTCGAGCGTCGCGCCGCCGCGGCGGTGCGCGGCTTCGAGCTGCGGCACCACCTCGAGGCCGTCATCGGCATCGTCGAGTGGGTCGGCGGGCTGCCGCTGGCCATCGAGCTGGCGGCGGGCTGGGTGCGCCTGCTGCCGCCGCGCGAGATCCTGAGCGAGCTGCAACAGTCGATCGACGTGCTGGAGCACGACCCGGCCGCGGGCGGCGAGCCGGCGCGCCCCGAGCACCACAGCATGCGCGCGGTGCTCGAGCGCTCGTGGCAACTGCTCGGGCCGCGCGAGCGCGAGGCGATGGTGTCGCTCGCGGTGTTCCAGGGCGGCTTCACGCGGCGCGCGGCGCTGGAGGTGGCCGCGGTGCCGCTGCCGCTGCTGTCTTCGCTGGTCGACAAGAGCCTGTTGAAGATCGGCGACGACGGTCGCTTCGGCATGCACCCGCTGGTGGCCGCCGACGCGAGCGCGCGCGCCGCCGGCGACGCGCCGCGGCAGGCCGCCCTGCGGGACCGCCATGCCGATTTCTTCGCGCAGCAGCTCGCCGCCCTGGCCGCGCAGCACACCGGCGACCACCGGCCGATCGTCGCCGCGCTGGAGGCGGACCTGGCGAACTGCCGGTGCGCCTGGGCGCATGCCATCGCCGCGCCGCGGCCCGACGTGGTGGCGAAGATGAGCCCGGCCTGGCGGCGCTACGTCATGGCCAACGGGCGCTTCGAGGACGGGCGCCGCCACTTCGAGTGCGCGCTCGCGCTGCCCGAGCGGGCCGATGCCGCGCCCGCACGCGCCGAGGCGCGCGCCACGCTGGCGTGGCTCGCCATCGCGCGGCACGACGTCGACGGCGCCCATGCGCTGGCGCGCGAGGCCCTGGCCGAGGCCGAACGCATCGAGGCCACGCGCCTGATCGCCGATTGCAGCCTCACGCTCGGCGTGGCGCATGCCGAGCAGCTGCGCTACGCCGACGCCGAGACCTGGTTCGCGCGCGCGCTGCAAGTGGCCTCGCAGCACGGCCACCGCTCCGAGCTCGGGCGCGCGCTGAACAGCCTGGGCACGCTGGCCATGCGGCGCGGCGAGCACGACGACGCGCTGGCCCACTACGGCCGCGCGCTGACCGCGTTCCGCGATCTCGGCGACCACACCAACGTCGCCCGCATCCTGATGAACAGCGGCGTGATCGGCATGTCGCGCCTGGCCTGGCCGGCGGCCAAGGACGCCTTCGAGCAGGCCCTGCGCTACACGCTCGCGCACGACGTGGTCTCGCTGCTGCCGCCGATCGAGTTCCTGCTCGGCGCCACGCTGATCGAGCTCGACGAACTCGACGCGGCCGCCAACCACCTGGCGAGCGCGCGCGAGCGCTGCCGCGCGCTGAAGTTCGCCAGCTACGAGATCAAGACCGACTACTACCTGGCGCGCATCGCGGCGCGGCGCGGGCGGCACACCGAGGCTGCGCAGGCCCACCTGGCGGCGGCCCGCACGGCGCATGCGCAGGCCTGGACGCTGGACCTGCAGTACATCACGCTGTTCGTCGGCGAATTGCTGCGCGAGATCGGCCTGCCCGCCGATGCCCACCGCGTGCTGCGCGGCGTGGCCGCCGCGCCGGCGGCCGACGCGTCGGTCGGCCGCATGGCCGAGGCCTGCCTGCGCACGCTGCCGCAGGCCGGCGGCGCCGGCGAGCCCGCGGCGCCCGAGCCGCACGTCGTCGCCTTCGACGCGATCGCCAGCCACCTGGCGCACTGCAGCGACCTCGACGACTTCCTCGCCCGCCTGCGCGCCCTGCCCGTCGCCCCGGCGGTCAACCCTGTGCGCGCAGCGTGCCCATGAAGAGATCGAGCACCGCGTCCGCCTGCACCGCGCTGCACACGCGCTGGTCGGGCAGGCCCTGCCAGGCCTCGCCCTGCAGATAGCGGCGGCCGGTGGCGCGCTGGATGGTCTGGCCGACGGCGAGCCCTTCGTCGACCACGCGCACCGGGCCGGCGCGGGTGTCGAACAGTTCGGGCGCGAGCACGAAGGCGGCGGCGCTCGCATCGTGCACGTAGCAGCCCTGCACGCCGAGGTAGCGGCCGTAGAAGTCCACGTAGTGGCGCGAGGCGCGCCAGATGAACTCGCCCTCGGCGCCCCCCTGCTCGCGCAGGCGCTCGAACGCCGCAGGGTCCATCAGCACGCGGTGCGTGACGTCGAGCCCGACGATGCTCACCGGCCAGGCGGCCGTGAACACCGCGTCGGCGGCATGCGGATCGCTCAGCATGTTGGCCTCGGCCACCGGCGAGACGTTGCCGCCCTGCCCGCCGATGCCGAAGGCGCCGCCCATCACGACCACCTCGCGCGCCAGGCCGGCGATCTCCGGCGCCTCGGCCAGCGCGAGCGCGAGGTTGGTGAGCGGCCCGAGCGCGAGCAGGCTGACCTCGCCCGGATGGGCGCGCAGCGCATCGACGATGAAGCGGTGCGCCGGCCGCGCGTCGGCCGCGCGAGCGCCGTGGCCGGCGACGCCGAGGTTGCCCAGGCAGTCCTCGCCATGCACCTCCACCGCTGCGCCGCGCGGCTCGCGGCGCAGCGGCCTGGCCGCCCCGCGCGCCACCGGCGCCGCGATGCCGAAGCGCTCGCACAGGTGCAGCGCGTTGCGCGTCGTCGTCTCGACCTCGGCGTTGCCGAACACGGTGGTGATGCCGAGCAGCCGCGCCGCCGGGTGGCGGTGCAGGAAGAGCAGCGCCATCGCGTCGTCGACGCCGGGGTCGGTGTCGAGCAGGATCGTCTTCATCGGAGCGCCGCGCCGCCCCTCGGCGCGCTCAGTACGTCGCCCGCCCGCCGGTGATGTCGAACACCGCACCGGTGGAGAACGAGCAGTCCTCGCTCGACAGCCACGCCACCAGCGCCGCGATCTCCTGCACCTCGAGCAGGCGCCCCATCGGGATCTTGCCCAGCATGTAGGCGATGTGCTGCTCGGTCATCTGCTCGAACATCGCGGTGCGCGCCACCGCCGGGGTGACGGCGTTGACCAGCACGCCTTTCGTCGCCAGTTCCTTGGCCAGCGACTTGGTCAGCGCGATCAGCCCGGCCTTGCTCGCGCTGTAGTGGCTGGCGTTGGGGTTGCCCTCCTTGCCCGCCACCGACGCGATGTTGACGATGCGCCCGTAGCCCGTCGCGGCCATCGCCGGCGCCACGTGGCGGCAGGTGAGGTAGGGCGCGACGAGGTTGACCTCGATCACGCGGCGCCACACCGCCGGCTCGAGCTCCCAGGTCGGCGCGTTGCCGCCGGTGATGCCGGCGTTGTTGACGAGGATGTCGATGCGGCCGTCGGCCTTGAGCGCACTCGCCGTCGCGGCGCGCACCGCGTCGTCGTCCGTCAGCTCGACCACGTCGCCCGCGGCGCCGAGCGCGGCGCAGGCGGCGTCGAGCTTGGCGCGGTCGATGTCCCACAGCCGCACGCGCGCGCCCGAGGCCTTGAAGCGCTCGGCGATCGCGTAGCCGATGCCCTGCGCCCCGCCGGTGATCACCGCGGTGCGGCCCTTCAGGTCGATCTGGTTCACTGCAGGCCTTTCAGTGCCGCCGGGTTGCCGGCGTTGTCGGCGATGTACTGGCGGATGATGGCCTCGAAGCTGGCGTCGGTGCGCAGGCCGAGCGCCGAGGCGCGCGCCGCGCTCACGCCGCGCGGCCAGTTGGCCACGATGCCGGCGATGCGCTCGTCGCGCTCGAAGCGCACGCGCGCCCTCACCTTCGGCCCGGCCACCGTCTCGAGCGCGTCGAGCATCTGCTGCACCGTGCAGTTGAGGCCCGGCAGGTTGAGCGCGGTGCGGCCGCCGAAGGCCTCGCGGCTCGCCTCGTACACCGCGATCAGGCCCTCGACCATGCGTGCCGGCGAGGCCAGCGGGTGCATCACGTCGGCGCTCACCGGGCACACCGCCTCCTCGCCGGCGAGCGGTTCGCGGATGATGCCGCTGAAGAACGAACTGGCCGCGCCGTTGGGGCGGCCCGGGCGCACGGTGACGGTGACCAGCCGCGCGGCGCGCCCGTCGAGGTAGCCCTTGCGCGTGTAGTCGGCGATGAGCTGCTCGCAGACCAGCTTCTGCGTGCCGTAGCTCGTCTGCGGCGTCGGCAGCGTCTCGTCGCCGACGATCTCGGGCAGCGGGTGCGCGGGGTCGGGGCCGAACACCGCGATCGAGCTGCTGAAGACGAGCCGCGTGGCCGCGGCGCCGCGCTGCACCTGGTGGCGCAGCGCGTCGAGCAGCACGCGCGTGCTGTCCAGGTTGCTCGTCATGCCGAGGTCGAAGTCGGCCTCGCACTCGCCGCTCACCGCCGAGGCGAGGTGGAAGACGCCGTCGAAGCGCTCGTCGCCGAGCGCCGCCGCCTGCTCGAGCAGCTTGCCCACGCGCACCTGCACGCGCGGGTCGGTGGTCAATGCGGCGGCGGCCGGCGGCGGCGCCACCTGGTCGGCGAGCACGATCTGGGCGATGCGCCGGCCGGCCAGCGTGCCGCGCTCCAGCAGGGCGCGCGCCAGCCGCGAGCCCACGAAACCGGCGCCGCCGGTGATCAACAGCTTCATGCGCGATGCTCCTTGACGAGGCGGGCCACGCGCCCCTTGAGTTGCTGCGCCGGCTCGGCCACCGAAGGCAGCCGCCGGCGCGAGGCGAGCACGCCTTCGATGTCCTCGGCGGCGCCGTCGATCAGCACCAGGCACGCGCGTTCGGCCTTGGCCGGCTCGCGTGCGATCACCGCGTCGAGCACCGCGCGGTGCAGCGGCAGCGACAGCGCCGGCCCGTGCGGCTTGCTGGTGCTGATCTCGAAGCTGGTGCGCAGCAGCGCGCCGATGGCCTTGCTCATCTGCACCACCATGCGGTTGTGGCAGGCGCGCAGCAGGCCCTGGTGGAAGGCGAGGTCGTGCCGGACGTAGTCGCCGCCATGCTCGATGGCGTCCTTCATGCCGAGGTAGGCGGCCTCGATCTCGGCGACGTCGGCCGGCGTGGCGCGCGACGCCGCCAGCCGCACCGCGGCCGGCTCGACGATGCGGCGCATCTCCTGCAGGTCGCGCAGGTACTCGCGCGTCAGGCCGGCGTGGCTCTGCCAGGCCACCACGTCGGGGTCGAACCAGTTCCACTGCTCGGCCGAGAGCACGCGCGTGCCGACCTTGGGCCCGGTGACGAGCAGCCCCTTGGCGACGAGCGACTTGACGGCCTCGCGCACCACGGTGCGGCTGACGCCGAACTCCTCGCACAGCGTGGGCTCGGGCGGCAGCGTGCCGCCGGGCGCGTAGCGGCCGGCCACGATGGCGCGGCCGAGTGCGTCGAGCGTGTTGCCGAGGACGTTCTTGGTGGCCATCTGATGCGCCGGCGGCTCCGGCTTCAGCCCCGCACGAAGAGCGTGGTCAGCGGCTCCTCGCCCACCTGGCGGCTCCAGTGTCCGTGCACCCGGGGGTCGAAGGTGGCGCCGGGCGGCAGCAGGTCGGCCGAGTAGAAGTGCTCGCCGGGGCCAAAGCGCCGCGTGCTGCCGTCCTGCAGCCCGATCTCCATCACGCCGCCGAGGATGAAGACCCACTGCGGGATCTCGGTGCAGTGGAACTCGCTGCGAAAGCCCGGCGGGCTGCGCCGCAGCTGGCAGCCGCCGCTGGGCATCAGGGCCGACAGGCGCGCCATCGGCTTGCCCTGGTCGAGCGCGATCGCCTGCTCGCGCCAGCGCGCGCGGCCGTCGGCGTCCGTGAACAGCACGACCTGGGTGAAGACCATCGGGTCGGTGCTCACAGCGTCGCCGTCATGCCGCCGTCGGCGTACAGCACGTGCCCGGTGACGAAGCGCGACGCGTCGCTGGCCAGGAACACCGCGATCGGCGCCAGCTCCTCGACCTCGCCCCAGCGCCCGATCGGCGCGCGCTGGCGGATCCAGGCGCTGAACTTCTCGTCGGCCACCAGCGGCGCGGTCAGCTCGGTGGCGAAGTAGCCGGGGCCGATGGCATTGACGTTGATGCCGTGCGGCGCGAGTTCGATCGCCATCGCCTTGGTCAGCATCTTGGCCGCGCCCTTGCTCGTGGTGTAGGCCGCGGTGTTGGGCCGCCCGACCTCGCTCATCACCGAGCAGATGTTGATGATGCGGCCGCGCCGCCGCGGCAGCATGCGCCGCGCCACCGCCTGGCCGACGATGAACAGGCCGTCGACGTTGGTCGCCATCACGGCGCGCCAGTCCTCGAGCGCCAGCTCGGTGAAGGCGGCGCGGCGCGTGATGCCGGCGTTGTTGATCAGCACGTCGATCGGGCCGACCTCGTGCTCGATCGAGGCGACCGCGGCTTCGACGCCGGCGGCGTCGGTGGCGTCGAAGGCGCGCTGGTGCACCGTGAGGCCTTCGGCCGCCAGCGTCTGCGCGGCGCGCGCGAGCTTGGCGGCGTCGCGCCCGTTGAGCACCAGCGTGGCGCCGGCCTGGCCGAGGCCGCGCGCCAGCGCCAGCCCGATGCCGGTGGACGAGCCGGTGACGAGCGCGATGCGGCCGTCGAGGCGGAAGGTGGTGGCGTCGATCATGGATGGAGCCCTTCGCGCGCCGCCGCGATCAGCGCCGCCGGTGCGGCGTCGACGTCGAGCACGAGCGCCTGCTCGTCGGGCTGCGGCGGCTCGAGCACGTCGAGCTGGCTCTGCAGCAGCGAAGGCGGCATGTAGTGGTCGCGGCGCGCCGCCAGCCGCTCGGCGATGAGCCGCGGCGCGCCCTGCAGGTGAACGAGGCGCAGGTCGGGCGCGGCGCGGCGCAGGCGGTCGCGGTAGCTGCGCTTGAGCGCCGAGCACGAGACCACCACGCCGCGGTGCGCGGCCAGCTGCTCGGCCACGCGGTCGAGCCAGCCCTCGCGGTCCTCGTCGGTGAGCGGGATGCCGGCGCGCATGCGCTCGACGTTGCGCGCCGGGTGCAGCTCGTCGCCCTCGACGAAGGGCAGGCCGAGGGCGGCCGCGAGGCCGCGCCCCACCGTCGTCTTGCCGCAGCCGCTCACGCCCATCATCACGATGCGCATCGTTCGGGTCAGTCCAGACGTTGCCCGCTGGCGCCGTCGAAGACATGCGCCTTGGCCGCGTCCACGCGCAGGTGCACCACGTCGTCGGGCTGCGCCTTGGTCCGGCCATGCACGACCACGGTGAGCGGCTGGCCGCCCACGTCGACGATCAGCTCGGTCTCGGCGCCGGTCGGCTCGACCACCACCACCTTGCCGGGCACGCCCTGGTCGGCGAGCTCGAGGTCGCCCGGGCGGATGCCGTAGTGCACCGGCTGGCCGCTCGCGGCGTGCACGCCGGCCGGCCAGCGCGCGCCCAGCGCCTCGACGCCGGCGCCGTTCATGCGCCCCTCGAACACGTTCATCGCCGGCGAGCCGATGAACTGCGCCACGAACAGGTTGCGCGGCCGGTCGAACAGCTCCAGCGGCGTGCCGATCTGCTCGATCAGGCCGTCGTGCATGACGACGATGCGGTCGGCCATCGTCATCGCCTCGATCTGGTCGTGCGTGACGTAGACGGTGGTCGTCTTCAGCCGCTGGTGCAGGGCCTTGATCTCGGCGCGCATCGCCACGCGCAGCTTGGCGTCGAGGTTGGACAGCGGCTCGTCGAACAGGAACACCTTGGGGTCGCGCACGATGGCGCGGCCCATCGCCACGCGCTGGCGCTGGCCGCCGGAGAGCTCGCGCGGCGTGCGGTCGAGCAGCGCCGAGAGGTTGAGGATGCGTGCCGCCTCGTCCACGCGCTGCGCGGTGGTGGCGGGGTCGGCCTTGCGCAGGCGCAGGCTGAAGCCCATGTTCTCGCGCACCGTCATGTGCGGGTACAGGGCGTAGCTCTGGAACACCATCGCGATGTCGCGGTCCTTGCTCTCGAGCTCGTTGACGACCTTGCCGTCGATCAGCACCTCGCCGCCGCTGATCTCCTCCAGGCCGGCGAGCATGCGCAGCAGCGTGCTCTTGCCGCAGCCGCTCGGACCCACCAGCACGACGAACTCGCCGTCGTGGATGTCGAACGACAGGCCATGGATGACCTTGACCTTGCCGCCGTAGACCTTCTCGACGTTCTTGAAGGAGACCGATGCCATGTCAGTTCACGTGCCTTGTCGTCAGCTCTTCACCGCGCCGGCGGTGAGGCCGCTCACCATGTAGCGCTTGAACGCGTAGTAGATGGCCGCCGGCGGCAGCGCGTAGACGAAGCCGGTGGCCATCAGCACCTCCCACGGAGAGTCGTCGGCGTTGAGGAAGTTGCCCAGCGCCACGGCGAGCGGGATCTCGTTCTCCTGCGAGAGCAGCAGGAAGCCGTAGAGGTACTCGTTCCACGCCAGCAGCAGCGCGTAGGTGCCCACCGCCACCAGCGAAGGCACCATCAGCGGCACGTAGACCAGGCGGAACAGCTGCAGCGGCGTGGCGCCGTCGATGCGCGCCGCCTCGTCCAGCTCCCAGGGCAGCTTGTCGCTGGCCTGCTTGAGCACCCAGATGCAGTACGGCGAGGCGATCGTCACCATCGCGAGGATGAGCGACCAGCGGTTGTTGAGCAGGCCGTAGTTGGCCATCGTCTTGTACATCGGCACCGCGAGGAAGGCGGCCGGGATGAAGTAGGTGAAGAGCGCCAGGTTGAGCACCGTGCGCCCGCCCTTGACCTTGAGCCGGCTGATCGCGAAGGCGGCACAGGTGGCCACCGCCAGCGTGATGACGCCGGTGGCCACCGCGATCAGCAGCGAGTTGCCGATCTGCACCCAGAAGTGCGTCAGGTAGAAGTGCTTCTGCCCGAGCACGATGCCGAAGTTCTGCAGCGTCGGGTCGTCGGGCCACAGCCTGCCCGAGGTGGCCTTGCCCGGCGCGCTGATGGCGAACAGCAGCAGGTGGTAGACCGGGATCAGCGTCCACAGCAGCACCGGAATGCCCACCAGCAGCAGCTGGGCCTCCTTGCTCACCTTGCGCCAGCTGAACTTCATTTGCTCAGCCGCTTCATCATCACGTAGACGAGCGGCAGCACGAACGGCAGCGCCACCACGATCGAGGCCATCGCCAGCTCGAGCTGGTCCAGCCGCAGGTAGCGGATGCCGAGCGTGGCCAGCACGTGCGTCAGGTCGGCCGGCCCGCCGCCGGTGAGCAGGTAGACGCTGTTGAAGTCGCCCAGCGTCCAGATCATCGACAGGATGGTCGACGTGAGGTACAGCCCCATCATCGAGGGCCAGGTGATGAAGCGGAACTTCTGCCAGCGGCTGGCGCCGTCGACGCTCGCCGCCTCGTACTGCTCGGCCGGGATGGCCAGTCGCCCGGCCACGAAGATCAGGGTCCAGAACGGCAGGCTCTTCCAGATGTGCATCAGCATCGAGAAGCCGAGCGCGAGCGTCGGGTCGTTGAGCCAGTTCGGCCCGTCCATGCGCGTGAGCTTGAAGATGGTGGTGTTGATGACCCCCCACTCCGGGTTGAGCATGAAGCGCACCGAGAGGATGGTGGGGATCGACGGCACCGCCCAGGGCAGGATGAAGACCAGCGCCAGCACCTTGATCCACCAGCGCGTCTGCACGAAGAAGCCCGACAGCCCAAGCGCGATGACCATCTTGACGTTCACCGCGACGACCAGGAACACCACCGTGTTGACGGCGGTGCGGAAGAAGATCGGGTCGTCGAAGAGCTTGACGTAGCTCTCCGGGTGGCGCGCCAGCCACAGGCCGTAGCCCACCGGATAGAGCACGAAGACGACGAAGAACACCAGGTAGGGCAGCACCAGCGCACGGCCCCAGAACTCCCAGGACGTGAGGCGCTTGCGCGCCGGCCGGGGCGGCACGGCGACGGTGGCGGTGACGGTGTTCATGGTCCGGCGTGCAGCGCCGCCGCCCGCATGGGGCGGCCGGCGGCTGCGTTCAGCCCAGCGGCGTCGTCAGTTCGAGGCCACGGTCTTGATGCGCGCGATCATCTCGTCCACCGCGCGCTCGGTGGGCCACTTCTCGCTCAGGACGCGGTTCATCGCCTTGGCCCACACGTTCTCCATGTTGAGCTGCGTGAAGCGGAAGTTCTTCGTGAACTCGAACGGCACCGTGCCGGCCTGGAACTGGTTGTGCACGATCAGGCGGTGCGGGTCGCTGGTCCAGAACTTGGAGGCCTGGCCGGCCTTGGTCACCGGGTACCAGCGGCCGAGCGAGCCCTCGATGTAGGGCGTGAGGTTGGCGTCCTCGAGCAGGAAGGAGACGAATTTCTTGGCCGCGTCCTTGTTCTTCGCCGCCGCGAACACCACGCCGGTCTTCACCGCCGCGCGGTAGGTGAACTTGCTGCCGTCGGGCTTGTTCGGGAAGCCGGCGGTGGCGATCAGCTCGGTGTAGTTCTTCTTGGCCTGGGCCCGCTGCGGCTCGGTGAGGGCGGGGTTGTTCATGTCGTCCAGATGCTTGGCGGCGATCGAGATCGTCGCGTTGTGCGTGAGAACGATGGTCTTGTTGTGGAAGGCGTTGTTGTTTTCCGGGTCCTTCCACGCCGTGCTCGACGGCGGCGTGCAGCCCTTGGCGTAGACCGCGGTGTAGTCGTTCATCGCGGCGATCAGGCCGGCGCGCGTCTTCGGATCGTCGACCAGCAGCTTGCCGCTGTCGTTGACGAGCGAGACGTTGTAGCCGTCCATGAAGGTCAGGAACGAGTAGAACGCGTCGCTCGAATCGACACCCATCGGGAAGCCGGTGCCGAAGGCGCGGTTGCCGGTCTTCTGGCGGTAGGCCGGCTGCACCTTGTCGCACCAGAATTCCCAGTAGGCCTTCCAGTCCTTCGGGATGTCGCTCTCCTTGAAGCCCGCCTCGGCCAGCATGTCCTTCCAGTACTGGATGTGCATGGTCTGCTGGCGGATCGGGAAGGCGTAGTAGGCGCGCGTCTTCTTGGCGTCGTTGTAGAGGAAGGTGGTGGCCAGCGCGCGCGGCTCGAAGCGGTTGCGGATCGGGTCGATCACGCTCGTGATGTCTTCCAGCTTGCCTTCGTAGGCCCACTTGCCGGTGGCCTGGAAGTCGAACACGTTGCCGAAGGCCACGTCGGGCGGGTTGTTCGCCTCCAGCGCGGCCACGCTCTTGGGGATGATCTCCTGCGTGGCGTAGAAGCTCAGGTCGACCTTGATCTTGGTCTTGTCCTCGAACTTCTTGATCATCGCGAAGAGGGCATCGTCCTCGGCCTTGTAGAAGCCCTTCTCCCACCACACGGTGACCTTCTCCTGCGCCCACGCGGGGGCGGCAGCCAGCACCGCGGCGCCGGCAAGGGCGGACACCATCCACTTCAACACACGCATGAGCTTGTCTCCTTGAGATCGGGCGCCGCTTCGGACGGGCGCTGGGGTTATCGTATGATGATTGAGAGGCTCGCCAGATCGGACAAACCCGCAGCAGGCCGACGCGCCGCCTCAGGCGCGGCCGGCGGCCGCGTCCACCGCGCGCGGGTCCACGCCCAGGCTCGCGGCGGCCTGCAGGATCTCCTGCCAGGTGGTGGCGTCGACCGGCACGCCCTCGGCCTCGCGGCGCGCGCGCATCGCGCGTTCGGGGTCGCCGGCGAGCAGCACGCGCTCGAAGCCCTCGCGCGCCGGCAGCGCGAGCAGGTTCTCGGCGAAGGCCTTGGCTTCGGCCGCGAAGGCCTCGGCGCCGGCCGGCCCGCCGCCGAGCGCGACGGGGTCGATGAGGATGCTGAGCATGCCGTTGAGCACGCGCTTGCGGCTGCCGTCCTCGCGGTGGCCGACCAGCCCGGCGGCGAGCGCGCCGCCGAGCAGCTCGCACAGCGCCGCCAGGCCGTAGCCCTTGTGCGCGCCGAAGGCGAGGATGGCGCCGTAAGGCGGCACCACGCTCCAGCGCGGGTCCGTGCTCGGCCGGCCCTGGTCGTCGAGCACGCAGCCTTCGGGCAGCGGCTCGCCCTTGTTGTAGGCGACGCGGGTCTTGCCCTGCGCGATGACGCTGGTCGCGAAGTCGAGGATGAACGGCGGCCGGCCCGCCAGCGGCACGCCGGCGGTGAACGGATTGGTGCCGAAGCCGGGCCGTGCGCCGCCGTACGGCGCGACGATCGGCCGCGCGATCACGTTGACGAAGTGCAGCGAGACGAGCCCGGCCGCCGCCGCCTGTTCGGCCCAGGCGCCGATGCGCCCGAGGTGGTGGCTGTTGCCGAGCGCGACGATCGCGCTGCCCAGTTCGCGGGCCCGCGCGATGCCGAGCGCCATCGCCTCGCGGCCGATCACCTGCCCGAAGCCGGCCCCGCCGTCCAGCCGCAGCAGCGCGCCGGCGTCGAGCACGGTGCGCACGTGGGTGTTGGGCTTCAGGCCACCTTCGAGAAACGCCGCCGCGTAGCGCGGCAGCATGCCGATGCCGTGCGAGTCGTGGCCGGTGAGGTTGGCCTCGACCAGGTTGTCGGCCACCGCCTCGATCTCGTCGGCCTGGCTGCCGAAGCCGGCCACCACGAGGCGCATCGCCTGGCGCAGCGGCGCCACCGGAATGACGTGCAGCTGCGCCATCAGGCCACCGGCGTGAGCAGCGGCCGGCCGGCGAAGTGGGCCTGCAGGTTGGCGAACGCCAGGTCGGCCATCGCCTGGCGCGTGGCGGTGGTGGCGCTGCCCACGTGCGGCACCAGCACCACGTGCGGCAGCGCCTTCAGGCGCGCCGGCACGCGCGGCTCGTCTTCGAACACGTCGAGCGCGGCGCCGCCGATCACGCCCTGCTCGAGCGCCTCGATCAGCGCCGCTTCGTCGACCACCGAGCCGCGCGCCACGTTGACCAGGATGCCCTTCTTGCCGAGCGCGCGCAGCACCTCGGCGTTGACGAGGTGCTTCGTCCCGGCGCCTCCGGGGGTGATGAGCACGAGGAAGTCAACCTCCGCCGCGAGCGCCGTCACGTCGGGCACGAAGCGATACGGCAGGTCGGCCTTGGCCGAGCGCGCGGTGTAGGCGATGTGCATGTCGAAGGCCGCGGCGCGCCGCGCGATCGCCTTGCCGATGCGGCCCATGCCGACGATGCCCAGGCGCGCGCCGCTCATCTTGCGCTGCAGCGGCATCGGGCCCTTGGCCTCCCATTCGCCGGCACGCAGGTAGCGGTCGGCCGCCGGCAGCTGGCGCGCGGCGCACAGCATCAGCGCGATGGCGAGGTCGGCCACGTCGTCGTTGAGCACGTCGGGCGTGTTGCTCACGCGGATGCCGCGCGAACGGCAGGCCTCGAGGTCCACGCCGTCGTAGCCCACGCCCATCACGGCCACGATCTCGAGCGACGGCAGGCGTGCGATGAGATCTGCGCCAACTCGCGAATCTCCACTCGCCGCCACGGCGCGGATCTGCGGCGCGGCGCGCTCGAAGGCGGCGGGGTCGGTCTCGTGCAGGCGGTCATGCAGCACGTGCTGCTTTTCGATGAGCGCCGTGTACAGCGGCGACAGCTTGGCCGCTGCGAGAACCTGGATGTGGGACAAGGCGGTGTCTCCTAGGGCTTGTACGGCTTGAGGCTCAATCGTCATACCATAGTATGCGAAGCGTCCACCGCGCAAGCCAGCGAGAACCCGATGTCCGACCCGCACAAGAAGAACAAGCCCGAGCTGCGCAGCCGGCAATGGTTCGGCCGCCAGGACCGCGACGGCTTCGCCTACCGCAGCTGGCTCAAGGGCAAGGGCATCCCGCACGACCAGTTCGACGGCCGCCCGGTCATCGGCATCTGCAACACCTTCAGCGAGCTGAACCCCTGCAACTCGCACTTCCGCACGCTGGCCGAGCAGGTCAAGATCGGCGTGTACGAATCGGGCGGCTTCCCGCTCGAGTTCCCGGTCATGTCGCTCGGCGAGGTGCTGATGCGGCCCACCGCCATGCTCTACCGCAACCTGGCCAGCATGGACGTCGAGGAGAGCATCCGCGGCAACCCGGTGGACGGCGTGGTGCTGCTGTTCGGCTGCGACAAGACCACGCCCAGCCTGCTGATGGGCGCGGCGAGCTGCGACCTGCCCACCATCGGCGTGAGCGGCGGCCCTATGCTCAGCGGCAAGTGGCGCGGCCAGGAACTCGGCTCGGGCACCGGCGTGTGGCAGATGAGCGAGCAGGTGCGCGCCGGCACGCTGCGCCTGCAGGACTTCCTCGAGGCCGAGAGCTGCATGCACCGCAGCCACGGCCATTGCATGACGATGGGCACGGCGAGCACGATGGCCTCGATGGTCGAGGCGCTCGGCGTCGGCCTGCCCGGCAACGCCGCCTACCCGGCGGTGGACGGCCGGCGCAACGTGATCGCGCGCAACGCCGGCCGGCGCATCGTGCAGATGGTCAACGAGGACCAGAAGCTGAGCTCGATCCTCACGCGCGAGGCCTTCGAGAACGCGATCCGCACGCTGGCCGCCATCGGCGGCAGCACCAACGCGGTGATCCACCTGATCGCCATCGCCGGGCGCATCGGCGTGCCGCTGACGGTCGACGACTTCGACCGCCTGGGCAGCGAGATGCCTTGCCTCGTCGACATCCAGCCGAGCGGCAAGCACCTGATGGAGGACTTCTGCTACGCCGGCGGCCTGCCCGCGGTGATGAAGGAGATCGAGCGCTTCCTGCACCTCGACGTGGTCACCGCCAACGGCCGTACGCTGCGCGAGAACCTGGCCGAGGCGCCGAACTACAACCCCGAGGTGATCCGCCCGCTCGCGCAGCCGTTCAAGGACAAGGCCGGCATCGCCGTGCTGCGCGGCAACCTCGCGCCGCGCGGCGCCGTCATCAAGCCGAGCGCGGCCACGCCGGCGCTGATGCAGCACACCGGCCGCGCGGTGGTGTTCGAGGACAGCGACGACTTCCACCGCCGCATCGACGACGAGAACCTCGACGTCGACGAGAGCTGCATCCTGGTGCTGAAGAACTGCGGCCCCAAGGGCTACCCCGGCATGGCCGAGGTGGGCAACATGCCGCTGCCGCCCAAGATCCTGAAGAAGGGCATCACGGACATGGTGCGCATCAGCGACGCGCGCATGAGCGGCACCGCCTACGGCACCGTGGTGCTGCACACCGCGCCCGAGGCCGCCGCCGGCGGGCCGCTGGCGCTGGTGAAGAACGGCGACCTGATCACGCTCGACGTGGCCGCGCGCCGGCTGCACCTGCACGTGGACGACGCCGAACTCGAGCGCCGCCGCGCGCTCTGGAAGCCGCCCGTGCCGCCGCTGGCAAGCGGCTACTGGAAGCTCTACATCGACCACGTGCTGCAGGCCGACCAGGGCGCCGACCTCGACTTCCTGGTCGGCAAGCGCGGCGCATTTGTCCCGAAGGACAACCACTGATTCGTCCCCAAGGACAACCACTGAAACACCAGGAAGGGAGGCCCGAGCGATGAGCAAGTTCGCCGTCGTCACCGGCGCCGGCTCCGGCATCGGCCGCGCCTGCGCGCTCGGCCTGCTCGCCGAGGGCTGGAGCGTGGCCCTGCTCGGCCGCCGCGCCGAGGCGCTGAAGGAAACCGCCGCGCTCGCCCCGGCCGGCGCACGCACGCTGGTGCTGCCCTGCGACGTGGGGCGCGAGGAGCAGGTCACCGCCGCCTTCGACGCCGTGAAGGGCGCCTTCGGCCGCCTGGACCTGCTGTTCAACAACGCCGGCACGGGCCTGGCCGCGACCACGCCCGACCTCGTCAGCGGCGAGGAGTGGCGCCGCGTCGTCGACGCCAACCTCAACGGCTCGTTCTACTGCCTGTCGCAGGCCTTCAAGCTGATGAAGGCGCAGCGGCCGATGGGCGGGCGCATCGTCAACAACGGCTCGATCTCGGCCTACGCGCCGCGGCCGGGCTCGATCGCCTACACCGCCACCAAGCACGCCATCAGCGGGCTCACGCGCACCGCGGCGCTCGACGGGCGGCCGTTCGACATCGCGGTCGGCCAGATCGACATCGGCAACGCCGCCAGCGAGATGACCGAGCGCATGCAGCAGGGCGTGCCGCAGGCCGACGGCAGCATCCGGCCCGAGCCGCGCATGGACCTGCAGTGCGTGGTCGACGCCTTCATGACGATGGTGCGTCTGCCGCTGTCGGCCAACATGCTGTTCGTCAACGTGATGGCCACCAAGATGCCCTTCGTGGGCCGGGGCTGAAGCCATGAAGATCGGTTTCGTCGGAGCGAGCGGCCTGATGGGCCATGGCATGGCCCGCCACCTGCTCGCCAAGGGGCACGAGTTGTCGATCACGGTGCACCGCAACCGCGAGCGCGTGGCCGATCTGCTCGCCGCCGGCGCGCGCGAGGCGAAGGACGCCGCGGCGCTCGCCGTCTCCAGCGAGATCGTGTTCCTGTGCGTCACCGGCACGCCGCAAGTCGAGGCGACGATGGCCACGCTGCTGCCGGCCGCGCCGCGCGGGCTGCTGGTCGTCGACTGCTCGACCTCGGAGCCCGCGTCGACGACTCAGCTTCGCGAGCAGGCCGCGGCGCGCGGCGTCAGCTTCGTCGACGCGCCGCTGTCGCGCACGCCGGTGGAAGCCGAGGCCGGGCGGCTGAACGTGATGGTGGGCGCCGAGCCGGCGGTCTTCGCGCGGCTCGAGCCGGTGCTGCGCTGCTTTGCCGAGAACGTGTTCCACGTCGGCGGGCCGGGCGCCGGGCACGTCATCAAGCTGCTCAACAACTTCATCGCGCAGAGCATCTGCACGGCCACCGCCGAGGCCTTCGCGGTCGGCAGCAAGGCCGGCATCGACCCGAAGAAGCTCGTCGAGCTGATCAGCGCCGGCCCGGTGAACAACGGCCTGTTCCAGGCCATGGCCAAGACGCTCAGCGGCCAGCTCGACGGACTCAAGTTCGAACTCGACAACGCGCGCAAGGACGTGCGTTACTACACCCACCTCGCCGAGAGCGTGGCCGCGCCGTCCATCGTGGGCGAGGCGGTGCACCAGGCGCTGACGCTGGCCAGCGCGCTCGGCCACGGGCGCAAGTTCGTGCCCTCGCTCGTCGAGGCCCAGGAACAACTCACCGGCGCGCAGCTCGTGCCGAAGAAGCCATGACGCAAAGACTCGCCGGCAAGAAGGCCTTCGTCACCGCGGCGGGCGCCGGCATCGGGCGCGCCACCGCACTGGCCTTCGCGCGCGAAGGCGCCGCGGTCATCGCCACCGACCGCGACGACGCCCT
>Ga0073934_10002196_pt1 | contig 42020 bp, 43 predicted proteins | sample LarsenN4metaG_FD_76834 | JGI IMG/M metagenome (GOLD analysis project Ga0073934, IMG submission 76834) | Hot spring sediment bacterial and archeal communities from British Columbia, Canada, to study Microbial Dark Matter (Phase II) - Larsen... ...
CGGACGACGGCCGCGTTGCGATTCTTCCGGTGCCGCTGCGCGCGCTGCTTTCGGCGCGGGTGTACAAGCTTGACGGCTCAATGCAGCCGATCGAGCCGTCGGCCTTCGTCGCCGACAAGGCGGCGACGCCGGCGCTGTTTGCGTTCGCGGCGGGCGCGCCGCCGGCGCCCGGCCGCGCGCTGGCCGGGATCGAACTTGACGTGGAAGTAGGCTACGGCCCGACGCCGGCCGATGTGCCGCAACCGCTGCGCCAGGCGATCCGCGCACTGGTGGCGCATTGGTACGAGAACCGCGGCGTGATCGCCGAAGGCGTCGCGCCGATGCCGGAGACGGTCGCGGCACTGCTCAAGCCCTATCGGGTGCTCGCGCTATGACCGATCCGGGACGACTGAACCGACGGCTGGTGCTCGAGGCGCCGGTCGAGGCGGCCGACGGCGCGGGCGGCGTCACGCGCAGCCACGCCGCCGTGGCGGCGCTATGGGCACAGGTCACGCCGGTCGCGGCGCGCGGGGCGATCGAGGCGAGCGCGCTCGGCGCCACCGTGACGCACCGCATCCGCATCCGGCGGCGTTCCGATCTCACGCTGCGCCACCGCCTGCGCGATGGCGTGCGCGTCTTCCGCATCGTCGCGATGCATGAGTCGGCCGGGCGCTTTCTCGACATCGACGCCGAGGAACGCACCGATTAACCGTCGTTCAATCCGTCCTTCTCCCGCGCGTGAAGCGCGCCTGTGGCGCGTCTTTGCTCGATCGACAGGAACACCAGCATGTCCACCGCATCCGCGGCGCTGCGCGCTGCGATCCATGACGCTTTGATCAACGACGCGCCGCTCGCTGCCCTCCTCGGCGGCGCCAAGGTCTACGACGAGCCGCCGCGCGGGGCGGCCTTTCCCTATGTGACGCTGGGCGAGGCGCGCGTGACCGATTTCTCGACCGGCACGGAAGCGGCCGAGGAGCACCAGATCACGTTGCACGCCTGGTCGCGCCAGGGCGGCCATCGCGAGGCGCATCTGATCGCGGGCGCGCTGCTGCAGGCGCTCGACGACGCTCCGCTCGGGCTCGCCGACCATCGCCTCGTCAACCTGCGCTTTGCCACGGCCGACGTGCGGCGCGAGGCGGATGGGCGCACCTATCACGCGCTCGTGCGCTTCCGCGCGGTCACCGAACCCGACGACGGATGACCGCGGCAGAGGACAGACTGCAAGCGATCGGGTTGCTGCTTTCGGATCGGATCGCCGGCCCTGTCCTCCTGCCGTTCGTCTCCGTCGGCCGTTCCCGTCGCCTGTCCTCTCCAACCCGGGACTTCCCTCATGGCTGCACAGAAAGGCAAGGACCTGCTCGTCAAGATCGCCGACGGTGCAGGATTTACCACGGTTGCGGGAATGCGCTCGCGCCGCATCGCGTTCAACGCCGAGACGGTCGACATCACGCACGCGGAATCGGCCGGGCGCTGGCGCGAACTGCTCGAAGGCGCGGGCGTCCGCCGTGCCGCGATCGCCGGCCGCGGATTGTTCAAGGATGCCGCGAGCGATGAGCTGATGCGCGCGGCCTTCTTCGACGGCACGATCAAGACCTACCAGATCGTCATCCCGGACTTCGGCACGGTCGAGGGCACCTTCCAGATCACGAGTCTCGAACTCGCCGGCGAGCACAACGGCGAGGTCACCTACGAGCTTGCGCTGGAATCGGCCGGCGCGCTGACCTTTGCGGCGGCATAGCACCATGCCCAATCATCATCGTGGCGAGATCGAGACCGAGATCGGCGGCGCAACGAGGCGGCTCGTGCTTACGCTCGGGGCGCTCGCCGAACTCGAGGCCGCCTTCGGCGCCGCTGACCTCGTGGCGCTGGCCGAGCGCTTCGGCTCGGGCCGGCTCAAGGCGCGCGATCTTGTGCGCATCATCGGCGCGGGCCTGCGTGGGGCGGGCGAGGACGTTTCCGATGACGAGGTCGCCGAAATGACGGTGCCGGACGGCGCCGCCGGTTACGTGCGCATCGCCGCCGACCTGATCGCGGCAACCTTTGGGGCACCTGCGGCCAAAGAGGAGACGGCGCGCCCTTTGCCTTAGCCACGCCGCACGACGCCGGCGCGCCGGCCGAGCCGTTTCCTTGGCGACGCGCGATCGGGTTCGGCATCGGCCTGCTCGGGCTGTCGCCCGACGCTTTCTGGCGCATGACCCCGCGCGAACTTGCACTCGCAATCGAGGCGCGGCACGGCCGTGGCGACGAGCCGCTGTCGCGCCAAACCTTGATGGAGCTGATCACGAGGTACCCCGATGGCGGACGGCGAAATCGATAGCGAAGGCATAGGCCGACTGAACAAAATCCTCGCCGAGGCGCAGCAGAAGAGCGAGCTGTTGACCCTCAGCGCCAACGGCTTTGCCGGCGCCATGACGCGCGCGTTCCAGCAGTCGGCGATCGGCGGCAGGCAGCTTGACGAGGTGTTGCGCGGGCTTGCGCTGCGTCTGTCGGATCTGGCGGTGAAGGCCGCCTTCAAGCCGATCACCCAAGGGATCGTGGGCGGGCTGAACGGCCTGTTCGCCGGGCTGTTCGGCATGGAGGTCAGGAGCCGGAGCGCGCAGGGCGCAATCAAGCCGTTTGCCGCCGGCGGCGTGATCGCAGCGCCAACCTATTTTCCGCTCAGTTCCGGTGGGCTCGGCCTGGCCGGGGAGGCGGGGCCCGAGGCGATCCTGCCGCTGGCGCGCGGCGCCGACGGCCGGCTCGGCGTCGCCGCAAGCGGGGCGGCGGCAACGCATGTCACCATCCAGATCATCACGCCGGACATCGAAGGCTTTCGCCGCTCGGAGGGCTATCTCACCGGCCAGATCGCACGGGCGGTCGCGCGCGGACACAGGAGCCTGTAATGACCGCGGCCTTCCACGAGGTGCTGTTTCCGCTCGACATTGCGCTCAAGAGCGCGGGCGGACCGGAGCGCCGCACCGAGATCGTTGTGCTCGGCTCGGGCCGCGAGGAGCGCAACGCCCGCTGGGCGCATTCGCGGCGCAGATACGATGCGGGCTATGGCATCAAGAGCCTCGAGGCACTCGCCGCCGTGGTGGCCTTCTTCGAGGAGCGGCGCGGACGCCTGCACGGCTTCCGCTGGCGCGATCCGCTCGATCATTCCTCGGCCGCCCCGGGAGCCATGGTCACGCCGATCGACCAGGTGATCGGGATCGGCAACGGCACCGCCAACGCGTTTCAGCTCGTGAAGACCTACGGCGGCTTCTACGCGCCCTACCAGCGGCCGATCGCAAAGCCGGTTGCCGGCAGCGTGCATGTGGCGGTGGCAGAGACGGAGGCGGTGGAGGGGATCGATTTCACCTGCGACGCCACGACCGGTCTTGTGACCTTTTTGCCGGGGCACGTGCCGGCGGCGGGCGCGGCGGTCACGGCGGGATTCCTGTTCGACGTGCCGGTGCGGTTCGACACCGACTATCTCGAGGTCGATCTCGCCGCCTTCGCCGCCGGCGCAATTCCGAAAATCCCGCTGGTGGAAATCAAGGTCTAGCGGCGCACCGCAGACGGGACATCTTCCATGCGCACCATTCCTTCCGACCTGCAAGCCAAGCTCGACGCCGGCGTCACCACGCTATGCCGCTGCTGGCGCATCACGCGCCGCGACGGCGTGGTGCTGGGCTTCACCGACCACGACGAGGACGTCATGCTTGCGGGCCTTCTCTGCCGCGCCGGGACCGGGCTGTCGGCTTCCGAGGCGACGGCGCGGCTCGGGCTTGCCGTGGCGGGCTCGGAAATCGCCGGTGCGCTCGACGATGCGGCGCTGTCGGAGGCCGATCTTGCCGCCGGCCGCTACGATGCCGCATCGGTCGAACTCTTACTTGTCGATTGGAGCGAGCCCGCGCTCAACCTCTTGCTATGCAAGGGGACGCTCGGCGAGGTGCGGCGCGAAGGCCAGGCCTTCGTCGCCGAACTGCGCGGGCTTGCCGACAGGCTCAACGAGGAAACGGGCCGCCGCTATAGCGCGACCTGTTCCGCCGACCTCGGTGATAGCCGCTGCACCATCGATCTCGACGATCCGGCGTTCCGCGGTTCCGGTACGGTCGCCGCGATCAGCAGCACGTCGCTCTTCGTCGCCTCCGGGCTCGGTGACTTCGCCGAAGGCTGGTTCACGGGCGGGCGCCTGCAATGGACAAGCGGCGCCAATGCCGGCCTTGCCGTCGAGGTGAAGAGCCATCGTCGGCTTGACGGCTCGGTCGTGCTGGAGCTGTGGCAGGTGATGCCGCAACCCTTGTCCCCCGGCCACGCCTTCAGCCTCACCGCAGGCTGCGACAAGCGCTTCGACACCTGCCGCGACCGTTTCGACAATGCGGTCAACTTCCGCGGTTTCCCGCACATTCCGGGCAACGATTTCCTTACCTCCTACGCGGTGCCGGGCGAGCCGGGGCACCGCGGCACCAGTCTGCAAGACGAATAATCCTGCCCGGAAAGCGAGGCTTGCCGAGCCATGAGCGCGTCACTGACCCGCAGCGCCATCGTTGCCGAAGCACGAAGCTGGATCGGCACCCCGTACCGCCATCAGGCGTCGCTCAAGGGCGTCGGCTGCGACTGTCTCGGTCTCGTGCGCGGCATATGGCGCGCGCTGGTCGGCGATGAACCCCAGCGCGCGCCGCCCTATTCGCGCGACTGGGCGGAAGCCGGCGGCGAGGAGACGCTCGCGCTGGCCGCGCGCGCGCACCTCGTCGAGATTTCGCCCAACGCATTTGCCCCGGGCGACGTGCTGCTGTTTCGCTACCGCGCGCACCATCCGGCCAAGCACGCCGCCATCGTCACCGCGCCCGCGCTCATGGTGCACGCCCACGACGGCGCGGCGGTCGCCGAAATCGCAATCGCGCCCTGGTGGCGCAGGCGGCTCGCCTATGCATTCCGCTTTCCCGGCGTGAGCGACTGACCCGCTTGCGCCACAACGCTCGCAGCCTGCGGCACGCAGCACCGGAACTCATCATGGCCGCGCTTCTCCTTTCCGCAGTCGGCGCCGCGGCCGGCGGCGCGATCTTCGGGCCGGTTGGCGCCATCGCCGGCCGCCTCGTCGGCGCGCTGGCCGGCAATGCCATCGATCACGCGCTGTTTGCCGAGCCACCGACGGCGCGCCGCGCCGAGGGACCGCGCCTGCCCGATCTCGAGATCATGGCCTCGACCGAGGGCGCGCCGATCCCGCGGCTCTACGGCCGCGCCCGCATCGCCGGCGAGGTGATCTGGGCAACCGAGCTCGAGGAGGTGGTCACCACGCGCACGCAGACGAGCGGCGGCAAGGGTGGCGGAGGCGGGCCGTCCATGGTGACGACCACGACCTACAGCTATTTCGCCAATTTCGCGGTCGGCCTGTGCGAGGGACCGGTCGGCGGCGTGATGCGAATCTGGGCCGACGGCAAGCCGCTCGACCTGACCGGCATCACCCTGCGCTTTCATCCCGGCACCGAGACACAGACCCCCGATCCGCTGATCATGGCGAAGGAAGGCGTGGCGCCGGCCTATCGGGGCCTGGCCTATGTGGTGTTCGAGCGGCTGCCGCTTGAGAACTTCGGCAACCGCATTCCGCAGCTCTCGTTCGAGACGGTGCGCCCGGTCGGCCGGCTCGAACGGATGGCGCGCGCGGTCACGCTCATCCCGGGCACGACCGAATTCGGTTACGAGCCGGCAACGGTGGTGCAGGTGCTCGGCCCCGGCACCTATGCGCCGGAAAACCGGCATGTTGCGCATGCGCCGTCGGATGTGGAAGCCGCGCTCGACGACCTGCAGGCGGTATGCCCCAACCTCGAGCGCGTGGCCATCGTCGTGGCCTGGTTCGGCTCGGATCTGCGCGCCGGCCAATGCACGCTGCGGCCCGGCGTCGACAATGCAAACAAGGCGACGCATCCCGCCATATGGTCGGTGGCGGGGCTGGATCGCGGCTCCGCCCATCTCGTCTCCACCGTGGACGGCCGCCCCGCCTTCGGCGGGACCCCCTCCGACGACAGCGTGCGCCATCTCATCGCCGAACTGAAGGCACGCGGCCTGAAGGTGACCCTCTATCCGTTCGTGATGATGGACATTCCCGCCGGCAACGCGATTCTGCATTACGCCCGGCTCGCGGCCGATGCCGGCGGCGTCGATGCCTTTCTCATCGGCTCGGAGCTGCGCGGGCTCACGCGCGTGCGAGCGGCCGCAGGCGTCTATCCTGCGGTCGGTCACCTGATCGCGCTTGCCGGCGAGGTCAAGGCAATCCTCGGCGCACAGACGCTCGTCACCTACGGCGCCGACTGGACCGAGTATGGCAGCCATGTCATCGATGCGCAGGCGAACGAAGTGCGCTTTCCCCTCGATGCGCTGTGGGCGGCGAACAGTATCGACGCCATCGGCATCGATTACTATGCCCCGCTGTCGGACTGGCGCGACGGTGCAACGCATCTCGACCGCGCGCTCGCACAGACGATCACCGAGCGCGGCTATCTCAGCGGCAATCTGCGCGGTGGCGAAGGCTACGACTGGTACTACGCGAACGAGGCTGCGCGCGCCGCGCAGGTGCGCACACCGATCACCGATTCGCTCGGCAAGCCCTGGGTGTTTCGGCCGAAGGACCTGTGGAGCTTCTGGTCGAACCTGCATCACGAGCGGGTGGACGGGGTCGAGGTTGCTTCGCCCACGGCCTGGGTGCCGATGAGCAAGCCGATCTGGCTCACCGAGGTCGGCTGTCCGGCCGTGGACAAGGGCTCGAATCAGCCGAGCGTTTTTCCCGATCCGAAATCCTCCGAAGGCGGACAGCCGTACTTCTCGAATGGAAAGCGCGACGACTTCATTCAGCGCCGCTATCTCGAATGCGTGCTGACCGCCTTCGATCCGGCCTTCGGTGCGACCAGCGCCACCAACCCGCTGTCGCCGGTCTATGGCGACCGCATGGTCGATCGGTCGGCACTGTACCTTTGGACCTGGGATGCGCGGCCGTATCCCGCGTTTCCCGCCGATCTCGACGCGTGGAGCGACGGCGCCAACTGGGAAACCGGCCACTGGCTCACCGGGCGATTGGGCGGAGCGCCGATGGAGAGCCTTGTCGCGGCGCTGCTCGAGGAGCACGGCTTTGCCGCGTTCGACGCATCCGCGCTCGGCGAGGGACCCGACGGTTATCTGATCGACCGGCCGATGTCGCCGCGCGCCGCGCTCGAGCCGCTCGCCGCGGCCTACGCTTTTGATGCGGCCGAGCAGGGCGGCGCGCTCGCATTTCGGCCGCGCGGCGCCCTGCCGGTTGCCGAATTCACCGAGGACGATCTCGTCCTGCCCGATCGCGGCGCGCCGTTCCGCCTCACGCGGGCCCAGGAGACCGAGCTGCCGCGCGAAGTCTCGCTCGGCTTCAGCGACGGCGGCGCCGACTATCGGCGTGCCGTCGCCTACTCGCGCCGCCTGGTCGGCGGTTCGGCCCGCCTCGCCCATGCCGATCTCGCCATCGTCACCGAAGACAGTGCCGCCGTCCGTCGCGCCGAAGTCTGGCTGCAGGACCTGTGGGCGGGCCGCGAGAGCGCCGAGTTTCGCCTGCCGCCGAGCCGGCTTTCGCTCACCCCGGGCGACACCCTCGCACTCACGCTCAATGGCCGGCGAACGCTGTTTGAGCTGCGCGAGGTGATCGACACCGAGCAGCGCTTGGTGCGCGCGCGCTCGATCGATCCCGAGGTGCTCAATCGGCCGCTCGCGCCGCCGCGCCGGCGCAAGCCCGCGCGGCCGGCGGCGCTCGGCCCGGTGCAGGCGCTCATCCTCGACCTGCCGACGGTTGGGACGGAGGAACCGCCCGCGCTCACCCGCATCGCCGTGTTCGCTAACCCGTGGCCCGGCCCGGTCGCGGTCTGGCGCTCGGGCGACGGGCTTGCCTTCGAGCGGGCGGCCGTGGTGCTGGCACCCGCGGTGGTCGGCGAGACGCTTGACGACCTGCCGGCGGGAACGACACGCGGCTTCGATCACCATGGTCGTGTGCGCGTGCGGCTCTATGGCGGTGCGCTCGCCTCGGTGTCGGACGCCGTGCTGTCGAGCGGCGCCAACGCGGCCGCATTGCGCAGTCCCGCAGGCGCCTGGGAGGTGATCCAGTTCGCCAATGCCGAACTGGTCGGGGAGCGCACCTATCTCCTCTCGCGCCTTGTGCGCGGTCAGCTCGGCAGCGAATGGGCCATGGCCGCGCCGCTGCCGGCGGGCGCGTCCTTCGTCCTGCTCGATGAGCACGTGGTTCCCATCGCACGCGGCCACGACGACGTGGGGCGCAGCATGCAGCTCCGCGTCGTTGCTGCCGCACGCGACCACGGCGATCCTGCCGCGCTCGCGCTTGCGGCAACGCCATCGCCGCTGGCGCTGCGACCACTTGCGCCGGTGCATCTGCGCGCAACGCGAACCGCGAACGGCGTCGTGTTCTCGTGGGTCAGGCGCACGCGCCTGGCCTGCGACTCTTGGGAGCTCGAAGACATCCCGCTCGGCGAGGACAGCGAGGCCTACGTGCTCGATGTGCTCGCGGGCACGACCGTGGTGCGGACGCTTTCGACCGATCAGCCGTCGGTGCTCTACGCCGCAGCCGACGAGATCGCCGATTTCGGCACGGCGCAGTCGAGCCTTGCCGTGCGCGTGGCGCAGCTCTCCGCCACCGTCGGCCGTGGCATCGCGGTTTCCGCCACACTTCCAACCTGATCCGAGACCATGGACACGACCCCCAATCTCAATCTGCCGCTGATCGCCCACAAGCAGGGCCTGCGCGCGACCTTCCACGACGAGGCGCTGAAATCCCTTGATGCGCTCGTCATGCTGTCGGTGATCGATCGCGATCTGTCCTCGCCGCCGGTCAGCCCGGCGGAAGGCGACCGCTACATCGTTAAGTCGCCGGGCTCCGGCGATCCGGCCTGGATCAGCAACCACGTCGTCGTGTTCATCGACGGCGGCTGGCGCGGCCTTGCGCCCAAGGTGGGTTGGACCTGCTACCTGCAGGACGAGGGTGCGCTGATCGCCTGGGACGGCGCGGCCTGGGTGCCGGCGCTCGATCTGCTCGGCGGCATGACGGAACTGCAGAACGTCAGCCTGCTCGGCGTCGGCACGACCGCCGACGCGACCAATCCCTTTAGCGCCAAGCTCAACAACGCGCTGTGGGCGGCCAAGACCGCAGCCGAAGGCGGCGACGGCAATCTGCGCTACAAGATGAGCAAGGAGAGCGCGGCCAAGACGCTCTCGCTTCTCATGCAGACCAATTTCTCCGGCCGCGCCGAGATCGGGCTCACCGGCGACGACGACTTCCATTTCAAGGTCTCGCCGGACGGGACGAACTGGTCCGAGGCGATCGTCATCGATCGCACCAGCGGCAAGGTCTCGCTGCCGCAGACCGTTTCCGCGTTCATCGAGACTCTGCTCGACGATGCGAATGCGGCGGCGGCCCGCGCAACGCTCGGTGCGGTCGGCTTGAGCGGCGACGAGACGGTCGGCGGGAAAAAGACGTTCAGCAACCAGGCGTTTTTCACAGGCGGATCGCGCTCGGGCTCCATGACCATCGCCGACGATGCGGCGGCGACGATCTCCGTGCCGGGGACGGGAACGCGATACAATCTGCTGCTGTTGTGGAGCACGTTGACGGGCGCCACATACATTCAAGGGCTGGTCTGGTGTCGGACGGGATCGTCCCCGAACGCGCCGGTCGCCGTTGCGTTGCACGACGCAACCAATTTTGCAGCTACAACTGGGGTCCTGACCGGCACGACCGGCACCGACGGCAAGATCACGTTCTCGACCCACACCGACGGGCTCATCTACATCGAGAACCGCCTCGGCGGGTCGCGGACTTTCTATTATCAACTCTTTACTTCGGCGAGCTGATCGATGGCCGATCTGAACGAACAGGACTTCGAGCGCGACCCTTCCGCCCCCGAGGGGGTCAACCAATGGGTCCATGCGCCCACCGGGGCGGTCTATGCGCTTCGTCCGGGGATGACGGTTGCGGACCTCCTCGCATCGCTCGACCGGGAGCAGGAGGCGCCGCCCCCGCCCGTGGCCCCCGTCGTCTCCAACATGGCGCTGCGGCTCGTGCTCGCGCGCGCCGGCAAGCTCGACGCGGTGAACGCGGCCGTTGTCTCCCTCGGCACGGAGGCGCAGGTGGCCTGGGAGTACGCAACCCACATCCGCCGCGACCATCCGCTGGTCGAAGCCGCGGCACAGGCGGCGGGGATCGGAGCGGAGGAACTCGACGACTACTTCCGCGCGGCACTCACGGCTTCGCCCGCATGACCGCGGCGGCAGGCAATCCGCTCCTTGCCCCACGCTTTGCCAAAGCTCCGCCGCCACCAGTTGCCCCGTCCTCCTGACAGTTTGTCATGCATGGCTCGATCGACCGGTCGCGCCGGCGGCATCGGGCGCGTGCTTTCCAGCGCGACCAAACGGACCCGCGATGCAGTCCACCTACGGCACCGCCATGCGGCGCGGCGTGTTTCCGCATGAGGGCGGTTACTCGAATCACCCGGACGATCCGGGCGGGCCGACCAACCACGGCATCACGCTCGCCGTCGCGCGCCGTTACTGGAAAGCGGACGCAACCGCGGCCGACCTGCGCGCCATGCCGAAGAGCGTCGCCGAGGACATCTACCGCCGGCACTACGCTGCGCCGCTGCGCTACGACGATCTGCCCGCCGGTGTTGATTATTGCGTCCTCGACTATGGCATCCATTCCGGCGTGGCGCGCGCAGGCAAAGTGCTGCGGCGTGTGCTCGGCCTGCCGGACCACGACTGGCGCGTGACCGACGACGTGCTGCGTGCGGTGGCTACACACGATGCGCCGGCGCTGATCGGGGCGGTCTGCGACGAGAGGCTTGCCTTTCTGCGGCGGCTGAAGACCTGGCCGGTGTTCGGGCGCGGATGGGCGCGGCGCGTGCGCGAGGTGCGCACGCTCGCCCTCGAACTGGCGCGGCATGCGCCCGCGCAAGCGCGCAGCGATGGGGGCTTGCCTCCGAGTCAAAGTCAATCGACGCGCCGTGCAGCGCAAGGGGCAACCGTCGGCGGCATTGCCGCTGCCAGTGCCGCGGCTGCTGCCGCGGCCGCACAACAAGCCCAAGCCGCGGGTGCAAAACCCGCGGTTGTGGCCGCCATCGTCGTGCTGGCCGTCGCATTGGCGGGCGGCGCCTGGCTCTGGTGGCGGCGCCGCCGCGGCCGCCGTGCGCCGTCGCATGGCGCAACGACCGAGGAGCAATGACATGATCATGGATTGGAAGGACTTGGCGCCGCGGGTGTTTGCGCTCGGCGCCCCGCTGCTCGGCGGCGCACTGGGCGGACCGCTCGGCGCCGCCGCAGGATCGATCCTTGCCCAGGCGCTCGGCGCGCCGACGCCAACGCCCGAAGCGGTCGGGCGGATGATCGCGGCGGACGGCGCCGATCCGACGATCGCCGTTCGGGCCGCTCGGCAGGCCGAGAGCGAATGGCTCGCCGCGCTCGCCGAGGTCGGCAAGTCGCAGGTGGCCGAGATCGGGCAGACGCAACGCGCGGAAATCGCAAGCGAGGATCGGCTGCAGCGCTGGTGGCGTCCGCTCTACGCGCTCGAACTGTCGCTCATCGAATGCCCGGCCTTCGCACTGACGCTGCTGCATGCGCTGTGGACGGGGCACGAGGCGGGCATCAACGGATTTGCCAGCGTCTCCGCCTTGCTGATGACCTATTTCGGTGCACGCTTCGGCGTGCTCGGCGTCTATGTCACGGGCCGCAGCCGTGAAAAGCAGGCCTCCGCCACGGGCGAGCTGCCGCCATCGTGGCTGGGCGAGGCCGTCAAGGCCATCGTCAAGCGGAAGTGATGGACCATTCATGCCCCATTCAGCGAGCCACCCCTATGAGCCTCGCATGATGCCGACGCTCGCTGTTGCCGCCGTGTTTGTCGCGGCCCTGGCTGTGGCTGTGCCGTTGCCGGCGGTTGCCGCCCCGCGCGCCTGTCTGAGCAAGGCCGAGCAGCGGGCGGCCATTTCCAGCGGCCAGGCGGTCACGCTTGCGACCGCGATCCGGGCGGCGCACGGCACAGCGCGCGGGCGCGGCGCCCGCGAAGTGGTCCGTGCCCGCCTGTGCCGCGGTCCCAACGGCCTCGTCTATGTGCTGACAGTGCTGGCGCGGGATGGCAAAGTGACGCGCACGACCGTCGATGCCGGCAGCGGCAGGGTCGTGGATGCGCGGTGATTCGGAGGACCTCGCTTGCGGCTCCTCGTGATCGAGGATGATCCCGACCTCAACCGTCAGCTGGCGACCGCGCTCACCGACGCAGGCTATGTCGTGGACCGCGCCTTCGACGGCGAGGAAGGCCATTATCTCGGTGAGACCGAGCCCTACGACGCCGTCATCCTGGACATCGGCCTGCCCAAGATGGACGGCATTTCCGTGCTGGAGGCCTGGCGGCGTGCCGGCCGCTCCATGCCGGTGCTCATTCTCACTGCACGCGACCGCTGGAGCGACAAGGTGCAAGGCTTCGACGCCGGCGCCGACGACTATGTCGCCAAGCCGTTCCACCTCGAAGAGGTGCTGGCGCGCATTCGCGCGCTGTTGCGTCGCTCCGCCGGCCACGCCAAGAGCGAGCTCAATTGCGGGCCGGTGCGGCTCGACACCCGCACCGGGCGCGTCGCCGTCGACGGCAATCCGGTCAAGCTCACGAGCCACGAATATCGCCTGTTGTCGTACCTGATGCATCATGCCGGCCGCGTCGTCTCGCGCACCGAACTGGTCGAGCATCTCTACGACCAGGACTTCGACCGCGACTCCAACACCATCGAAGTGTTCGTTGGCCGCATTCGCAAGAAGCTCGGCGTGGACATCATCCAGACCGTGCGCGGCCTGGGCTATCTCCTGACCCCGCCCGATGCGCGCTGACCCCTTGCCGCCCCGCCTTTGCCCTTGCCGGGCCGGGATGCGGTAGGATCGGGCCATGCGGGCCAATTCGCTTGCGCTGCGGCTGTTCCTTGCGGCGACCATCTGGACCGTCGTCATCCTGCTGGTGACCGGCTTTGCCCTGTCCGGGCTCTACCGGCAGGCGGTTGAGCGCGCCTTCGACCGGCGACTCGACGTCTACATCAAGACCCTGATCGCCGACATCGCCGCCCCCGACATCCCGATCGAAAAGACCGGCCAGATGCTGGGCGAGCCGCTGTTCGAACTGCCGCTGTCGGGCTGGTACTGGCAGGTCACAAGGCTCGACCGCGGCAAGCCGGAGATCACCTCCTCGCGCTCGCTATGGGACCGCACGTTGCCGAGCCTGGCCGAGCAGAACGTGGCGACCGACCTTGACGGCACCCGCAGGGGCTATGCCCAGGGCCCCGAGGAGCAGCGACTGCGCGTGCTCGAGCGCCATGTCGACCTCGGCGAGGAGGGCAGCTTCCTGGTCGCGGTCGGCGGCGACACCGCCGAGCTCGACGACGAGATCCTCGGCTTCAACGGCGCCCTGACCACGACCTTCGTCGTGCTGGCGGTGGTGCTGCTGATGACCACCGTGTTCCAGGTGCGCTTCGGCCTTGCTCCGCTCAATCGCCTGTCGCGCGGGCTTGCGGCGATCCGCGCCGGGCGCGCGGAAAAGCTCGAAGGCGATTTTCCGGTGGAGATCGCCCCGCTTGCGCGCGAGACCAACGCGCTGATCGACGCCAACCGCGAGATCGTGGAGCGCGCGCGCACCCACGTCGGCAACCTCGCGCATGCACTGAAAACGCCGCTGTCGGTGATGATGAACGAGGCGGCGGCGCGCCCGGACGATCCGCTCGCCGCCAAGGTACGCGAACAGGCGGGCATCATGCGCGAGCAGGTGATGCACCATCTCGAGCGGGCGCGCATGGCCGCGCGGGTGGCGGTGGTCGGCACGTTGACCGATGTGGCGCCGGTGGTGCAGGCGCTGGCCCGCACCATGGAGAAGACCCACCACGACAAGGGTCTCGCCATCGACGTGGACGTGCAGGCGCCTGCGCGCTTTCGCGGCGAGCGGCAGGATCTCGAGGAGATGGTCGGCAATCTCGTCGACAACGCCTGCAAATGGGCGAGCTCGCGCGTGTCGATCGAGGTGTTGAGCGAGCAGCCGGAGCCCGGCCGCGCGCGCGTGCGCATCGTGGTCGACGATGACGGGCCGGGCCTGACGCCCGCGCAGCGCGCGCAGGTGGCGCAGCGCGGGCAAAGGCTCGACGAGAGCAAGCCGGGCTCGGGGCTCGGCCTGTCGATCGTGCTGGACCTGGCGCAGCTCTATGGCGGCGCGCTCAACCTCGGCACCGCGCCGATCGGCGGCCTGCGTGCGGAGCTTGTGCTGCCTGCAGGGTGAACCTCACGGCGCAAGCGGATTGACCCATTTCAATCCGGGAAAGCGCGCGAAGTCGCCGTCGGTCGAACACAGCGTCAGCCCGTGCTCGATGGCAAGCGCGGCGAGATGGGCGTCCGAGACGAGGTCACCGTGGACGCCGGGATGTGCACATAGCGATCCAAGGACCGCGGCGTGCCGTTCGGTGGGTTGCGGAATCCAAACGGCGTCGCAGTCGAGCCATTCTGTGATCTGGTTCCATGCGGTCTCCGTAGGGATTGGGCGAGCGAACGCACGCCGATTGGTCACAATCCTGATGAAACCGAGCAACGACGCCCAAGGCAAACCGACTCGGGACATGCCGTTGAGCTGCGCGTCCAGCCACTCATGGGCGGCCTGGTGCTGCCGGGCCGTAGCGGCAGTGGCGTAGATCAACAGGTTGACGTCGACCAGGATCACTTATGGTCATCGCCTTCGATCAGAGAGATCGCTTCGGCGACGTTGTCGAGCGGGACGAGTTGCGCGCCCATATCATAAGTCCTGGTGCTGAATGGCTTGCGCGGCTTTCGCGGCCCCTCGATGCTGTCCAGGCCGCGCCGAAGAACCTCGTTGACCACCTCCTTGAGGTTGGCGTCGCGCGCGCGTCGAACACGCTCGAGCCGCACCGCCACGTCGTCATCGAGGGTCAGAGTCGTTCTAATAGTCATACATCAATACATAACGCATCTGATGCATTGATGCTAGAGTAACACAAATAGCTGATAAAGTTTATTTTTTGCTTCGTGCGGCGGCTTGAGCCTTGCCCGCCTTGCTGCCCGCCGTCCGCTTCCCTCCCTTCTTCCACAGCGCCTTGCTCGCCAGCCGCGCCCCTTGCACCAGCGCTTCAAGCTTCGCCCAGACGATCGAGGGGTGCACCTCCTTCGAGCTTGCGAAGGTGGCAAAGCCGCAGTCGGAGCCGGCGATCACCCGTTCCTTGCCCACGAGCGACGCGAACCGGCCGATCCGCTCGGCGATCAATTCCGGATGCTCGACCAGCACGGTTGAATGGCTGATGACACCGGGGATGAGGACGGAGTCCTTGGGCAGCTTGGCGCTGCCCCACACCTTCCATTCGTGCTCGTGGCGCGGATTCGCCGCCTCGAACGAATAGGCGCCGGCATTGATCTTGAGAATGATGTCGATCAGGTGCTTCACGTCCATGTCGTGCACCCGCGGCCCCATGTTGATGCCGTAGCAGGTGTGGTGGCGGATCTTCTCGCGCGGGATGCCGCGCAGCGCGTGGTTGAGCGCGTCCACGCGCGTCCGTGCCCATCGGCGGCATTCCTCGATGCTCGCGCCGGGCCGTACGAGATAATAGGAGACGAGCCGCGGATCGTCGATCTGCAGGAGAAAGCCGGCATCGACGATCGCCTTGTATTCCTCGCGCATGGCCTCGCCGATGGCGTAAACGTAGTCCTCCTGCGTCTTGTAGTAGGCGTTGCGCTGCCATTCCTCGACATTCGACGGCGAGATCGCCGGCACGAAGGCCTCGACCTTGGCGTCGCCGATCGCCGCCTTCAGATTGGCAAGATCGCGCTGCAACTGGGCGTGGCCCTTGTAGACGATCGGGCCGGTGCAGACCATGCGGTTCTGCCGCGCGCCGACATGCGTCTGCGCGTAGAACTCCGGAAAGGCGAGCGCTTCGCGCGAGCCGACCCAGGGGCCGCGACGCGGCGCCTCGTGGTCCACTTCAAAGCCGCCCAGCCGCTCGTTGATGTAGGTGACGAAGCTCGGCTTCGAGTACTCGCCGTCGTCGATGACGTCGATGCCGAGCTCGATCTGCTTTTGCACGACATCCTTGACGGCAAGCGACAGCCGCCGCTCATGCGCGGCCTCGTCCAGTGGTTCGCCGCGTTCCTTGGCCGCGAGCGCGTCCAGCAGGTCGGGCGGGCGCGGCAGCGAGCCGGCGTGGGTGGTGAGGATGCGGCTGGTCGAATGTTGCATGAGGGTCCCCGTGGTCGGTCGACCTTGTCGCCTGCAAGGCTAGCCGCGCGCCGTCCGATTGACCAGCGTGGGCAAGGGCTTGGCACGCCGTGGGCAGACCGGGTGGGGCGAACAGAGTTTCGCCCCAATCCCCGCCTCTAGCTTGCGGCCGCAGGTCGCCGATGGCGGGGGCTGGCGTCGGCCCTCCGTGCCGCAGGCGCGCGACGCAAAGGCGAGGGAAGGGCATGCTTTGCAGGATCATCACGGTCGCCGCGCTCGGCGCGGCACTTTCGGCGTGCGCCGGCGATCCGGTGACCGGAACCGGACCCAAGGAGAATACCGGCACGCTGGTCGGCGCGCTCGGCGGGGCATTGATCGGCTCGCAATTCGGCGGCGGCCCGGGCGAACGCATTGCCGCCGGCATCGCCGGCGCGGCCATCGGCGGCCTGATCGGCAACCGCATCGGCGCGGCCATGGACGACGAGGACAAGCGGCTCGCCTACGAGGCGCAGATGGATGCGCTCGAGCGCGGGCCATCGGGGCGGCCGCGCGCCTGGCGCAATCCGGACTCCGGACGCTACGGCTCGATCGTGCCCGGCCCGGCCTATGATCGCGGCGGCAGCAAATGCCGGCAGTACACGCACACGATCTATATCGACGGCCGGCCGCAGACCGCGCGCGGTGCGGCCTGCCGCAACCCGGACGGCACCTGGACGCCGGTCGGATGAATCGGCGGCTGCGCGCCTCCGGCGGGCAGCATCAGCGGGCGGTGCAAGCCGCCCGTTTCTGCTAAGGTGCCGTCGGCGAGCGACCTGCGCCACGGCATGGGCAACATGCGCGCGAAGGCCGTCGCCGGGGACGGATCCGGGGGGACATGGCGGCAGCGTCGACGCAAGGTGAGCGGCATGCGCTCACGGTGGCGACTGCGATCTATGCCGTCGCCTTCCTCATCGTGGCTTCGCCCTGGCTCAGCGGTGCCGTTGCCATTCCCTACGACGCCAAGTCGCAGTTCTATCCGCAGTTCGTCTTCCTCGCCCGCTCGCTCGCCCAAGGCCAGTCGCCGTTCTGGACCCCGAACGTCTTTGCCGGCTGGCCGCAGATTGCCGATCCGCAATCGCTGATCTTCTCGCCCTTCCATCTGCTGGCGGCGCTGTTTGATCCCAATCCGAGCCTGCGCCTTGCCGATGCGATCGTCTTTTTCATGCTGTTCATCGGTGGCGTCGGCGTGCTGCTGATCTTCCGCGATCGCGGCTGGCACATGGGCGGCGCGATCGTCGCCGCGCTTTCATTCTCCCTCGGCGGCTCGGCGGCCTCCCGCATCCAGCATATCGGTCAGGTGGAGAGCCTCGCCTTCCTGCCGCTCGCGCTCTGGCTGCTGATGCGCGCGCTCTCGCGATCCTCGTGGCCGGCCGGAGCCGGCGCCGGTCTGTTTGCCGCGCTGATCGCGCTCGGGCGCGACCAGGTGGCGCTGCTCGCGCTCTACCTGCTCGCAGGCTACGTGCTCTGGTACTGGTTTGCGGGTACGGGCGCGATCGCGCGCATGAGGACAAGCGCCAAGCCGCTCGCGGCCGGCGCGCTTGTCGGCGGAGCAATCGTTGCCGTCCCCGTCGCGCTGACGCTCCTGCTTGCCGCCCGCTCCAACCGCCCGGAGATCGGGCTCTTGTATGCCGGACGAGGCTCGCTGCATCCGGCGCACCTTCTGATGCTCGCCTTCGCCGACCTGTTCGGAGCCTCCGACTTCCAGCGCGAATACTGGGCGCCGCCCGGCTTTGCCTGGCACGAGGCGTTCGGACAGACCGACCTCTACATCGCCCAGAACGCGGGCCAGATTTACGCCGGCGCGCTCACCATCGTCGCCGTCATCGGCGTCGGCGTCGTGCGCGGGGCGCTGTGGGCGCGCGACATCCGCTATTTCACGCTGGCGATGATGCTGGCGCTGCTTTACGCGCTCGGCAAGTACACGCCGGTCTTTTCGCTCATCTATGCGGTCTTGCCCGGCGTGTCGCTCTATCGGCGCCCCGCCGACGCGACCTTCATCCTGTGCGCATTGCTGGCCTTGATCGCGGGCTATCTCGTCCATCGCCTGCTGACCGCGAGCATGCCGCCGGCGCGGCGCCGGCACTGCGCGCTCGAGGCGGCGATCTGGCTTGCGCTCATTGCGCTGGCCGCGGGGCTTGCGTTTGAAGTCGGGATGCTGGGCGAGGCCTGGCTGCCGCTGCTGTGGGGGACGGGATTTGCCGCCGGCGCCGTGGCCGTGCTGCAGTGCGCGCAAAGGCTGGCCGCGCGCAGCGCCACGGCTGCGGCCCTGCTGCTTGCTGCCTTCAGCGTCACCGACTTTGCCTGGAACAATGCGCCGAACGAATCGACCGGGCTTCCCCCAGGCCAGTTCGAAGCGCTTTCGCCCGGCACCAAGGACGAGACCGTCGCCCTGCTGCAGCAGAAGCTGAAGGGTGCGGCCGCGCCCGACCGGCGCGACCGCGTCGAACTCATCGGCGTCGCCTATCACTGGCCCAACATCGGCCTCATCCACGACTTCGATCATCTGTTCGGGCACAACCCGCTACGGCTTGCCGACTTCGCGCGGGCGACCGCGGCGCCGGACACGGTGGCCGGCCCCGACCAGCGCGCGTTTGCACCCTTGCTGCCGTCCTATCGCTCGACCTTGGAGAACCTGTTCGGCGTCCGCTTCATCGCCATCAGCGTGCCGATCGAGCAGATCGACAGCACGCTCAAGCCCGGCGATCTCACGCTCATCGCGCGCACCGGAAACGCCTATGTCTACGAGAATTCGCGCGCGCTGCCGCGCGTGCTGCTCGCCAGCGACTGGCGCAAGGCCGACTTCGAGGCGCTGATGCGCCACGGCGGATGGCCCAACGTCGATCCGCGCCGCACCGTTCTGCTTGAACACGCGCCTGCCGGCTTCGTCGCCGGCAGCACGGGCGGCGCGGCGCGGATCGCGCGCTACCGCAACACCGAAATCGAGATCGAGACCGATGCGCCGGGGGGCGGAATCCTCGTCCTCAACGACGTCTGGCATCCCTGGTGGCGGGCGCAGGTGGACGGGGTCCCCGCCGAAATCCTCAAGGCCAACGTTCTGTTCCGCGCCGTGGTCGTGCCGCCCGGCCGGCATTCCGTGCGCTTTTCGTTTCACCCCTTGGCCGGGGCACTTGCTGAACTTGTGGCCAAGCTCGGCCACGGTCGCTGAGCGTCATGCGGCGCCTCAGCGCGGCGCGGCGCTGAAGGTGCCGAACCGCATGTCGGGGGCGCTGGTGTTGTGGCGCGAGGGGACGAGACGCCCGGCCCACAATTCGGCGGCGCGCGCGCCGCGGAATTCCATCACGCCGGCCCTGCGCCAGAGCGCCTCGCCCCAATCGCGCCAGGCGATGTGCGCCACGTCGGCGTTACCCTCGCTGACGAACATCGAGCGCAACGCCGCGAACGGCCGTTCGGCGCCGACCGGCGGCGACAGCGTCACGTCAAGAGCGATGCGCTCGGCGTCGAGCTTGTCGAGGCGCACGGTTGCACTGCCCCCGCGCACGAAGTCGAGCGTGAACGTGCGCGTCTGCGGATCGAAGGCGATCCCCTTGATATCGACCAGCGGACGCCCCTTTGTCTCCACCGGCCCGATCAGGAACGAGGAGCCGTAGGCGCTCCAGCGCAGGTGCTTCGGCGGCAGCGGCCGCGCGCGCCAGTAGCCGTCCGCCGGATAGAGCACCAGCACCTCCTCGGCGCGCTCCTCGTGCCGTGTCCACAATTGCAGCAGGTGAAATCCGCTTTCCTGCCGCGCGCCGACCCGCACCGGCACTCGGTTCGGCCGCCAGAAGCTCGGGAAGGTCAAGCCGACAAGCTGCCATTCCTCGGTTTCAAAGATGGTGAGGCGCCGCTTTTCGAACGGGTAGGCGGGATCGGCCGCCATGTCGCAATGGGTGAAATCGGGCGCCCAGCGGTCGGCAACGATCGTGCCGATATAGGCCGGATGCGCGGCCTCGATGGTGAAGCGACGAACCTCGCCCGACCGCAGGGTGACGGAGACGTTGTCCTTCTCGGCGCACAGCGTGGGCTCGCTTTCGTTGACGATATCGACCGCGAGCATGTCCCGGGCCGCGGCCGTGCCGAGGGTTGCGAGCAGCAAGAGCCCCGCCGCGATCCGCTCACGCCAGCCGGGCATAGATGTCTCCCGAATTCGCCGCATGCGGTAGCGCGTCAAGCCAGCGCGCGATATCCGCGGCGCTACGCCATTCGCCGAGCTCCTGGCTTTCGCCGATCGCGGCATTGAAGCGGGAAAAGCCGAGCGCCACGCAGCGCGCGAGGCACGACTGCGCCACCCGGCGCTGGATGGTGGTGAATTCAAACGACAGCGCCGCGACCGGCTGCGTCAGCCCCGCCAGCACCTCCTCCTCGAAGCCCTCCACGTCGATCTTGATGAAGGCCGGCCGTCCGTGCGTTGCGATCAGCGCATCGAGCGTGGTCATCGGCACTTGAATCGATTTTCCCCAGACCTGGCCCTCCCAGCCGTCGGCGCCGGCGGCCGCGCGCACGAATTCCGGCGAGGCGGTGGAAACGGTCGGGTTGTCGACATTGATGCGCATGGCGACGGTGCCCGCCGTCCGGCCCACCGCCCGGGCCTCGATCGCGACATCGCGGTCGCGGCCGTAGAGCCACTTCAGCGTGAAGACGAGCGCAGGCTGCGGCTCGACCGCCACCACCCGCGCCTTGAGCCGGCGGAACGCCGCGGTGCGGTCGCCCACATGTGCGCCCACGTCGAAGACGAGATCGCCCGGCTGCACGAAGCGGCCGTAGAGACGATCCATGGCGGCGGCGCGGCCGCGGTTGCCGTAATAGACTCCGAGCGATCGCATCACGCCGCGGGCGGTGCGCAGGGTCTCAAGCATGGCTCAAGCCGGCCTTGCCGCCGCGGCCAGCGCCGGCAACGACAGCGCCGCGAGTGCAGGCGGCGGCGCGGTTTCCTCCGGCAGGCGGCCGACGCCGATGCGCGCCAGTGCCCGGCCGACCGCGGGATGCGCGGTGGCGACGGCCAGCGGAACGGCAAGCGCCGGGCCGCCGGCGATCAGGAAGGCATAGGGCAGGGCGGCCGGATGCGTCGCTGCCACGAGTGCAAGCGAAGCAAGCCCGAGCAATGTATGCGGCCACAATTGCCGGGCAGCGACGCCGATCGGGACGCTGTGGTCGTCGCGCATCTGGCCGATCCAGCCGATCACCCGTCCGAACGGCAGCCCGGCGAGGAACAGCGTGTGGCAGAACCACATGATGGGCGAAAGCAGGATGAAGAAGACGGTCTCGCTTGCAACGCTGGCCAGAAAGCGCGCGCGGCCGCCGAAGGCACGGCGCAGATCGGCACGGCTCAGCACGTCGATGACGGTGGCGATCTTGGGGGCGAACCACATCACGAGAATGATGGCAAGCAACGCGTAGCCCGCATCGGCGCGGATGAAATCGGCGGTCGTGGGCGCTGCGGCCAGCGCCAGCGTCCCGACCACGAGCAGCCCGATCCAGGCCGGCGACCCAAGAAACATCAGCATGGCGAAGGCGAGCTGGAAGCGGCTGACGAATTTGAGCCCGGGCTGGAACAGGAAATAGGCATATTGCAGCGTCCCCTGGCACCAGCGCTGGTCGCGACGAATGAACTCGATCAGGGTGGGCGGGTTCTCTTCCCAGCCGAGGTTCTCCTCCGGCAGCACGCGCACCTCAAAGCCGCCGCGCCGCATCAGTGCCGCCTCGACCTGGTCGTGGCTCAGCACGTGCCCGCCCAGCACTCCGCCCGCGGGCAGCGGCGGGATGTGGCAATGCGCCATGAACGGCTTGAGACGGATCACCGCGTTGTGGCCCCAGTTCGGTCCGCAATCGGCCTGCCACCAGGCGCTGCCGATGGTCCAGGAGCGCATGCCAAGCCGCATGCCGAATTGAAAGATGCGTGCGAACGCGCTGGTGGTGGGCAGGCCGACGACCAGCCCCTGCAGGATGCCGAGCTTCGGTTCGGCCTGCATGATACGCACCATGCGCATGATCGCGGCCGCCGTCATGAAGCTGTCGGTGTCGAGCGTGACGGCGAATTGGTAGCGGTGCCCCCAGCGCTCGCAGAAGTCCCAGAAATTGCCGGCCTTGAAGCCGGTGTTGACGTCGCGACGGCGATAATGGACGCAAAAACGCCCGCGCCATTGCGCGGTGAGAGCGGCAAAAGCCTGCTCCTCGCGCCGCGCGATGTCGCCTTGATTCGTGTCGCTCAGCACGTAGAGGTGGAACCGGTCGGCGACGCCGGCCTGCCACAGCTCGCGCATCATGGCGTCGAGATTGCGGATGACGCGGTCCGGCGGCTCGTTGCGCACGAAGATCGTGATCGCCGTCGAGGCTGTGATCGGCTCGTCGTTACGCACGCGCGCGGCCGCCGGCACGACCGCGGCGATCGGATCACGGGCAAAGCGCATGATCACAAAGCCGATGGCGGCGTTCCAGAAGCCGATCACCGACCAGGGCATGGTCAGCCCGAACAGCACGATCAGCAGAATGTCGGTAACGCCCAAACCGCCGGCCGAAAGCGCATGCGTCGCGAGCGCGAGAAGGCCCGCGATGCTTGAGAGCACCAACAGGGCGAACAACAGGCGCCGGCCGAACACAACGCGGCCGGCACCGTTGTCTGACGCCCCTTCCGCGCAGGTCTGCCTGTTCACCGTGAGGAACTTCCATCTCGCGCCGGCCCGTGCAGGATATAGCGCCGAGCGGGGCGCAAAGTCCAACGCCCCAACGTCCAACGCAAGGAGAAGCCGTGGCCGGCAGCGATGAGGTGGCGCAGGCGCTCTGGTATGTCGGCCCCGGCCGGGCGGAGATCCGCGCCGAGCGGCTCAGTCCGCTTGCCGAGCGCACAGTGCGGGTGCGCGCGCGCCATGGCGCCATCAGCCGCGGCACCGAGGCGCTGGTTGCGGCCGGCCGCGTGCCGGCGAGCGAATACCAGCGCATGCGCGGACCGTTCATGGGCGGGGCGTTCCCGTTCCCGGTCAAGTACGGCTACGCGACGGTCGGGCCGGTGGAGGCAGGGCCGCGGGAATGGCTCGGCCGCACCGTTTTCGCGCTGCATCCGCATCAGACGCTGTTTGATGTTCCGCTGGACGCAGCGGTGCCGGTGCCGCGCGACATTCCCGCCTCGCGCGCGGTGCTTGCCGCCAACATGGAGACGGCGCTCAACGCCACCTGGGATGCGGCCCCGGTGCCCTCGGGGCCGATCGCGGTGATCGGCGCGGGCGTGGTCGGCGCGCTTGCGGGCTTTCTCTGCGCGCGCGTGCCGGGCGCCGAAGTGACGCTGGTCGACGTCAATCCGGCGCGCGCGCAGCTTGCGCTTGCGCTCGGGCTCAATTTCGCGAGCCCCGAGGACGCGCCGCCCGATTGCGAGCTTGTCATCCACGCAAGCGCCACCGCCGCGGGCCTCACCACCGCCATTAACTGCGCCGGCGAGGAGGCGACCATCATCGAGCTGAGCTGGTACGGCAGCGGGCTCGTCTCGATTCCGCTCGGCGGCGCGTTTCACAGCCGTCGCCTGCGCATCGTGTCGAGCCAGGTCGGCAAGGTTGCGCCCGCGCGGCGCGCCACGACGACGCCGCGGCAGCGGCTCGAACAGGCGATCGAGCTTCTGGCCGACGATCGCCTCGACGCGCTGCTGGCGCCGGCCGTTCCCTTCCACGACCTGCCGGAGCGGCTGCCGGATATTCTCCACCGGCAGAACGGCGTACTGTGCCAGCTCATCGACTATCCGTGAGGAGGAGCCGTGTTCGCCGTCGAAGTGCGTGACCACGTCATGATCGCCCATTCCTTTCGCGGTGCCGTGTTCGGGCCGGCGCAGGCGCTGCACGGGGCAACCTTCGTCATCGACGTGGCCTTCATGGCCGATGCGCTCGACGAGAACGGCATCGTCGTCGACATCGCCCGGGCCCATGAGGTGCTGAAAGACGTGCTCAAGCCGCTGAACTACCGCAATCTCGACGAACTGCCCGAGTTCAAGGGGCAGAACACGACGACCGAGTTCCTCACCAAGCATCTGTTCGACCGGCTTGCCGCCGCCGCGCGCGCAGGCGGGCTTGGTCGCGATGGGCGCGAACTGCGCGCGATTCGCGTCACCATCGCCGAGTCGCATCTGGCGCGCGCCTCCTACGAGGCGCCGTTGTGGTGAAGCGGATCGCGTTTGCGGTGCCGGGCGATCTCGCCACGCCGACCGGCGGCTACGGCTACGACCGCAGGATCATCGCCGAACTGCGCGGCCTCGGCATCGCGGTGGACGTGCTCGACCTCGGCGCGGGCTTTCCGCGTCCGAGCCGGAGCCAGCGACAGAAGGCGGACGCGATGCTCGGCGCCATCCCCGCCGACCGACCGGTCGTGGTCGACGGCCTTGCGCTCGGCGTCCTGCCGCAGACGGCGCACAGGCTCGTGGCGCCGCTCGTTGCGCTGGTGCATCATCCGCTCGCGCTGGAAAGCGGCATGCCGGTGGACGAGGCCAAGGCCATGGCTGTGAGCGAACGCGCGGCGCTTGCGGCCGCGCGCAGGGTGATCGTCACGAGCCAGGCGACCGCGCGCGTGCTCGGCACCGATTACGGGGTGCCGCCAGAGCGCATCGCGGTCGCCCCGCCCGGCACCGACCCGCGGCGACCGGCGCAGGGCAGCAAGGACGGCATGGTGCGGCTGATTGCGGTCGGGGCGATTGTGCCGCGCAAGGGCTTCGATGTCCTGCTCGCGGCGCTCGCCCTCATACCGGAACTGCCGTGGCGGCTTGCGATCGCCGGCGATCGCAGCCGCGATCCGGAGGCGGCCGCGCGCGTTCACGCCGACATCGCCCGCTTCGGCTTTGCCGGGCGGATCGAAATGTGTGGCGTGCTCGCAGCCGACGCGCTTGCGACGCGCTATGCACAAGCCGACATCTTCGTGCTCGCCTCGCGCTATGAAGGCTACGGCATGGCGTTTGCCGAAGCGGTGGCGCATGGCCTGCCGGTGATCGGCACGACCGCGGGCGCGATCCCGGACACGGTGCCGGCGGGAGCGGGCATCCTGGTGCCGCCGGACGATGCGCCGGCCCTGGCCGCGGCGTTGCGCCGCCTGATCGCGGATCCGCAGGCGCGCCGCACCCTTGCCGCCCGCGCGCGGGCGGCTGCGCGAGGACTTCCGACTTGGCCGGTCTCGGCCAGGCTGTTCGCCCGCGCCGTCGCGGAGGCGGCGGCGTGAGCGCCTTTGCCGCCGCCTGGCTGTCGCTGCGCGAGCCCTACGACATGCGCGCGCGCAGCCCGAAGGTGATGCAGGCGGTGCATGCCGCGCTCGCCGGCCGCTCGTCGGTTGCCATCGTCGATCTCGCCTGCGGCACCGGTTCGACCTTTCGCGCGCTGAGCCCGCATCTTGCCGCGCGCCAGGACTGGCGGCTGGTCGACAATGATCTCAGCCTGCTTGCGCGCGCACCGCAATCCTCACCCCCGCGGATCCAGGTCAAAGCCATTCCGATCGACATCAGCCGCGATCTCGAAGCGGCGCTTGACGGGCCGGTCGATCTCGTCACCACGTCCGCGCTGCTCGACCTGGTCTCGCAGGCCTGGCTCGACCGGCTCGCGATCGAGGCGGCGGCGCGAGCGCTGCCGATCTATGCCGCGCTGACCTATGACGGCCGCGTCGAGCTTGATCCTGCGGATTGCGCGGACGCGCGCATCGTGGCGGCGGTCAATCGCCATCAGCGCAGCGACAAGGGCTTCGGACCCGCGCTCGGCCCGGACGCTCCAACGGCCGCGGTCGCGGCGTTGGCGCGCGTCGGCTATGCGGTGAGCGCGGACGCCGCCGACTGGCTGTTCGGGCCGGACGACCGCGAAATCCAAACCGAGATCCTGATCGGCTGGGCGACCGCGGCGCGCGCCATCGGCGAATCCGCGGCGGCGGTGATTGGCTGGCTCGAACGGCGCCGCAAGCTCGTGGCCGATGGCCGCTCGTCCATGCGGGTCGGTCACCGCGACCTGTTCGCCCATCCAACCGGGACGCGCTGAGCCGACAGGTCGCAGTCGAACAGAACCTCTTCGCCGAGCCGGTGTACCCGCATCGGCGCGCGCAGCGCTTCGTCGGCGCGCGCGATCGGCGGCAGCACGAGGCCGTTGCGACCAGAGCCGAGCAGCATGGGCGCGACCACCACATGCAGGCGATCGAGACAGCGGGCGGCAAGAAAGCGTGAGACGGTATGGGCGCCGCCTTCGACCAGGATGCGGCGCAGGCCGCGCTCGGCGAGCGCGGCGAGGATCGCGGCGGGAGCGATCCCCCCCTCGTCGTGCGGCAGCGGCACGATTTCCACGTCAGGCGGCAACGGCGGACGAGCGCCTTCGCCCGTCACCACCAGCCGACGCACCCCGTCGTCGGCGAGGAGCCGTGCCCGCGCCGGCAGCCGTCCGCTCGGATCGATGACCACGCGGGCGGGCTGCGGCCCGCTCACCCGCCGCACCGTAAGCTGTGGATCGTCGGCCAGCGCCGTGCCGACCCCGATTGCCACCGCATCAACCAGCGCGCGCAGCCGGTGCAGGTGATCGAGGCCGTCGGGTCCGTTGATGTAGTGCGAATGGCCGCTCGCGGTGGCCACGCGGCCGTCAAGCGATTGGCCGATCTGGGCGACCACCACGAGCCCGTCGGGGCCGCAAGCGCGCAGCGGCCCGAACCGCTCCTCCCACGGGGGCGGCAGCGGCGCGGCAAGGCTGCGAAACATTTGCGGAACGCCGGTCCAGGAATTCATGCCTTGCCGCTCCTGCGCGCGGTCTCGGCGACAGCCAAGTCTTGCGCGCAATCCAACCCTTCCCCGGCCATGGCCCGCGACGGCCGAGACGACGGAACTTTATCTTGTCATAATAGCTTGGCATGGAACTTCGGCGCGCGCGACCGGAACGGTTCGACGGGTTTTGGTGTTCTACGCGCGGGGATCGTGAGCAGGCGTCAGGGAGCAAGACAGTAATCCTATGCGGAACGGTGGGGGCGTCACGGGGTCCATCCTCTATGGAACCCGCGAGCAGGTCGGCGTTGGGCGTGGACTCGCAGAATTCCGGGCCGGCAGGCCGGTGGTGATCACAGGCGACAGCGAAACGCTGCTGTGCCTGCCCGTGGAAGGGATCAACCCGGAGCGACTGAATGCGTTTCGCGCCCTCTGTGCGCCGACGGTGCCGCGCCTCGTGCTGACCGGCCGCCGCGCCCGCTCGCTCGGGCTTGACGCCAACGGGGCGGTCGCGATCGAACTCGGCAGCGACGTCGACACCGCAACCGTTCTCGCGCTTGTCGCCGACGCCAAGCCTGCCTTCGTCTTTCTGCCGCAGCCGGCAGGGCCGACGGCTTCCGCCGCCGTCGATCTCGTCAAGCTCGCCCAGGTGCTGCCGGCCGTGCTGGTTGCCGACACGACCACGGCGATCGCCGGTGCGCTCGAGCCGCGCATCATCATGGTCGAGGCCAAGGCGATCACCCGCTTCCGCACCGAGGCGTCGCAGTCGCTGACCATCGCCGGCGAGGCGCACGTGCCGCTCAATTGCAACGTCCGCGCCCGCTTCGTCGTGTTTCGCGACGCCGTCGGCGACGACCCAGTCGCCGTCATCGTCGGCACGCCCGACCTGTCGAAGCCGGTGCCGGTGCGCATCCACTCCGCCTGCCTCACCGGCGACGTGTTCGGCTCCCGGCGCTGCGACTGCGGCGATCAGCTGCGGCTGGCGCTGGCGCGATTGCAGGAGGCCGGCGGCGGCATCATCCTCTACCTCGCCCAGGAGGGGCGCGGCGTCGGGCTTGCCAACAAGATGCGCACCTACAAGCTGCAGGATGCGGGCCTCGATACCGTCGATGCCAACACCATGCTCGGCTTCGACGACGACGAGCGCGACTATGGCGTCGCCGTGCGGATGCTGCAGATGCTGGGCTGCACGCGCGTAGTCCTGCTCACCAACAATCCCGCCAAGCTCGACGGTCTGGCCAAGGCCGGTATCGAGATTGCCGGCCGCATGCCGCTGGAGACGCCGATCAACGCCGACAACCGGCGCTACCTGACCGCCAAGGCGGCGCGCGCCGGCCATCAGCTGGGGCACCTGATTTCATCGCTGGCCGAGCCGCCGGCGCCGGACGGGGACGTCGCCCGCCTGTCGCCGTAGTTGCACAATCGCGGGGCGCGCATGTCCGAAACCGCGCAGTCAGGCTACACGTTCACGGCGCGCCTGCTGCATTGGCTCACCGCGGCGCTGGTGCTGACCATGATGCCGATCGGCATCGCCATGGCGAACGCCGATTTCGGACCGACACAGGATACGCTCTATCACCTGCACCGCTCCATCGGCATGCTCGTGCTGCCCATCGTCGCAATCCGGCTCCTCTACCGGTTGCGCCACCCGGCGCCGCCGCTGCCCGACGATGTTCCACCGTGGCAGCGGCGTGCCGCACACGCCACCCATTGGACGCTCTACGGGTTGCTGATCGTGCAGCCCATCGTCGGATGGATCGCCACCTCGGCCTATCGCGCCCCGATCCTGTTCTTCTGGCTGTTCGAGGTGCCGCCGATCTGGCCGGTGGATCAGGCCTTTTCCGAGCGCATGTTCGTGGTGCATCGGCTGATCGGTTTTGTCCTGATCGCGCTGTTGTGCGCCCACATCGGGGCGGCGCTGCATCATCACTTCATCCGCCGCGATCGCGTGCTCATGCGCATGGTGAGCGGCTGAACCGATGCCGGAGTCGCGCTTCAGCCGCCGCATCGGCGATCTCGCCTTCACCGAGGTCGGCTCGGCGGTGCGCGCAAGCTCGGTCGTCTGTCTGCCGATGGGCTCGTTCGAGCAGCACGGCCCGCACTTGCCGCTCAACACCGACGCGGTGCTGGCCGAAGCGCTGACCGGCCGCATCGTCGAACGGCTGGGCGAGACCTATGATCTGTGGCAGCTCCCGCTCGTGCCGGTCGGGCTGTCGCGCGAGCATGCCTGGGCGCCGGGCACGCTGTCGCTGTCGGTCGCCGGCATGACCGCGCTGATGCGCGATCTCGTCCGCGACATCGCCCGTGCGCTGCCCGCCCGCAATCTCTTGATCGTCAACGGCCATGGCGGCAATCGCGGCCTGCTCGAGGCGCTGGCGCGCGAAGCGCGCTTCGAGTTCGGCCTCAATCTCGCCGCGCTGCATCTTGGGCCGCTGATGAGCGCGGCAAGGGAGCGCGCCGTGCCGGAGGTCCACGCCGGCTGCGACGAGACCTCGGCGATGCTTGCGCTCGCGCCGCAGCTCGTACGGCGCGAGGCGCTTGGCCGGCTCGCCGCGCCGCCGGATGCGGCCGGCGTGCGAAGCCTCGTGCTTGATCCCGCCGCGAGCTTTCCCTGGACGAGCGACGATCCCCGCATCGCGGTTGAAGGCGTGATCGGCGACGCGCGCGATGCGTCGGCCGAGCACGGCGCGGCCATCGTCGCGCGCGTGGTGAAGGCGGCCGACGGCGTGCTGCGGCGCCTGCTTGAGCCGCCGGCCGTTCAGGGCTGACCCGCGCCGGCCGGGGACGCCGCCCGTTCCATTTCCAGCGCGTGCGCCTTGCGCCCGCCGCGCTCGATCGCGGTCGGGGCCTCGTCGCGCGCGATCAGGTGCCAGGCCAGTTCGATGCAGCGGCGGGCGAGCTCGGCCGCGCCCTCGGCGAGCTCCGTCGAGTGGCGCACGATCTCCACGTTGCGCTCCATGTCCTCGCGCGACCAGCCGCGCGAATGCGCCACATAGGGAAACTGCGGAAAGATGAAGCCGAGTTCGGCGAAGAAACCGAGCATCTGGCCGGCCACGCCCTGGATGTTGTCCTGCCCGCCGACGATGATGAAGCCGGCCACCTTGTTGCGGATCAGCACCTGGTTGCGGATGGTGATGGCGTTCTGCACGCAGTTGAGCCGTTCGGCCATCTTGAAATAGAGCGAGGAGGCCGCGCCCCAGCGGATCGGTGAGGCGACGATGATCGCATCCGCCCAGTGCACCAGCGCCTCGTAGACCCGATCCATCTGGTCGTTTGCGTCCATCTGCGTGATCGAGCAGGGCCAGGTGCAGGCATGCGCCGACTTCGAGTAGTAGCCCTCGCAGGCGCGGAACGACAGTTCGCTGAGCCGGATCAGGCGGCTCTCGGCCCCGTGCGCGGCGCAGGACGAAAGCGCATGGTTGAGCAGATGGTCGGAGCCGGAGAAGCGCGGATTGGCCTCGTCCATGGGGGAGGTGGAAATGCCGGCGAGACGGATTGGACCCGGCACCCGCTCGATCTTGCGCGCGAGCGGGTGCGGTGCATGCGGCAGCCGCGTGCGCCGCGTCGCCGAGGCGAGATCGACCAACACCCGGCCGTTCTCCACCTTGACGGCATAGGCGGGCACGGCGTCCTCCTCGAATCCGGGTTCGCCCTTGCCGGTGCAGCGATGGAATTTCCAGTTGTGCCAGGGGCAGGTGACGTAGTCGCCGTCGAGTCGGCCCTCGCCGAGCGGGCCGCCCACGTGATTGCAGGCGTTCGACACAAGACCGAAGCGGCCGTCCTTGTAGGACAGCGCAAGCTCGCGGTTGCGCACGACGATCCGTCGCAACGGGGGATTGGACAGTTCATCGGTCGAGCCGATGTCGACCCAGTTCTCCTCGGCCATGGCCTCTCCTCCCGACCTCTGGTGAAGTTGGCACGCGCAACACCGGTCACAACGCCTCCTGCGGGCATCGGATCGAGGCCGGTGTGCCGGGCGGCAGCGGACGCGGATCGACCTCGAGCAGGCCGCCGTTGAGGCGCAGGCGATAGGTCGCAAGCCGTTCGGTGAACGGCGGCGGTGCGCAGCCGTCGGCGAGCCGGTATTGATAGCCGTGCCACGGGCAGGTGATGCAGCCGTCGATGATGCGGCCCTCGCCGATCGGACCGTTCTGGTGGGCGCACAGATTGGTGAGCGCGCCGAACTCGTTGCCGTCACGGAACACGGCGATGCGCTCGCCGTCTGGGCTTGCGACGATGCGCGCGCCCTTATCCGGGATCGAGGCGGGCGGACCCACCGCGATCCAGCCGTCGATGCCCGCGGGCGCGCCCCGATCGACCGCCCATTCGCGCCAGCCGGCCATCAGGTGCAGCGTGCCGACGACGGTGAGGCTGCCGATCAGCATCAACGGGATCAGCGGCGTGTGCTCGTACTGCATGAGCCCGAGCGCGACGTGCAGAACGACGAGGCCGTAGGCGGCGTAGACCGTCATGTGCAACGCCTTCCACACCGGCGGTCGCAGAAAGGCGAGCCAGAAGTCGTGACTCGTCGCCGCCATGATGAACATGATCGACAGCGCGGCAAGCCCGAGCGTCTTGAACGGAAAGCCGATGAATTTCAGATAGTCGCCAAAGGTGAGGAAATCGGCCGGCAGCGTGTGCAGGACGCCCTGCACGCGAAACCACTCCAGCATCAGCACGACATGGGCGAGCGCGACGAGGAACGTCAGCACGCCGAAGTGCCGGCGGTTGTGGAGCAACCGAAGAAATCGCCGGTCGAGCCGCGCCAGCGGGCCGATGCACAGGATCGCGCTCAGCATCAGGAAGGCAGCGGTGCCGAAGGCGCGGATCCAGACGTCGATCGCATCCGGCAGGTTTTTCGGCGGATGCATCCGCCAGGCGATGGCGGCGAAGGCAAGGATGTAGAGCGCCGTGGTCGCGACCAGGATGCCGTCGTAGACGAGCTTGTCCCTGCTCCATTGCACCGCGCGATAGCCGACGCTCATGGCCGTCGGTCCGTGGCGGCGGGCGGCTCCGGCGGCGGCCGCAGCGCCAGCGCCATGGTGAAGCCGAGCGCGATCAACATGGCGAGCGCAGGCCAGATCAGGCGGTGGGCGCGACGGTGATGGCGGGTCATTGCCTGCGCGCTCCGCTCACGGTCGCCTCGCGCCGCGCGCGGCGGCAAGCCAGCGCGCCAGCACATAGGGCCACAGCGCGGCCGCACCCGGCAGGATCAGCAGCCGGGCGCCGAAGGTAAACGGGATGGAGGCCGGATGCGTCCGCTGCTCGGACGGCGAGGCAAGCACCCGCCCGATGCCGAAAGTTACAAATGCAACCGCAACGCCAAGACCGGCCGCTGCATAGAGCGCCGCCGCATAGGCCATCAGCATCCCTGCGGTCATGGAGGTCCCCCGCGGGCGGTGACGTCGCCCCGCGAATCCATTCTAGCCGGAATGCGGCAGCCCTAACGAGTTCTTAATCGGCCTGAACTAGAGATGGGTACGCCTCTTGTCGACATGGTGCCGGAATGGCCGCGGAGGGCCGCCCTGCCATCGAGCGTTTGCGCGCCTTTCTCCGGGAGCTCAAGCCCGAGGCGCGCACGCTGTTGACCCGCGAGCTTGAACGCGGCCTGCTGCGCGGCGACGGCATGGCCGGTGCCGAGATGGTGCTGGCGGAGCTTCGGCGCAGCGGGCGCGACCGCGACGAATCGGCGCTGCATTTTGGCGAACCCGCCCGCCTGTTCTTTCGCCCGATCGAGCCGTTCGTGGTGGATGACGCGGCCGACCGGGTGCATCGCGGCCGCATCGCCCGCGCCGCTCTCGAACCGATCTGGTTGTGGATCAACAACGCATTGATGCCGGAGGAGGCGCGTGCCTACGGCATCCAGGTCGAGGAGGCGCTCGGCGCCGGCGACACCGGTGCGGTTGAGCATCTCGTGCGCTCGTTCCAGGACCGCGTCGTGCGCCGCATCCCGGAGATGCTGGCCGATGTCGGCCGCGATGACAAAGAGCGCCGGCGCCTGATCACGCAGATCGGCACGCCGCGCGCACTCGACGACGTCAAAACGGTGCGCGGCATCCTCGATGCGCGCGACGGGCTTGCCGTGCTCGGCGGCAAGCTGCCCGACCATATCCGAGATTTGTCAGGAGCCCGGATGGAGGCGGTCAAGGCGCTGATCGATTCGCCGCTCGGGGCGAAGTCGGACCTGTTCCTGTATTCGCTCGTGCTGCTCATGGGCCGGCTTGCGGCGCCATGGCAGTTGATCCGGCTCGCCACCCGCGCGGCGGGCGGCGACGACGTGGCGCGCATTGCCGAGACGCCCTACGCGCTGGCCGTCGACATCGTGCTGGACGAAATCGAGCGGCGCGTGCGTGAGCTTGGCGCCGATCTCAAGAGCGGCCGCGGCATCGCCGTGGGCGCGCTGCTCAAGGACATTCATGATGCCGTGCGCGGGCTGCGCACCGAACTCGATCTGTCGGGCGAATCATCCTGGGGGCGGCGGCTCGCGGCCACCCGGGCGGAAATTTCCAGCCTGCTGTCGGCGGAGATCGAGCTGATGCCGGGCCGCGTGCGGCGGCTGCTGCGGCCGCGCCCGGCCAATGAGATCAGCGGCAAGACCATGCTCGATCCCGATGAGGTGGCCGAAGCAGAGGCGTTGGTGGGCTTCGTCGTCGCCTGCCGCAACTACGCCGGCGAGCTTGCCATCAACGAGGTGACGCAGCGCTCATTCGGCGAACTGCAGAAATGTCTCGACACCGGCACCCGCACGCTGCTCGACGCGCTGCGCACGGCGAACGTGCAGGAGCGGCCGTTCCGCCAGTCGCAGGTCGATGCCGCGGTCCGCTTCTGCGGCAAGGTGTTCGGGCAGGAATACGCCGCGCTGTTGGCGAAGGCCGCCGAGGTCGCCTTCCATGGCGGCGAGCGCAAGACCGCGGCGCACGGTTAAGGCGCGCAAGACGAAGCGCAGGCGGCGACGAAGGTTTTCCGTTCGGCAGCGGATGGCGCTCGGCTGCTTCGCGCGGGCCTGACCCGTGCAGGCGCCGCCCGGCATACCGGCCGCCCTCGTTCAAAGGGTCATTCTCGCGCGGTCGGCCGGGAACGCCCCGGAACCTGGCGCCACGCCTTGAAATGTCTTGATGATTTCGGCCGATGCGGCCGGCTGCGACAACTGAACGGTCACGATCGCGACGGTAAGCCGTTGGCGCGCTGCCTCATCCGTCGGCTGCCCGCGCCAACTCCATCATTTTGCCCGCGACCGCCGTGATGTAAACCCCAGGCCATGATGCTGTCCTTGATCATGGTGCTGATGACGGCGGCGGCAATTCTTGCCGTGCTTTGGCCGCTGTCGCGTCGCAGTCCGGCCCGCTCCGGCAGCGATGTCGAAGTGTACCGCGACCAGCTAGAGGAAATCGCGCGCGACCGCGCCGCGGGACTGATCGGCGAAGCGGAGGCGGAGGCCGCCCGGATCGAGGTGTCGCGGCGGCTTCTGGCCGCCGCCGACCATGCGGACCGGGCGGGGCGATCCGCCGGCGCCGGCCGCACGGCCTGGCCGCGCCAGGCTGCGGCGCTGACCGCCCTGCTCGTGCTGCCGGCGCTCGCAGCCGGCCTCTACCTCGCGCTCGGCTCTCCCGAACTGCCGGACCATCCGCTGGCCGCCCGGCGCGAGGCCCCCCCGGAGCAGCGCTCGATTGCCGAACTGGTCGGCCGGGTCGAGCAGCATCTGCAGCAGAATCCGGAAGACGGGCGCGGCTGGGAGGTGCTGTCGCCGGTCTACATGCGGCTTGGCCGTTTTGACGACGCCGTGCGCGCCCGCCGCAACGTGCTGCGCCTGCTCGGCCCGAGCGCCGATCGCGAGGCCGATCTCGGCGAGGCGCTGACCGCCGCCGCAAACGGCATCGTCACCGCCGAGGCCAAGCAGGCGTTCGAGCGCGCGCTTGCTCACAACGCCGATGATTTCCGCGCGCGCTACTTCCTCGGCCTCGCCGCCGAACAGGACGGGCGCCCGCAGGAGGCGGCGGAAATCTGGCGCAAGCTTCTGGCCAGCGCGCCCGCCGACGCCGCCTGGGTGGATTTCGTGCGCGAGGCGCTGGCGCGCGTCGCGCCTGCGGCCGCAGCGCCGCCGGCCCCGACGGCGCAGGATATCGAAGCGGCGCGCACGCTGTCGCCGGGCGAACGCGCGGCCATGGTGCAGGGCATGGTGGACCGCCTCGCGGCACGGCTGAAGGAGGACGGCTCCGACGTGGAGGGGTGGCTGCGGCTCGTGCGCGCCTATATGGTGCTCGGCGAGCGCGAGCGGGCGCGCGCGGCCGCCGCCGACGCGCGCCGTGCGCTCGCACGCGAGCCGGACAAGCTCAAGCGCGTGGACGAATTCTTGAAGGGACTGGGACTGGAAGGATGACGCGCAAGCAGCGGCGGCTCACCCTGATCGGCGGCAGCCTTGCCGTTCTGGCGCTGGCGGTCGGGCTCGTGCTTTACGCCATGAGCGGCTCGATTGTGTTCTTCAACTCGCCGACCGATCTGGTCGAAAAGCAGGTCAAGCCCGGCGTTCCGGTCCGGCTCGGCGGGCTGGTGAAGCCGGGATCGATCGAGCGCGGCGCCGATCTGGCCGTGCGCTTCGAGGTCACCGACGGCAACCGCGCGGTGCCCGTGATCTACGTCGGCATCCTGCCCGACCTGTTCCGCGAAGGGCAGGGGGTGGTGGCGGAAGGGGCCCTGCAGCCCGACGGCTCGTTCAAGGCCACCTCGGTGCTCGCCAAGCACGACGAGAACTACATGCCCAAAGAGGTGGCCGACGCGCTCAAGAAGCAGGGGCACTGGAAGGACGAGTACGGAAAGAAGAAATGATCGCAGAGATCGGCCACTACGCGCTGGTGCTGGCGCTTTCGCTGGCGCTGATCCAGGCGCTCGTTCCGCTTGCCGGCGCGCGCCTGCGCGATTCCGTGCTGATGGGAGTGGCCGGGCCGACGGCCTTCGCGCAATTCGTGTTCACGGCCATCGCCTTCGCCGCGCTGACCGCCTGCTACGTCGGCTCCGACTTTTCCGTGCTCAACGTGTTCGAAAACTCGCACTCGCAGAAGCCGCTCATCTACAAGATCACCGGCGTGTGGGGCAACCACGAGGGCTCGATGCTGCTGTGGGTCCTCATCCTTGCCCTGTTCGGTGCCCTGGTCGCCGCCTTCGCCGGCAATCTGCCGGCGACGCTCAAGGCCAACGTGCTGGCCGTGCAGTCCTGGATCGCGGCGGCGTTTGACCTGTTCATTCTCCTGACCTCGAACCCGTTCCTGCGCATCGCGCAGCCGCCGTTCGAGGGCCGCGATCTCAATCCGATCCTGCAGGACATCGGGCTCGCGCTGCATCCGCCGCTCCTCTATCTCGGCTACGTCGGCCTTTCCATTTCGTTCTCGTTTGCGATTGCCGCCCTGATCGAGGGGCGCGTCGATGCCGCCTGGGCGCGCTGGGTCAGGCCGTGGACGCTTGCCGCCTGGATGTTTCTCACGCTCGGCATCGCCATGGGCTCGTACTGGGCCTATTACGAGCTCGGCTGGGGCGGCTACTGGTTCTGGGATCCGGTTGAGAACGCCTCGCTCATGCCCTGGCTTGCGGCGACCGCGCTGTTGCACTCGGCGCTGGTCATGGAAAAGCGCAACGCGCTCAAGATCTGGACCATCCTGCTCGCCATCATCGCGTTCTCGCTGTCGCTGATCGGCACGTTCCTGGTGCGCTCCGGCGTGCTCACCTCGGTGCATACCTTTGCCAGCGATCCGACGCGGGGGGTGTTCATCCTTGCGATCCTGACCGGCTTCATCGGCGGCGGCCTCGTGCTCTACGCCTGGCGCGCGCCGTCGCTGCGGCAGGGCGGACTGTTCGCGCCGATCTCGCGCGAGGGCGCGCTCGTGCTCAACAATCTGTTCCTGACGAGCGCCTGTGCCACCGTGTTCGTCGGCACGCTCTACCCGCTCGCACTCGAGGCGCTCACCGGCGACAAGATTTCGGTCGGTGCGCCGTTCTTCAATCTGACGTTCGGACCGCTGTTCGTGCCGCTGCTGCTCGCGGTTCCGTTCGGGCCGCTGCTGGCCTGGAAGCGCGGCGATCTGCTCGGAGCGGCGCAAAGGCTGATCGGCGCCGCCGGCCTGGCGGCGGTCGGAATGGGCGCGGCGTTCGCCGTCGACGCGGGCGGGCCGGTGCTCGCTCCCTTCGGCATCGGGCTTGCGATCTTTGTCATGGCCGGCGCCGCGACCGATGTGATCGAGCGGACTGGGGTGCTGCGCGCGTCGCCCGGCGTCGCCTGGTCGCGCGCGCGCGGCCTGCCGCGCTCCATCTACGGCACGGCGCTCGCGCATTTCGGTCTCGGCGTGTCGCTGCTCGGCATCGTTGCCGTGTCGACCTGGGGCAGCGAGCGGATCGTCTCGATGCAGCCCGGTACCACGGTGTCGATCGCCGGCTACGCGCTGACCTTCGAGGGCACGGCGACGCGCCAGCAGGCAAACTACCGCGAGCTGGTCGCCCGGTTCACGGTGCGCGCAGGCAGCGCCGAAATCGGCACGATGGAGCCCTCCAAGCGCACCTTCGCGACGCGCCAGATGTCGACCACGGAGGCGGCACTGCTCACGCGCGGGGCAAGCCAGCTCTATCTCTCGCTCGGCGATCCCAATCCCGACGGCTCGGTCGCCGTGCGCCTCTATCACAAGCCGCTCGTGCTGTTGATCTGGCTCGGCGCGCTGGTGATGGTGCTCGGCGGCGCCTTGTCATTGTCGGACCGGCGGCTGCGGGTCGGCGCGCCCAAGCCCGCCAAGGCCGCCATGCAGCCCGCGGAGTGACCGACGATGCGCGCCCGATGCGGCCCGTTGTTTCCGATGGTGCTGGCCGGCGTCCTGTTGACCGCTTGGGCCGCGCAGGCGGTGCAGCCCGACGAGATTCTCGCCGATCCCGCGCTCGAAGCGCGCGCGCGCGCGCTTTCGCGCGACCTGCGCTGCATGGTCTGCCAGAATCAGTCGATCGACGACTCGGATGCGCCGCTGGCGCGCGATCTGCGCATCCTGGTGCGGGAACGGCTCAAGGCCGGCGACAGCGACGCGGAGGTCACGGCCTTTCTCACCGCCCGCTATGGCGAGTTCGTGCTGCTCAAGCCACGCTTCTCCTGGCGGACGGCCTGGCTCTGGCTTGCCCCGGCCCTGCTGCTGGTCGTGGGCATCGCCGCGATTGCGGTCGCGGCACGTCGCCTTCGCCGCATGCCGCAGCGACCCGACGCGCCGCTTTCCGCGGAGGAACAGCGCCGGCTGCGCGATCTGGTCGAACGCTGACGGCGGGTTCCGGGTTCCGGGCATCGATGCACGGCAACGGGGCCGTGCGGGCGTCCACAACCTTACGAAAGTTTAATTCTGCCGCCACTGCGCGGTAAGGCGTTCGCCTCCATCTTGTGGCGCAGAAGGGTGCAGGGAACACCCCCGCCACCAGTCGGTTTGAGGATCGAAGATGAACACCGCCTCCACCCCGCGATCGCGCGTGCTTTCGGTGCGCCATTTCGCACTTCTGGCCACGACGGTGGCCGGCCTGACCGCCGGCGTCTACCTCCTGGCTCCCGGTTTCGTACCCCATCCGCCGCACGCCCTGGCACAGAATCTCTCGCAGCAGACCCAAGGTCTGGCCCGGCCGGCCGGCTTTGCCGACATCGTTGAAAAGGTGAAGCCCGCCGTGATCTCGGTGCGGGTCAAGACCAGCGTCGGCCCCGATCTGTCAAGCGACGATCTGCCGTTTCCGCGCAACTCGCCGATGGAACGGTTTTTCCGTCGGTTCGGAATGCCCGACGGCATCCCCGGCATTCCGCGCGGCCGCCGCTTCGGCACCGCGCAGGGATCGGGCTTCCTGATCTCCGCCGACGGCTACGCGGTGACCAACAACCATGTGGTTGAGGGGTCCACCACCGTCGAAGTGCAGACTGACGACGGCAAGACCTACACCGCCAAGGTGATCGGCGCCGATCCGCGCACCGATCTCGCGCTGATCAAGATCGACGGCAACAACTTCCCGCATGTCAGCCTGGCGGACAAACCGCCGCGGGTCGGCGACTGGGTGCTGGCCGTCGGCAATCCGTTCGGGCTCGGCGGAACCGTCACTGCGGGAATCGTCTCCGCGCGCGGTCGCGACATCGGCGCCGGACCCTACGACGACTTCATCCAGATCGACGCACCGGTGAACCGCGGCAATTCCGGCGGCCCGACGTTCAACACCGAAGGCAGCGTGATCGGCGTCAACACCGCGATCTTCTCGCCCTCCGGCGGCAACGTCGGCATCGCCTTCGCCATTCCGGCGGAGACGGTGAAGACCGTGGTGGCCCAGCTCAAGGAAAAGGGCGTGGTGACGCGCGGCTGGATCGGCGTGCAGATTCAGCCGGTCACGCCGGAGATCGCCGAGGGGCTCGGCTTGAAGCAGGCGGGCGGCGCGCTGGTCGCCGAACCGCAAAAGGACAGCCCCGCGGTCAAGGCCGGCATCCAGGCCGGTGACGTGATCGTGTCGGTCGACGGCGAGCGGGTGAAGGACGCGCGTTGGCTCTCCCGCACCATCGGCAGCATGGCGCCCGGCAAGACCGTCCGGCTGGGCATCATCCGCAAGGGTGAGGAGAAGACCGTCAATCTGACGCTCGGCGAACTGCCGAACACACGTGAGGCGCGCGCCGACGCCCGCCCCGATCGCCGCGGCGGCCGCAGCGAGCGGCAGGATGAACCGCGCCTTGGCCTGTCGCTGGCGCCGGCCGAGCGCGAACCCGGCGTGGTCGTGGCCGAGGTCGATCCCGACAGCCCGGCCGCCGACTTCGGCTTCCGGGCGGGCGACGTGATCCTGGAGGTCGGCGGCAAGACCGTGTCGACGCCCGAGGACGTGCGCAAGGCGCTGGCCGCCGCGCGCTCCGAAGGCAAGCGCAGCGTGCTCATGCGCGTGAAATCGGAACAGGGGACGCGCTACGTCGCCGTCCCGCTCGGCCGCGCCTGAATAAGGCGGCCGAAGGTTGCACCGCGCCGGGCGGCAGGCGCCGTCGGGCCGGTCAGACGATCGGGGCGTTTCCGTCGGCCATCGTCGCCCCCGCCGACGGAGCGAACCCGGGGGACGGGCTCCGCGCCCGTCCCCGCAGCTGCGATCCTCGCCTGCCGGGTTCCGTCGCCCCCACCGGCGGCGAGGACGGTCCGAGGGGCGGCGGAGCGATCCGCCGCCCCTCGCGACTTCCGCAGGCTCGCGCGGGCCGCGCCGGATTTCGCTACAATGTCGGGCGAAGCGAAGCACCATGCGCCTGCTGATCGTTGAAGACGACCGCGACGCCGCGGACTACATCGCCAGAGCCTTGCGTGAGGTCGGCCATGTCGCCGACCAGGCCGCCGACGGCGAGGAGGGACTGTCGCTGGCGTTGGCGCAGCCCTATGACGTGCTGATCATCGACCGCATGCTGCCCAGACGCGACGGCCTATCGCTGATCGGCGAACTGCGCGCCCGCAGCGTGGAGACGCCGGTGCTGATCCTGTCCGCGCTCGGTCAGGTCGACGACCGGGTGAAGGGCCTGCGCGCGGGCGGCGACGACTACCTGCCCAAACCCTATTCGTTTGCCGAACTGCTGGCCCGCGTCGAGGCGCTGGCGCGGCGGCGCGGCGGGCGCGGCGAGGAAACGCTCTATCGCGTCGCCGACCTGGAACTCGACCGCCTGTCGCACCGCGTCACCCGCGGCAAGGACGAGATCGTGCTGCAGCCGCGCGAGTTCCGGCTGCTCGAATACCTGATGAGGCATGCGGGCCAGGTGGTGACGCGGACCATGCTGCTGGAAAACGTCTGGGACTACCACTTTGATCCGCAGACCAATGTCATCGACGTGCATATCTCGCGGTTGCGCTCCAAGATCGACAAGGGCTTCGCTCAACCGCTGCTGCACACGATCCGCGGCGCAGGATACATGATCCGTGACAACAAATGACGCCGTCATGCCGCGTGAGCCCGCCCTGCCGGCCGCGCAGGAACGGCCGCGCTCGCGGGGACAGGCGTTGCGCGCCGCCGTCGGGCGCCTGCTGGGGCTGGGGGACCCGCGCCACGCGAGGTTCGGTGCGCTGCGCAAGCTGTTTCACACCACCGCGTTCAAGCTGACGCTCGCCTATCTCACGGTGTTCGCGCTGTTTGCCGCCGTTCTGCTCGGCTACTTCGCCTGGAACACGCGCCGCATGATCACCGAGCAGATCACCCGCACGGTGGACGCCGAGATGACCGGCTTGGTCGAGCAATACAACCTCGGCGGCATCCGGCGTCTGGTGCTGATCATCGACCAGCGCGCGCGCCGGCCCGGCTCGAGCCTCTATCTCGTGACCACCTTCACCGGTGACGGTCTGGCCGGCAACGTCGGCGTGTTGGGCGAAGGCGTGCTCGAACACTCCGGCTTCACCGAGACCGTCTATCGCCGGCTCGACGATCCGGACGGGGTGGAGCAGCACGCCCTGGTGCGCGTGTTCCAGCTCCCGAGCGGATTTCGCCTCCTGGTCGGGCGCGATCTGGAGGAGCGCGAGCGCCTGTTCGATGTCATCATCGCCGCCGGCCAATGGTCGATCGCGGTCGTGATGGTGCTTGGCCTGTTCGGCGGCTTCTTCGTCGCGCGGCGGGTGTTGCGGCGGGTGGATGCCATGACCGAAACCGCCCGCACCATCATGGCGGGCGATCTTTCGGGACGGCTGCCGACCGCTGGATCCGAGGACGAATTCGACCGCCTCGCCGTCAACCTCAATGCCATGCTCGAGCGGATCGAGGCGCTGATGCACGGCTTCAAGGAGGTCTCCGACAATATCGCGCACGACCTGAAGACGCCGCTGACGCGCATGCGCAACCGTGCCGAGGAGGCGCTGCGAAGGGCCAAATGCGAAGCCGACTATCGCGCGGCACTGGAATCGACCATCGAGGAATCGGACGAACTGATCCGCACCTTCAATGCGCTGCTGATGATCGCCCGCACCGAGTCGGGGCAGGCCTCGACGCCGATGGCCGAGTTCGATGCCGCGGAAGTGGCGCATGGCGTGGGCGAACTCTACGACCCGCTTGCCGACCAGAAAGGTCTTGCGCTGCGCATCGAGGCCGAGCCGGGCTTGCGTCTGCGCGGCCATC
>Ga0073934_10002197_pt1 | contig 41995 bp, 47 predicted proteins | sample LarsenN4metaG_FD_76834 | JGI IMG/M metagenome (GOLD analysis project Ga0073934, IMG submission 76834) | Hot spring sediment bacterial and archeal communities from British Columbia, Canada, to study Microbial Dark Matter (Phase II) - Larsen... ...
AAGCTCCTGGCCACGGAGGCCTACGGGGCGAAGGTCGTCGCGGTCAAGGGCAGCTACGACGACGTGAACCGCCTGTGCAGCGAGGTGGCGGAGGCCCTGCCGTGGGCGTTCGTGAACGTGAACCTGCGCCCGTTCTACACACAGGGCTCCAAGACCCTCGGGTTCGAGACGGCCGAGCAGCTCGGATGGCGCCTGCCCGACCACGTCGTCGTGCCGATCGCCTCCGGCGCGTTGTTCACGAAGATCCACCGTGCGTTCCAGGAGCTGATCGCGATCGGGGCCGTGGAGGAGAAACCGTACCGCGTCTCGGGCGCCCAAGCCGAGGGGTGCTCGCCGGTGGCGAAGGCGTTCGCGGCCGGGACCGAGGACGTGCGGCCGGTCAAGGCCCACACCGTGGCGCGCTCGCTCGCGATCGGGAACCCGGCCGACGGCTACTTCGCCGTGCGGATCGCGAACCGGACGGGCGGCACGATCGACGCCTGCACCGAGGCGGAGGTGATCGAGGGGATCACCCTGCTCGCCGAGACCGAGGGCGTGTTCACCGAGACGGCCGGCGGCGTGACGATCGCGGTGCTGAAGCGTCTGGCCGCCGCCGGCGCGATCCGGCCCGACGAAGAGACCGTCGTCTACGTCACCGGCAACGGCTACAAGACGATCGAGGCGCTGGAGGGCAGGCTCGAGCCCACGTACCAGGTCGAGCCCGACCTCGACGCGTTCCTCGCCGCCCTCGGGTAGGCGGGTCGAGGCCCGCGGCCACCGGGGTCGTTCCTAGCGGCGCGCCCCGCGGCGCCCGACGAACACGCCGTCGGGGTCGTAGGTCTCCTTCACCGCCGCCAGACGCTCGAAGTTCCGCTCGCCGACGGCGCGCCGGACCTGCTCGTCGCCCTCCTCGAAGAACCCGGCGAAGTTCAGGTAGGTCCCGCCGGTCGAGAAGGGTTCGAGCTCCTCGGCGCACCGGCGCGCCCAGGCGATGTTCCCCTCGTCGTCCTCCGCTCGCTCCCAGTTCGCCTCGATCCCGATCAGGATGGGCGCGCTCCGGTCGCCGAACGCGGTCGCCTCGGGGTCGACGCGGGCCATCGCGCCGCCCTGGAACCAGACGTCGATCGTGGACAGGTCCGAGGGCGCGGCCTCGGCGGAGGCCCGGAGCTGCTCGAGCGCGGCCTCGGGCAGCCCGACGAGCTCGACCGACGTCCAGTAGTAGCGCAGGCCGTTCGGGTAGTCCTCGTCGAGGAGCTGCTGGGCCTCCACCCAGGTCGAACGGCCGGAGAGATCGGCGATCGGCTCCCCGAGCTCGCGGAGCGGGCGCAGCGCCCGCTCGCCCTCCTCGGCGGGCCCGGGGTGGGGTGCGAGGATCGCGACGAACGGCTCGCCGACGGCGTCGGCCGGGAACGCCTCGGCCTCCGGGACCCGGCCGTAGAACGCGAGCGGGGCCACCGCGTCCGGGCCCGAGCCGACGAGCTCGTCGGCGGCGCGCAGGATCTCGATCCCGCGCTCGGCCCGGTAGAGGACGAAGCAGAACGCCACGTCGGGCCCCACCGGGTGGGCACGGAACTCGAAGCTCGTGACGGCGCCGACGCTCGCCCCGCCGCCCCGCAGCGCCCAGAGCAGGTCTGCGTGCTCGTCCTCGCTCGCGGCGAGGACCTCGCCGCGCGCCGTGACGACCCGGGCGGAGAGGAGATTGTCGCAGGACAGGCCGTGGAGCCGCCGCAGGTACCCCATCCCGCCCGAGAGCGTGAGGCCGGCCACGCCGGTCTCCGAGACCACTCCCACCGGGACCGCGAGGCCCTGCTCCTGGGTCGCGCGATCGACGTCGCCGAGCCGCGCGCCGCCGCCGACCCGGGCGGTCCGGCGCTCGGGGTCCACGAGGACCTCGTTCATCTCGGAGAGGTCCACGACGAGCCCGTCGTCGATCGAGCCCGTGCCGGCGACCTGGTGCCCGCCGCCGCGGACGGCGATCTTCAGGCCCCGCTCCCGGCCGAACCCGATCGCCTCCCGCACGTCGTCGTCGCTGCGGCACCGCGCGATCGCGACCGGTCGCCGGTCGATCACGCCGTTCCACAGGGCCCGGGTCTCCTCGTAGCCCGGATCGGAGGGGGTGAGCACCGACCCCGAGATCCGGTCGCGGAGCGCGCCGACATCGAGCTCCATCGCCAGGTCCCCCTTCCCTCGACGGTCGCGCCCGAGGCTAGCAAGGCGCGCCCGTACCCGCAGGCACCGGCAGAGCTCCGGGGGGCCGGGAGGGGATCAGGGGACGACGTCGATCGGGTCCAGGAGGACCACCTCGACGGTCCCCTCGAGCATGTCGGCCACCCGGCGCCGGTACTCGACGTAGTAGGGCGCGGCCCGATGGGCCTCGAGCGCATCCCGGTCCCGGTACCGTTCGAACAGGTGGAAGGTTCCGGCCTCGCCCTGCGCCCGGTACAGGTCGTAGCGCTCGCAGCCGGCCTCGGTCCGGCTGTTCCGGACCATCCACGACAGCAGCTCCCGCAGTTCATCCTCCCTGCCCGGGTGCGGACGGAAGGACGCGAAGACGGTGACCGCTCCCCCGCTCATGATCACCTCCCTCCCGATCGGGCCGTCCGGACCTCGGCCGGCGACGCGTCCGCTCGGGTAGGGTGCCGGCCGTGGCGCGCCTCCTGGTCCTCGACCCGCTCCTGCTGACCGACGAGTTCGGCGTCGGCCCGGACTGGGCCGGGCCCGGGCACGAGGTCGTGATCCCGGAGGGGTTCGACGCGGACGCGATCCGGTCCCAGCTCGGCGGGGCCGCCGCGATCCTCACCGCCCACGCGCCGGTGACCGAGGAGATGATGGGGCTCGCCCCGAACCTCCGGCTCATCGCCAAGCCGGGAGCGGGGGTCGACAACATCGATGTCGCGGCCGCCGCGCGTCGCGGCGTGGTGGTCACGAACGTCTCGGGGGCCCGCGGACGCGCGGTCGCCGAGCACGCGCTGTTCATGACGCTGTACCTGGCGCGGCACGCGTGGATGCGGGGAGATCCGGCGTGGCAGGGGACCACGTCCGTGCAGCTCGGCGGGAAGACGTTGGGGATCGCCGGCCTCGGCGCGATCGGCGGTCACCTGGCCCGCTTCGGCCACGGTCTGGGGATGGAGGTGGTCGCGCACACGCGCACGCCCGACCCGGACCGGGTCCCGGGGGTTCCGGTGCGCTTCGTCGAGCGCGAGGAGCTCCTCCGCCTCGCCGACTTCCTCGTCCTGTGCGTCCCGCTCACGGAGTGGACCCGCGGCATGATCGACCGCGGGGCCCTCGAGGCGATGAAGGACGACGCGTTCCTCGTGAACGTCGCGCGCGGTCCCGTCGTGGTCACCGAGGATCTGCTGGAGGCGATGCGGGCGGGTCGGCTGGCGGGGGCCGGCCTCGACGTGACCGACCCCGAGCCGCTGCCGCCCGATCACGCCCTGCGGCGGCTGCCGAACGTCCTGATCTCGCCCCACAACGCCGGTCGCACGCACGAGTCGCAGGCCGAGGCGATCGCGCGCATGCGCGAGAACGTCCGCCGGGTGCTGGCGGGCCAGCCGCCGCTCGACCCCGTGACGCGATAGGGGGCTCATGCTCCCCCCGGTCCTCCGGCCTCGGCCCGCGCCGTGTCGGGGTGGAAGAGCTCGGAGGGTTCGAGCCGCCGGACCGCCAGACCCTCCTCGAAGGACCAGCGGGCGACCGCCTCGAGCTCGGGCCGGTTGGGCTCGAGCCCGTAGGGCCAGTAGTCGGTGCCCATCAGCTCGCGCACCTGCTCCAGGTCCACCCACGGCAGCGCGACGCGGAGGAAGTTCGTCTGCTCCAGCTCCCGGATCGCCAGCTGCTTGGCTCGGGCGAAGGCGCGCAGGACGGCGCCGGCAAGCCACGGTCGGCGCTCGGCGAGGTCGCGGCGCACGGCGACCACGTGCATGATCGGGAACATCCGGGTCTCCCGGTAGAAGCGCCGTTCCTCGGCGCGGTGGTCGCGCCACAGCCGGCGGACCATCGGGTGGTCCTCGAGGAAGCAGGAGGGGGGACGGGGGGAGACGAGCCCGTCGAGCCGTCCGTCGGCCAGCATCCCCGACAGCGTGTCGTCCGGCCCGATCGGGCGCAGCTCGATCCCCTCGCGGACCCGGATCGGGATCCGTTCGCGGCCGCCGGGCCGCTCGAGCCCGCCGCTGCGCCACCGGATCGCCGAGGGCGGCACCCCGTGCCGGTCCGCGAGGATCCCGCGGACCCAGAGCGCCGCGGTCTGCTGGAACTCGGGCACGCCGAGCGTCCGGCCGGCCAGGTCCTCCGGCCGCTCGATGCCGCGATCGGTCCGCACGTAGACGGCCCCGTGGCGGAACGCGCGCGAGGGGAACGCGGGCACCGCGACGTAGGGGCTCTCGCCGCGGGCGAGCGCGATCAGGTAGCTGCTGAGCGACAGCTCCGTGACGTCGAACGCCCGCTCCCGGAGCGCCCGGGCGAACAGCTCCTCGGGCTCGCCCGTGACGGGCTGGATCTCGCACCCTTCGATCGGGACGAGGCCGTCCAGGATCGGCCGCGTTCGATCGCTCACGGTGCAGGCGAGCGCCAGGCGCAGGCCGCTCAACAGGCCTCGCACGCGCTCATCGCGAGGCCGAGCATCGTGTAGTAGCCCACGACCACCGCGAGCTCGACCGTCCCCGAGGTCCCGAGCAGGTCGTGGACAGCGGCGAACGTCCGATCCGTGACCGCCCCGGTCCGGCAGAGCTCGTCGACGAACGCGACCAGGGCCTCCTCGCGCTCGTCGAGCCCGCCCTCCTCGCCCTCGAGCGCCGCGATCGCCTCCGGCCGGACCCCGGCCTCGATCCCGGCCTCGACGTGCGAGTCCCACACGTAGGCGCAGCCGCGCGCGCGGCCGGTCGCGAGCGTGACCAGCTCCCGATCCCGGTCCTCCAGGCCCGAGCCGAACCGCAGGGCGTGCCCGAGCTCGGCGACCCGGGCCGCCGCGGCCGGGACGTGCAGGAGCACCTGGAACGGGCGCAGCAGCTCGCCTCGGCTCTCGACGATCCGGTCGAACGCGGCACGCGCTTCGGGCACGAGCCCTTCCCGGTCGGTGATCAGCGGGATCCGAGCCACGCGCCCTCCTCGTGCATCGCTACCTGACCGGGTTCCGGAGCGTGCCGATCCCGTCGACGCAGACCTTGACCAGGTCGCCCCGGGGTCAGGAACCGGGGCTGGTCGGAGCCGATCCCGACGCCGGGCGGCGTCCTCGTCGCGATCACGTCCCCGGGCTCGAGCGTGATCGAGCTCGAGATCGTCGCGATCAGCGTCGGGATGTCGAAGCTGATCAGCCTCACGGGCCTCCCTCGGCGTCCGGCGCGGGGTCGCTCGGGGCCTCACCGAGCTCGCGCAAGATCCGGTGCGGCTCGTCGAGGTCCGGGATGACGAGCGCGTCGTCGGTGACCCACCGGTAGCGGATCGTGCCGGCTCGATCGATCACGAACAGCGAGCGCTTGGCCAGGCCCTCGTGCCCCTTCCACACGTCGTAGCGCACGCCGTAGGCCTCGGCGGTCGCCCCGCCCCAGTCCGACAGCAACGGGAAGGTGATGCCGAGGCGCTCGGCGAACGCCATCTGCGAGAAGGTGGCCGTGACCGCGACCGCCGCCACGTGGGCGCCCGCGTCCGAGATCCGTCGAACCTCCTGTCCCAACTGGGACAGCTCCTCCGTTCAGACCGGTCCGAAGTCGAACACGTAGAACGCCAGCAGCAGCGGACCGCGCTCGAGCAGGTCGGACAGCGCGACCTGCTCCTCGAAGGTCCTCCGCAGCCGGAACCCCGGCGCCCGGTCGCCGACCCCTGGGGCTCTCCCCATCGACCCACCTCCTCTCACGTCCGTCGTAGGCGCAGCGAGCCTAGGACCAGCGGCTCGATCGAAGCCCGGGCCGCAGAGGGCGCGTCCATCGTGCGCACGTGGACGAAGAACCGCTTGATCTCGCGGACCGCTGCCGGATCGAGGGCCTCCATCGAGGCGATCCGCTCGTCCACGCGGGCCGCGAGCCGATCGCCCGGCACCGCCTCGGTCACGAGGCCGACGGTCGCCGCGGTGGCCGCGTCGATCGGCTGACCGGTCACGACCATGTCGAAGGCCCGCTTCGCCGGCAACAGCTTGCTCGCCCAGCTGATCACGACGGTCGGGGCCAGTCCCATCGAGATCTCGGGGAACCAGAACCGCGCCGTCTCGGAGGCTACCGCGACGTCGCAGGCCGCGACGATGCCGCAGCCGAAGCCCGCCGCGTCCCCACGCACCTCGGCGATCGTCACGAGCGGGGTCGTGCGCAGCGTCTCGTTGATCCGCACGATGCGACCGGCCTCGGCGCGTAGCTCCTCCGGCGTGGTGCCCTGGCGGTCCCGTCCGAGGCAGAACACGGGTCCCCGGGCGCGGAGCCGGACGAACCGGCTGGCCCCGTCGGCCGCCGCGCCGTCGATCGCGTCCGCGAGCGCGTCGATCATCTCCCCGCTGAACGAGTTCTGGTCCCCTCGCTCGACCGTCGCGACGAGCGTGGGGCCGTGCCGTTCGATCTCCAGGCCTTCCATCCGTCCCCCTCGATCGTGTCGGGCTCAGTACGAGACGGAGGACCCCGTTCCTCCGCTGACGGCGATCGCCTCGCCGGTGATCGCGGCCGAACGCACGGACGCGAGGAACGCCACCACGTCGGCGATCTCGTCGGCCGTGACGAGCCGGCCGATCGCGCTGTGCTTGGCCAGGTCGGCGAGGAGCTGCTCGAGCGTCGCGCCCTCCCGCTCGGCGCGCGCGGCCAGCCGCCGCTCCAGGCTCTCGGTCACGGTCACCGCGGGGTAGACCGCGTTCGCGGTGATCCCGTCCCGGCCGAGGGCCACGGACATCGTGCGGGTGAGGTGCACGAGCGCGGCGTTGCGGGCGCCCGCGCTCACCGAGCCGGCGACCCGGGCCGTCAGCCCGCTCACGGTCACGATCCGGCCCCAGCCCGAGCGCCGCAGGTGAGGGAGCGCCGTCCGGACGAGGCGCAGGGCGCCGAGGAACTTCTCCTCGAAGTCGCCGAGGATCGTCTCCTCGGTCACGCGCTCGAGGTCCTCGGGCACCTCGCCGCCGCTCACCCGCGCGGCCGAGCTCACCACGATCTCGAGCCCTCCGAACCGCTCGGCCCCGGTCCCGACGAACGACTCGATCGACGCCCGCTCCCGCACGTCAGCGACGATGGGGAGGACCTCGGCCCCCGTCTCCTCCCGGATCGCCGCGGCGGCCTCCTCGAGCGGGTCGCGCGTCCTCGCGCAGATCGCCACCCGGGCGCCCTCGGCGGCGAGCTTGCGGGCGATCGCCCGTCCGATCCCGCGGCTCCCGCCGGTCACGAGCGCGCGGCGACCGTCAAGCCCCAGATCCATCGCTCCTCCCTCCGGGCGCATCGTCCCTCGCGATGGGCACCCGCTCGAGGGGAGGGCGGCTCTTCCGCTTCGCGCGACGCAGGAACCGGAACGCCGCGTACAGGACGAACGCCGCGTAGATCCGGCGCAGCACCAGCTCGTCGGTCCGGACGGCCAGCAGCGCGCCGGCGGCCGCGCCCGCCACGCCGGCGACGGCGAGCCAGAGCGCGGGCCTCCACCACACGTGGCCGCGACGCGAGTGGGCCCAGGCTCCCATCGCGGCCGTCGGCACGATCACGAGCAGCGACGTCCCCTCGGCGACGTGCTGCGAGAACCCGAGCACGAGGATCATGAACGGGATCGAGATCTGCCCGCCGCCGCCCCCGAACAGCGCCGAGAGGATCCCGGTCAGGACGCCGGCCACGAGCGTGAGGGCGATCTCGAGCCCGGTCACGGCAGGAGCAACCGGATCCCGACGGCGAGCATCAGCAGCCCGAACGCGCGACGCAGGACGGGCTCGGGCATGCGGTCCATGATCCGCGCACCGAGGGTCGCTCCGGCGAAGCCCCCGGCGATCAGGAGGAGGCCGGCCCGGACGTCGACGTGCCCGTTCGCGGCGAACACGATCGCGCCCACGGCGGCCAGGGGCGGGATCGCGGCCAACGCCGTGGCGTGCGCGGCGTGCTGGGTCCACCGGAGCAGCACGACGAGCCCGAACACCGCGACGACCCCGCCCCCGATCCCGAGGAGGCCGGAGACCAGGCCTGTAGCCGCCCCGATCGCGATGAACGCGCGTCTCGGGTCGATGCGCTGCGAGGTCTGCGGCGACGGTTCCCCCACGGCCCCTCCCACGGGCAGGATCCGACACTATATACGATCCTGGTGGCCTTCCCGCCTGCCGCCGGCCGCCGGGATCGGGGCCCCGCTCGTCGAGTTCCCGGCGGCGGCCGGTTCCGATCGTCGGGCGAGGCGCAGGGCGGCGATCGACGCGACGCCGACCCCGCCAGCGACCGCGAGGAAGGGCAGCGTGTAGGACCCCGTCCCGTCGACGACCGCCCCGAACGCCGGCGGCACGACGATCGCGCCCGCGAACCCCACCGCCATGCCGATGCCGGACGCGCGGCCGGCCCGCGTCTCGTCCTCCTCGGCGAGGGCGGTCTGGAAGACCGCGTTCCCGCCTTGCGTCGAGGCGCCCAGGAAAGCTGCGAGCACGAGCATCGCGGGCCAGGGCATCGTGGAGCCTCCCGCCGCCAGCGCGACCAGCCCGACCACCGAGCACGCGCCGATCGAGGCGATGGTCCGCAGCCGGCCGCCTCGGAGCCGGTCGCTCACGTATCCCCATCCGAGCCGAGCGGCCGTCGCGCTCGCGTGGAGCAAGGTCAGCGCACCGGCCGCCGTCGTCACGCGCACCCCGCGAGCATCCACCAGGAAGAGCGTGAAGTAGGTCCCGACCGCGTGCTGGGCCGCGATCATCACGCCGACGATCGCACCGAGGGCGAGGATCCTGCGGACCGGGGCGGCCGGTCCGCCGTCGGCGGCGGCGACCCGCGCGCGCCCCGGTCCGCCGGTCAGCCGGCGGTAGGTCCAGGCGCCGGCGAGCGCGACCAGCCCGATCGCCGAGGCGGTCTCGAGCAGCGTCGGACGCCACCCGGACCGGACGATCGAGGCGGGCAGGAGCGCGGCCGCCACCATGCCGCCCGCGGTGACCCCCATCTGCTTCACGCCCATCGCGCGTCCGCGTCCGGCCCCCGGCACCGCGGCCAGGATCCCCTTGTTCGTGGCCGGCGTGACCGCCGCGTACCCCGCGCCGCCCACGGCCAGGGCCGCCAGGAGGACGGGGTACCGATCCGAGAGGGCCATCCCCGCCACGCCCAGCGCCACGAGGACCCCGGCGATGCCGAGCCCGCGGGTCACGCCCAGGCGATCGGCCGCCGCGCCCATCGGGATCGACAGGAGCGCCATCGAGGCGAACACGGCGGTGGTCGCGAGGCCCACCTCACCGCGCGTGAGGTCGAACCGGTCCCGCAGGAGCGGCGCGAGCGCGCCCAGGCCGAACGGGAGCAGGGCCGTGGCGAGCTGGACGGCGAAAAGCACGCCGACCGTCGCGACGATCGCGCGTCGCGCGGAGCGGGGCGGCATCGTCAGTCGGGCAGGACGGCCACCGCCCGGGTCGGACCCCCGTGGGCCCCACGGAGCTTCAGCGGGAAGCCGACGAACGTGAACCGTCGGCCGACCACCTGGTCGAGGTTCGCCAGGTTCTCGTAGTGGGTGATGTGGTGTCGGCGTCCCATCATGTGGATCGGGTAGACCGTGCTCGACGGGTTGTCGGGGGTGCAGGTGTCCACGCCGAACGCCTTCACCTGCCGCTCGACGATCCAGTCGGCCACGTCGGCGCCCAGGCCGGGGAACTCCGTGAGGTAGGCCTTGGTGCCGCCGTACCGCTCGTAGGTCCCGGTCCGGAACAGGACGATGTCGCCCGGTTGGACCTCGAGGGCGGCCGAGGCCAGACCTTCCTCGACGCGCGCCACGGGGATGTCGGTGCTCGGCTCGGCGCCCGTCACGTCGATGCAGATCCCCTCGCCGTAGAACAGGTCCAGCGGCATCTGGTCGATCGTGAGCGCGGCGGGGTCGGGGTCGAGATGGCTGAACGAGTCGACGTGGGTGGGGCCGTTGTCGTTCATCAGGAAGCCCTTGGTCTGGAACGAGAACCCGCTCGTGAAGCGCGGGGCCGTCTCCTCGTGCGAGACGTGATCGAAGAGCACCGTCTTCAGGTGGCCGGGGTAGACCATCATCCCCTCGTAGATGTCCTGTGACAGGTCGACCAGGCGCATCGGGGCCCGCCTCGTTGAAGATTGTGTATTATGTGTAGGTCGCTATCCTACGTCATCCCCAGGAGGATCGCTTGCAGGGCGTCGTGCTGGCCGGGCCGGGGCGGATGGAGCTCCGGGACCTCGAGGAGCCAGCGATCGGGCCGGGCGAGGCCTCGGTCCGGATCCGCGCGGTGGGGATCTGCGGGACCGATCTCAGCATCTTCGCGGGGAAGATCCCGGTCTCCTACCCGCGGATCATGGGCCACGAGATGGTGGGCGAGGTCGTGGCGTCGGTGGGCGGGGCGCCGGCGCCGGGGACGCGCGTGATCGTGGACCCGAACGTCGCCTGCGGCCGGTGCGCCCGCTGCCGGGAGGGGCGGGCGAACCTCTGCTCGGCCGGCTGGCTCCTGGGCCGCGATCGGGACGGCGCCCTGCGCGAGCTCGTGACGGCCCCGGCCGAGAACCTGTACCGGCTGCCGGAGGGCCTCGACGATCACGTCGCGCCGCTGATCCAGGTCCTGACGACGTGCGTGCACGGTCAGCGGTTCGCGCCGGTCTTCCCGGGCCACGCCGTGGTCGTCGTGGGGCTCGGCGTGACCGGGCTGCTGCACGTCCAGCTCGCGAAGCTCCGGGGCGCCGACCCGGTGGTCGGAGTGACCAGGAGCCCCGGGAAGCTCGGGCTCGCGCGCGAGCTCGGCGCCGACGTGGCGATCGCCGCCGACGCGCCCGACGTCGAGGAGCGGGTCCGCGAGATCACGGGCGGCGGCGGCGACGTGGTGATCGAGGCGGCCGGCACGGTGGCCACCCTGGCGCGATCGGTCCGGGTGGCGCGGTCGGGTGGCCACGTCCTCGCGTACGGGACGATCTCCGAGACCGGCGGGGAGTTCCCCTACTACGACCTCTACTACAAGGAGCTCGTCGTCTCGAGCCCGCGCGCCGCGCAAGCCGAGGACTACCCGGTGGCGATCGGCGCGATCTCCTCGGGCCGGGTTCGGCTCGACCCGCTCGTCTCGCGGCGCGTGCCCCTCGGAGACCTCCCGGAGGCGCTCGCCGCCGGGCCGTCTTCGCTCAAGATGGTCGTCGACCTGTGACGAGCGTTGGGTTGACCGCCGCGGGGGCCCGCGGTACCGTGCCAGCTCGCACATTATATATCATCCACCCAACGTGCACCCGGCGTGGGCGACGGGGCCTCGCGCGAGGCGCCCGGAGGAAAGGGGGAGACGGCCGATGAGGCGGAAGCTCGGCATCCGCTCGCTCGTCGCGTTGATGGCGGTGTTCGCGCTCGTCGCGGCCGCCTGCGGCGACGAGGGCGGCGGTGGTGGTGACGGCGGCGGAGAGGAAGGCGTCATCCGGTTCACGTTCGCGCCCGACCCCGTGTGGGACTTCCTGAAGGACTCGGGGATCCGGGAGGAGATGGAGGCCGAGTCCGGCATCCGGATCATCGAGCAGTCGACGTGGGACGAGTTCGGGATCTACGCGGGCGGGCACGCGGACGTCGTCTCGATCGGCTCGTTCGAGGTCCCGCTCCTGGAGGAGGAGACGGGGCGGCCGGCCACGGTCTTCGGCAAGTACAACATCGACCGCAGCATCTTGGTGGTGCCGGCGGACTCGGACGCCCAGACCCTCGAGGACCTCGCGGGCGGCAAGATCGCCGTGTGGGACGCTGTGTCCTCGACCGTGATCTGGGGCGTGCTGGCGAACGAGCTGTACGGGCTGGACTTCCGCGTCGGCGGTGGCGACTTCGAGCTGGTGGTGACCGACCTCGGCAACACGGGGCCGCTCGCGGCGGACCACGAGGTCGACGGGGCGCTCGTGCTGCCCGACTTCAACGTGCCGGTCCTGCTGAACGAGGAGGTGCGGGTCCTCTACGACGGCAGGACGGCCGCCGATCTGTACGCCGAGGTCGCCGGGGCGCCCGGGCACGAGGGGCCGATGATCAACATCTTCATGGCCCCGACAGACTGGTACGACCAGCACCCCGAGGAGGTCGAGTTCTTCCTCGCGCTGTGGCAGCGCGGCATCGAGGAGTGGCAGGCGAACCAGGACACGATCATCGAGAGCTACCCGCAGCACTTCGCGGTCGAGACGCCGGACGAGATCCAGTTCATGAAGGACTACCTCGCGGCGCACGACTGGTTCGTCGGATCGGTGTACCTGGACGACGCGTGGGTCGAGACGGAGTCGAAGATCTTCCAGATGCTGTCCGACGCCGGGCTCTCCGAGAGCGCGGAGGTGCCCCGGTTCGACGTCGTCGAGGCGCCGTCGTAGGGTCCGTTCACCGGTGGCGGCGGGCGACGGGAGCGTGCGCGGAGCGGGTTCGACGATCGTCGGACACGGCCCCCGCGGGACCGCGCACCTGTCGCTCGCCGCGCGCCGACGCGTCCGCGGCCTGGTCGGGTTCGTCCTGGGGGTCGGCGGGTTCCTGCTCGTCTGGACGCTCCTCACCGAGCTCGTCGTCGGCGAGTTCCTGCTCCCGCCCCCGCTCGAGATCGGCGGGGAGATGTGGGCCGTCGTCCGTACGGGCGAGTTCTTCCGGCAGTTCGTGCCGACGATCGAGCGCCTGGCCTACGGGTTCGGCCTGGCCCTGCTGATCGGCTTCCCCGTCGGGTACCTGACGGGCACCAGCCGGTACTGGCGGGCGTTCTTCCACGACATGGTGATGGTCGCCGGGAGCATCCCTGGCATCACCTACGCGGTCATGGCGCTGGTGGTGCTCGGCATCTCCGAGCTCGGACCGGTGCTCTCGGTGGGGCTCGTGTCGATGCCGTACGTGGCGATCAACGTCGCGGAGGGCCTTGACTCCGTCGACCGGCGGCTCGTGCAGATGAGCGACGCGTTCGGCCGGAGCCGCTCCGCGGTGGTGCGGCACGTGCTCGTGCCCTCGGTGGCGCCCTTCGCGTTCGCCGGGGTTCGGCTCTCCTTCGCCCTGGCCTGGAAGGTCGAGCAGCTCACCGAGGTCTTCGGCTCCTCCAAGGGCGTCGGCTTCCAGATCCGCAAGGAGTTCGAGGACTTCTCGATCCCCGGCATGCTGGCCTGGGTGCTCCTGTTCATCGTGTTCATGATCCTGCTCGAGCGCTTCGTGCTCGTCCGGCTGGAGCGCTACCTGTTCCGGTGGCGGCTGGAGGAGCAGGGATGAGCGGTGGCGCGGGGGCTCGAAGAGCGAGCGAGCGGAGGCGGGCGAGCATCGCCCCCGCGATGGGCATCGCCCTCGAACGTCGGGACGTCCGCGGGGGTGCGCTCGGGGCGGTCCGCCGGGCGGTCGCCTCCGATCTCGGCGCGCGGATCGCGAGCTACCTCCTGCTCCTGCTGTTGTGGCAGCTCGTCGCCCTGTACGAGGATCGCTTCCCCGACCCGGCCGAGGTGTTCGGGTTCCTGTGGATCGAGGTCTCGGCGGGCAGCCACGGAGGCGTCGTCCGCGGCCAGTTCCTCGAGCACTTCGCCGCCACCCTCCCGCGCTTCGGTCTCGGGATCGCGATCTCGATGGCGCTCGGCATCGCCACGGGGGTGGTGATCGGGGCGTCGCGGATGGCCGAGGCGCTGTTCAAGGACACGTTGCTGGTGCTCCTCGCCCTGCCGGCGATCATCTGGGCCTTCCTCACCCAGATGTGGCTCGGGCTCGGCGACGACGCGGTGGTCATCACGACGTTCCTCTCGGCCTTCCCGTTCGCCGCCGTGAACGTCGTGCAGGGGGTGCAGGCGATCCCCCGCGACCTCCGCCGGATGTCGACCGCGTACGGGGTCTCGGCCTACCGCCGGTTCCGGCACCTCCAGCTCCCCGCGGTGACGGGGTACATGTTCGCCGGGCTCCGGTTCGCGGTGATCATCGGGTGGAACGCGGTCCTGCTCGGGGAGTGGTTCTCCGCCTCCGAGGGTGTGGGGTGGCGAAGCCGGTACTGGTACGACGCCAACCGGTACAAGGGCTTCGTCGGATGGGTGGTGATCTTCATCCTGTTCATCGTGCTGCTGGACCGGCTGGTGCTCGTCCGGCTCCAGCGGCGGGCCTTCCGATGGCGCGACGCCCAGCTGTCCGAGGTCGAGCGCGAGGCCGAGGAGGTCGATCTCGGGGTGACCGGAGCCTGAGCCCGCGGACGGAAGGAGCGAACCGGTGGCCACGCTACGCGTCGAGCATCTGAACAAGACCTTCCCGGCGATCGACAAGGCGTCGGGTCCAACCACCGCGATCGACGACCTCTCCTTCGAGGTCGACGGGCACGTGTTCGTCTCGGTGGTGGGCCCCTCCGGGTGCGGCAAGAGCACCCTGCTGAACATCGTGTCCGGTATCGACGTCCCGAGCTCCGGCTCGGTGACGGTGGCCGAGGGCGACCGCCCCGCGCGCCTCGGGTACGTGTTCCAGGACCCGCGGCTCCTGCCGTGGCGGACGGTGATGCAGAACATGCTCTACGTCCTGGAGGGGACCGGTCCGGAGGCACGGGAGCTGGCGCGGCGCTACCTCGAGCTCGTGGGTCTCGAGGACGCCGGCGACCGGTTCCCCGCCCAACTCTCGGGAGGGATGCAGCAGCGGGTCGGCATCGCGCGGGCCTTCTCGGTCGAGCCCGATCTGCTCCTGATGGACGAGCCCTTCAGCCACCTGGACGCGATCACCGCGCGCGGGCTCCGCGAGCAGCTCCAGGAGATCTGGGTCCGCACGAAGAAGACCGTCCTGTTCGTGACCCACGACGTGATGGAGGCGGTCCAGCTCTCGGACCGGATCATCGTGCTCGCGACGGGCGGCAGGTTGTACGACGACATCACGATCGATCTCCCGAGACCGCGCCGCGCCTCGGACACCGCCGTCGCGACGGCGCAGGCGCAGGTCCTCCAGCGGTTCGAGTCGATGCAGGAGGAGGTGGAGCGGACACGCGGGAACGCCCGGGTGTCCGCGACAGGATGATCGAGGAGACCCGGATCCAGACCCCCGACGCCGAGGAGGTGCTGGGGAAGATCGACGTGCCCCGAGGCCTGCTGATCGGGGGCGAGTGGGTCGAGGCGGCCGACGGGGAGCAGCTGCCGGTGATCGACCCGTCCACCGGCCGCGAGGTGAGCCGGGTGGCCCGCGCCGGCGCGACGGACGTGGCTCGAGCGGTGGACGCCGCCCGGACGGCGTTCGAGCAAGGCGTCTGGAGCCGGCGACCGCCGGCCGAGCGCGCCCGGACCCTGAACCGGTTCGCCGACGCGATCGAGGATCGGATCGAGGACCTGTACCGGGTCGAGACGGTGAACAACGGACGCCCGATCACCGAGACGCGTGCCCAGCTCTCGCGCCTGCCGGAGTGGTACCGCTACAACGCGGCGCTCCTGCTCGCCGACCGGACCGACGTGATCCCGATGCCGGGCCCGTACCACACGTACACGACGCGGTTCCCGATCGGTGTCGCCGGGATCCTGAGCCCCTTCAACCACCCGATGATGATCGGGTCCAAGAGCCTGGCCCCGGCGCTCGCAACGGGCAACAGCGTGGTGCTGAAGCCGTCGGAGCTCACGCCGCTCACCAGCCTCCTCCTCGGACGGATCGCGATCGGGTCCGGGATCCCACCGGGCGTGCTGAACGTCGTGCCCGGGTACGGAGCGGACGCCGGCCGGGCGCTGTCCGAGCACCCGGACGTGGGGAAGATCACGTTCACCGGCGGGACGAACGCGGGTCGTGCCGTGGCCGAGGCCGCCGCCCGGCGGTTCGCGAAGGTGACGGTCGAGCTCGGGGGCAAGACCCCGGTGATCGTGTTCGAGGACGTGGACATCGAGGTCGCCGCCCGCGGGGTCGCCTTCGGTGGGTTCGTCGCGGCCGGGCAGACCTGCATCTGCGGGAGCCGGGTCCTCGTGCACCGCGACGTGCACGACGCGTTCGTCGATCGCCTCGCGCGGATCGCGGCCTCGATCCGGATCGGCCCGCCGCTCGAGGCGAGCACCCAGCTCGGCCCGGTGATCTCGGCCGCGGCGAGGGAGCGCGTCCTCGGCTACGTCCGGATCGGACAGGAGGAGGGCGCGACGGTCCTCGTCGGCGGCGGCGTGCCCGAGCATCCGGCGCTCGAGGCCGGGTTCTACGTCGAGCCCACCGTGCTCGTCGGCGTCCACAACCGGATGCGGTGCGCGCGGGAGGAGATCTTCGGGCCGGTGCTCGTGGTGATCCCCTTCGAGGACGAGGAGGACGCGATCGCCCAGGCCAACGACTCGCCGTTCGGGCTCGGGTCGTCGATCTGGACCCGCGACGTCGCCCGCGCCCACCGGGTCGCGCAGTGCCTGACGCACGGGCTGGTGTGGGTGAACGACCACCACCGGCTCGACCCGGCGGCGCCGTGGGGTGGCGTGCGCGACAGCGGGGTCGGCCGGGAGGGTGGCTGGGAGTCCTTCCACGACTTCACCCACGTGCGGACCGTCACGGTGCGGATCGCCCCGGACCCGGTCGACTGGTACGGGGGCGACGTCGACCGGCTGAACTGATCCCCGCCGTGGGCGCGCGACCCGATCTCGCCGTGGTCGGCGGCGTCGTGGTCGCGCCCGAGGGCATCCACCGCGCCGACGTGCTCGTCCGCGACGGTCGGATCGCGTCGGTCGGTCCCGAGGGGCCCGCGACCGCGGCCCGCGTCATCGAGGCCGACGGCCTGCTCGTGCTCCCGGGGATGGTGGACACCCACGTGCACCTGATGGACCCCGGTCCCACCGAGCGCGAGGACTTCCCCACCGGCACGGCCGCGGCCGTGGCCGCCGGCGTCACGACCGTGGTCGAGCACACGCACGCGCACCCGGTCCGGACCCCCGAGGAGTTGGCCGAGAAGGTGCGGTACCTGCGCGGGCGCTCGCGCGTCGACTTCGGTCTGGCCGCGCACGCGTGGCCCGACCGGCTCGACCGGATTGGTGAGACCTGGCGTGCAGGCGTCACCTTCTTCAAGGTCTTCACCTGCACGACGCACGGCGTCCCGGGTCTGGCCCGCGACGGGCTGCGCCGGGCCTTCATGGCCGTCGCGGCGGCGGGCGGGGTATGCCTCGTCCACGGCGAGGACGAGGACCTGACGGCCCGTGCGGAGGCGTCGCTGCGGGCGGCGGGCCGGACGGACGGAGGCGTCCTGCCGGCGTGGCGCTCGCGCGAGGCGGAGACCGCGGCGGTCTCGATGGTGGTCGATCTGGCGACCCGCACCGGCGTCCGCGCCACCGTGGCCCACGTGAGCTCGCCGGAGGTCGCCCGGCTGATCGCCGAGGGTCGGGAGCGCGGCGCGCTCCTCGCCGCCGAGGCGTGCCCCCAGTACCTCCTGCTGCGCGAGGACGAGGTCGAGCGGGAGGGGGCCCTCCGCAAGTTCACCCCGCCGGCCCGGAACCGGGACGACGCGGACGAGGCGGCGATGTGGGCGCTGCTGCGCGAGGGCGTGCTCACCCACGTGGCCACCGACCACGCGCCGTCCACCCGCGAGCAGAAGCTCGGTGGCGACATCTGGGACGCCCCCTTCGGCCTACCGGGACTCGACACGACGCTGCCGCTGCTGCTCGACGCCGTCGCCGAGGGCCTCCTCTCGTGGTCGGATCTGGCCCTCCGGTACGCGGAGACGCCGGCGCGCTGGTACGGGCTGTTCCCGCGCAAGGGCGTCCTGGCGGCCGGCGCCGACGCGGACCTGGTCCTCGTCGACCCCGGAGCCGAGCGCGTGCTGCGGGACGAGGACGTGGTCTCCAAGGCCGGGTGGACCCCGTACGCGGGACGTCGGGTACGGGGTCGGGTCGTCCGGACGTTCCTGCGCGGCCGGGAGGTGGCGAGCGACGGGAGCGCGCGCGAGACGTTCGCCGGCGACTACCTCCCGGGGCCGGGCGCCCGTGCCTGACGGGAGGGGCTCAGTCCACGAGCGCGAGGATCCGGCAGGGCGCCGCCTCGACGCCCTCGAGCCGGAAGAACGGCGCGAGGAGGAGGAACCGGTCGCGGCCGACCGAGCCGAGGTTCGTGGCCTGCTCGACGATCGGGATCCCGCGGCCCAGCAGCTCGCGATGGGCGACGAAGTCCTCGGAGGTGAAGTCCGGGGAGACGGCGCGCTCCTCCTCGAAGAAGTCCACGACGACCGCGGCGGGCTCCCGCTCGGCGATCCACCTCGCCCCATCCTGGGTCAGGAACGGCGAGCGGACGTAGTAGTCGGGGAACGAGCCCCAGCTGCGGTCGGTCCAGTCGGTCCGCACCACCACGATGTCTCCCCGACGGATCTCGGGTGCGGCCGCCCGCAGCAGATCGGCGTCGATCGACTCGCGCGGCCCGACCCCGTGCAGGTCGATCACCACCGCCTCGCCGATCACACGATCGACCCCCACCGCCCCGATAGCCGCTCCGCCGGCCACCACGTGGAGGGGGGCGTCGACGTGCGAGCCCGTATGCAGCAGGGCCGCGATCCGGCTCGATTGCCAGTGCCCGGGCCCGCGGAACGCCGTCTCGAGCACGACCGGAGGGCTCCCGGCCGCCGGCGGGCCGAGGGTGGACGCATCCACCGGCACGCTGAGGTCCACGACCCGTCTCGCCACGGATCGCATCTTATGTACCATCCGCCGCACCGAGAGCCGAGCCCGGGGAGGAGCCGATGGCCCGACCGACGTTCCACACGGCGCACCGCTGGGACCTGGAGTGGGAGGACGACGTCGACATCCTCACGCTGCGCAACGGCGTGCAGGTCAAGGTCTACTTCCAGGACCCGGAGAACCAGCAGACCGACCTGCTGATCCGGTTCCCACCCGGGTACGTCGAGCCCGAGCACGCCCACCACAGCACCCACGCGATCCTGGTCCTCGAGGGGCTCCAGATCGTGCGCGGGGAGCACCAGCGCCCCGGCGACTACCTGTGGGCGGCCGCGGACGTGCCGCACGGTCCGTTCGAGTACCCGGAGGGGTGCGTGGTGTTCGGCAGCTTCCGCGGGCCCTCCGCCCAGCACCGGTACCCCGGCTCGCCCGGGGGCGAGATCTGATGGGGCCCGGCGACGGGGAGCGCGGCACGTTCGATCCCGACCGGTACGCGGACGAGCTCCGAGTGGCGCCGGCGAACCGCCAGATCGGGACCTCGCTGTGGTTCGAGAACGACCACGTTCGGGTGTTCGAGGTTCGCCTGGCGCCCGGTGAGCGCGGTCCGTTCCACGTCCACGACGCGACGTACTTCTGGACGGTCGTCGAGCCCGGCCGCGGGCTCCAGCGGTTCGCGGACGGGACGTACGTCGTTCGCGACTACGCGCTCGGCGAGACGAGGTACCTGGCCCACTCGCCGGGGGACCCGCTGATCCACGATCTGGAGAACGTCGGGGACACGACCCTGCGGTTCGTGACGGTCGAGCTCAAGCGCTGAGCCGTGGGCCGGAGACCGAGCCGTGACCGGTGAGGGACCGGCGGTCGCCATCGTCGGCGGCTCGCTCGGCGGGCTGATCTCGGCGCTCGTCCTGCGGGACGCCGGGTCCCAGGTCCACGTCTTGGAGCGCTCGAGAGCGCCCCTCGAGGGCCGCGGCGCCGGGATCGTCCTGCACCCGGTCACCGTGCGCTACCTCGAGGCGAAGAGCGCGTTCGACGTGGATCGCGTCGCGGCCCCGGCCGGCGTCCTCCGCTACCTGACGCGGGCGGGCGGTGTGCTCCTCGAGGAGGAGATCCGGTACCTGTTCACGTCGTACGGGACCCTGTACGCCGCCCTGCTCGAGCGCCTGGAGCCCGACCGGTACCACCTCGGGTCCACGTGCGTGGCCCTCGACCAGAACCCCGACCGCGTCGTGGTACGCCTGGCCGACGGGCGCGCACCGTCCTTCGACCTCGTGGTGGGGGCGGACGGGGTCCACTCGACCGTCCGGCATCTCCTGTTCCCCGAGATCGCCCCGACCTACGCGGGGTACGTGGGCTGGCGGGGGACGTTCCCCGAGGTCGGGATGCCACCGCTCGCGGCGACGGCCCTCGCCGGCGCGCTCACCTACTTCGTGGCGCCGGGGACCCATGCGCTGTCCTACCCGATCCCGGCACCGGCGGGTCCGGGGGTGCACACGAACTGGGTCTGGTACCGCAACGTCGACCCGCGGGCGCTCGAGGACCTGATGACGGACGGGGACGGCGTGCGGCACGACCTCTCGATGCCGGCGGGCGCCGTCCGCCGCGAACACGTGGATGCCCTGCGGGCCGCCGCGAGGACCGAGCTCCCGCCGCCCTTGGCCGAGCTCGTGGAAGCCTCGCCCGAGCCGTTCGTGCAGGTGATCGTCGACATCGGCGTGCCCCGGATGGCGGTCGGGCGTGTGTGCCTGGTGGGGGACGCCGCCTTCGCGCTCCGGCCCCACATCGCCGCGGGGACCGCCAAGGCCGCCGCCGACGCCCACGCTCTGGGCGAGGCGATCGTCTCGGCGAACGGGGACGTCCCCCGCGCCATCGCGGCCTGGGAGCCCCGCCAGCTCCGCCTCGGCCGGGCGGCGCTGGAACGAGCTCGCCGGGTGGGGGACCGGGTCCAGGTCCAGGGCACCTACCGCCCGGGGGACCCGGAGATGGCCTTCGGTCTGTTCGCGCCCGGGGACCAGAACTTCCCACACAAGGGGGCCGACCGTACGCGGTCGTGGTGAGCGAGGCGCGATGGGCCCTGTGTATTATGTGTTATGTACCAACGAGCGCGCGAGGGGGACGGGCATGACGGGAGAGCCCTGGCACACCGACCGATGGTTCACGAGCCCCTGGAACTTCCTCCCCGAGGTGCGTGACCATCTGGAGATCCCCCCGACCGTGCAGATCCACGACGTGACGCTCAGGGACGGGGAGCAGCAGGCCGGCGTCGTGTTCACGAAGGACGACAAGCTGCGGATCGCCGAGGCGCTCGCGGAGGCCGGCGTCCACCGGATCGAAGGAGGTCTTCCGGCCGTCTCGCGGGCCGACGAGGCCGCGATCCGCGAGATGGTGGGGATGGGGCTCCCGTCCAAGATCTACGCGTTCTCGCGCTGCATGGTCGAGGACGTGAAGCGCGCGGCCGACTGCGGGGTCGAGGGCGTGGTGATGGAGATCCCCTCGAGCCACCACCTGATCGAGCGGGCCTACCGCTGGCCGGTGGAACGGGCGATCGACGCCTCGATCGAGGCGACGAGCCTCGCGCACGAGCTCGGGCTCACGGTCTCGTTCTTCCCGATCGACGCGACCCGCGCGGGGCTGGGCGACTACCTCCGGCTGATCCAGCGCGTCGCGAACGAGGGCTACGTGGACGCGGTGGGCCTCGTCGACACGTTCGGCGTGCTCTCCCCGCACGGGGTGCAGCTGTTCGTGAGGTACACGCGCGAGGCGCTCGGCGTGCCCCTCGAGACGCACTTCCACATGGACTTCGGCCTGGGCGTCGCGAACACCCTGCTCGCGGTCTCCGAGGGGGTCGGGGTGATCCAGACGACGGTGACGGGGATCGGCGAGCGCGCCGGCAACACGCCGATGGAGGAGACGGTGCTCGCGCTCCTCACGATGTACGGGGTCGAGACCGGGGTCCGCACCGAGCGCTTCTACGAGCTCTCGAAGCTCGTGATGGGCTTGGCCGGCGTCTCGCAGCCCTCGAACCGACCCGTCGTCGGCGAGCGCCTGTTCAACGTCGAGTCGGGGATCATCACGACCTGGGTGCGCAACGTGGGGGACGACCTGGTGGAGTCCTTCCCCTACCGGCCCGAGCTCGTCGGGCAGCACCCGCCGAAGCTCGTGCTCGGCAAGGGCTCGGGCGTGGACTCGGTCGCTGCGGCGCTCGACCGCCACGGACGGACCGCCACCCCCGACCAGCTGCTCCAGATCCTGGACCTCGTGAAGGAACGTTCGCTCGCGACCAAGGCGCTCCTGGACGAGGACGGGTTCCTCGAGCTCGCCGAGCAGGTCATCGGGACGACGACGGAGGCGACGGCATGAAGGAGACGTTCGGGTTCGCGGACCTCGAGTGGAAGATCGGGATCGACTGGGCGGCCGTCCGCCAGTGGCGGCTGAACCGGGCCCGCGAGGCGATGCGCCGGCACGGTCTGGGCGCGCTGCTGCTGATGTACGACGAGAACGCGCGCTACGTGACGTCCACGCTCACGCCCGGGTGGAACCGGCTGAAGCCCGGCCTGCGGTACGCGGTCCTCTGCGAGGGGAAGGAGCCGATCCTGTACGAGCAGGGCGACATCGGCATCCACATCCTGAAGAACTCTCCCTGGATCCCGCCGCAGAACGTCCGGCACTCGTTCGCCTGGATCAAGGGCGCGGCCGGCGCCGCCTCGCAGATGCAGGTCGAGAAGTTCACGCGGGCGCTCCTGAACGATCTCGAGGACGCCGGCGTGAAGGACCGGCCGCTCGGTGTCGACTTCATCGACATCAACATGATGCGGGCCTTCGAGCAGGCCGGGATCACCTGGACCGACGGCATGACGCCGATGATGGAGGCGCGCGCCGTGAAGAGCCCGGACGAGCAGAACGGCCTGCGGATCGTGGGTTCGATCTGCGATGCGTTCCACTACGAGATGTCCAGGTTCCTCAAGCCCGGGCTCACCGAGAACCAGGTGGCGGCGTTCGGGTTCGAATACCTGTACAGCTTCCCCGGCGTCGAGGACGTCGAGGACGTCATCGTCTCCTCGGGACCGAACGCGTGGCCGAACTGGCGGAACTTCTCCGACCGCATCATCCGGCCGGGGGAGCTCGTGATCATCGACGTCGCCGCGCTCACGTGGAACGGGTTCAAGTCGTGCGTGTACCGGACCTACTGCGTCGGCGGCAAGCCGACCGACGAGATGCGCGCCTACTACGACACGGCGCTCACCTGGCTCCGCGACTCGATCGACGCGGTGAGGCCCGGGGTCACGACGCGCGACATCGCGGAGAAGTGGCCCTCGGCGATGGAGACCTGGGGGTACGAGGACGAGGACCAGGCCGCCGCGAACCTGTGGGGCCACGGTCTCGGGCTCGCGCAGTACGACCAGCCGGTGATCTCGCGGATCTGGTCCCTCGACCATCCGGTGGAGATCCAGCCCGGGATGGTGTTCGCGCTCGAGACCCAGCACGGCAAGGTGCACGACTTCGGCGTCCGGCTCGAGGAGATGCTCGTGGTGACCGAGACCGGGCACGAGCTCATCACCTCGTTCCCGATCGACGAGATCACGGTGGTCGACTGAGGGTGGAGCGGCTCCTCCGGCTCGAGGACGGCGCGGCTCGCGACCCCGTCGTCGCCGGCGCGAAGGCGGCGGGGCTCGCGCGCGCGCTCGCGGCGGGGCTTCCGGTCTTGCCCGGCTGGGTGCTGCCCGTCGAGCATGGCATGAGCGCGCTCCGCGCCGGGCTTGACCGGCTCGAGCGGTCCGGTCCGGCAGCGGCGCGGCTGGCGATCGTCGAACCCCCGCCGGACCCAGGACTCCGCCGCGACCTGGCGACCCTGGGGCGGCTCGTGGAGCGCGGGGCGATCGTGCGGTCCTCGGCGACGGTCGAGGACGATCCCCGCTGGGCGGGCGCCTTCGCGAGCTACCTGGAGGTGGTGCCCGGCGACCTCGACACCGCCGTCCGGGGGTGCTGGTCCTCGGTGTTCACGCGGGACGTCCTCGCGCGGTGCGCCGCGATCGGGGTCCCGCCCGGTGAGCTCGGGATCGCGGTGCTGATCCAGCCGTGGGTGCCGTTCGAGGGTGGTGGGACCGCCCGCCCGGACGAGGATGGAACGGTGCGCGTCTCGGCCGTCCGAGGAAGGCCGAGCGCCCTCCTGGCCGGGCGAGCCGCGGCGACGACGGCCACCGTCGACGCCGACGGTCGGGGCGAGGGAGAGGTCGAGCTGGCTGGGCTGGGCCGGACGACGCTGTTCGCGGTCGCCGAGCTCGTCCGCCGGTGCCGGCGCGCGATCGGCGGTGGTTCGATCGAATGGGGGGTCGCCGGCGAACGGGTCCACCTCCTCCAGGTAGGCGCGCGCGCGGCGGACCGCGTTCCGGGGCCCGCGCTCTTGGCGCGCCAGCGCCCCCGAGACACGCTGCCCGAGGCGGCGGAGCGGCTGGCCGCGCTCGCGGTCCGGTACGGGGGGCCGGTCGGCGACCGGGTCGCCCTGCCCTGGGCGCTGGCCCTTCCCGAGCTTGCCACGGCACGGGCAGCAGCGGTGACCGAACCGGCGGGGGCCCTCGGCGAGGTGCGCGCGCTGACCGCGGAGCTCACGGCCCGCGCCTGGGGCGCGCCCCCGGACGTGGCCGGGCGCGAGGCGGCGGAGACGCTGCGCTCCGTGCTCGGACCCGATCCGGCAGCCGGGCTCGCCCGCCTCTCGGGCCTGCGCCCGGTCGATCCCGCGGCGGGCTCGAAGGTGCTCGCGCTGGTCGAGGGGATCGGTCGCGCGCTCGCGGACCGGGGCGCGCTCGCCTGGCCTGAGCGGGTCTGGCGGATCTCGCTCGAGGAGCTGGAACGGGCCGTCCAGGGCATCGTCCCGCCGGACCGCGCGGGGCCCGGCCGTTGGGACCCGTTCGTGTTCGCCGTCGTCGTCTCGAGGGGCCGCGAACGTCGGGGGAGGGCGGCCGCCCCCGGCATCGGGGTCGGCCCGCTCCGGGTCCTGGATCGCCCGGCCGCGATCGCGGGCTACGGCCGACGCGGGGTGCTCGCGGTCGGCGAGCCGGCCCCGCGGATCGCCCCGCTGCTGTGGAGGGCCGGGGCGCTCGTCACGGCCGGGGGCGGCCTCGGTGCGCATCTCTTCGAGGTCGCGCGCTCGCTCGGCGTCCCGGCGGTGACCGGCGTGGATCTCCGCGGCGTCCCGGCCGATACGCTGGTCGCGGTGGACGGGGACGTGGGGACGGTCCACGTCCTGGAACCGCGCGCGAGACCCGAGCGGGGGCCGAACGAGCGGTCGTTGGTGGGGATCGCCTGGGGAGGCCGCGGGGGGACCGGATGAGCGCGGGAACCGGGCGACCGGGCGGCCTCGTCACGATCGACATCCACTGCCACGTGATGTCGCTGGAGAGCGAGGAGCTCGTGCGCCCGTTCTTCACGCCGGACAAGGACCCGTTCTTCCGCTACTCGGGCCCCTCGAGCGAGGCCTACAACCGCAAGCACTTCGCCGAGATCGTGCCGAAGCTGTCGCAGCCCGAGGAGCGGCTCCGGGACATGGATCGGATGGGGATCGACATCCAGGCCATCTCGGTGGCGCCGCCCCAGTACTTCTACTGGACCGAGCCCGATCTCGGCGTGCGCGTCTCGCGGATCCAGAACGACAACCTGGCCTCGATCGTCGAGCGGTACCCGGACCGGTTCGTGGGGCTCGGCACCCTCCCGCTCCAGGACGTCGACGCGTCCCTCGAGGAGCTCGACCGGGTGGTGCACGAGCTGGGCTTCCGCGGCGTCGAGATCTGCACCAGCGTGAACGGCGACGACTTCGACGACCCGCGGTTCGCGCCGTTGCTGCAGCGCTTCGAGGAGCTCGAGATCCTGGTGGTGATGCATCCCAACGGCTTCTCGCACGGCGAGCGTCTGGCCGCCTACTACCTGATCAACACCGTGGGGATGCCGCTGGATTCGACGATCTCGATCTCGCGGATGATCTTCGGCGGGGTGCTCGAGCGGCACCCCGAGCTCAAGATCTGCGTCGTGCACGGCGGCGGGTACCTGCCCTTCTACCCGGCGCGCTTCGACCACGCCTACCGCGCCCGGGAGGACTGCCGGGAGAACATCACGCGCCCGCCGAGCACGTACCTGCGCCAGCTGTACTTCGACACGATGGTGTTCGACGCCGAGGACCTGGGCCGCCTGATCGCCCGGTACGGGGCCGACCACGTCCTGCTCGGGAGCGACTACCCCTACGACATGGGCGCGGACGACCCGGTCGGGTTCGTGCGCAGCGTGGACGGTCTGGACGACAAGGAGCTCGCGCTCGTGCTCGGGGGCAACGCAGCGCGGATGCTCAAGCTCGACCTCTGAGGGGCTCGCGATGGGGATCGTCGCCGTCACCGACCACGTCTTCGCCGACCTGGAGCGCGAACGCGCGATCCTCTCCGCCGCCGGCCACGAGCTCCGGTTCACCGCGAACGCGCGGACGCCGGACGAGGTCCGAGCGGCGGTGGCCGACGCCGAGGCGGTGCTGAACTGCTACGCGCCGATCGGCGCGGACGTGATCGCGACGATGCAGCGCTGCCGCATCATCGCTCGGTACGGTATCGGCCTGGACACGATCGACATCCCGGCCGCGACGGAGCGGGGGATCCTCGTCACCAACGTCCCCGACTACTGCATCGACGAGGTGTCCGACCACGCCCTCGCCTTGATCATGTCTCTCGCCCGCGCCGTCCCGCAGCTCGACCGGTCGGTCCGCGCGGGCCGGTGGGACGCGATGGTGGCCCGCCCTCTGCACCGCCTCCGCGGTCGCACGCTCGGCCTGGTCGGGTTCGGGCGCATCGCCCGGCGGCTGGCCGAGAAGACGGCGCCGATCGGGTTCGAGATCCTCGCGACCGATCCGTACGTCCCCGACGAGGCGATCCGCGCGGCCGGCGCCCGGCCGACGAACCTGGACGAGCTCCTGGGCGCGTCGGACGTCGTCTCGATCCACGTGCCGCTGACCGAGGAGAGCCGGCACCTGATCGGGGCCCGGCAGCTCGAGCGGATGCGGCCGGGGGCGTTCCTCGTGAACACCTCCCGCGGCCCGCTCGTGGACCTCGATGCGCTCCGCGCCGCGCTCGAGGCCGGTCGTCTCGGCGGGGCCGCTCTGGACGTGCTCGAGCGGGAGCCGCCCGAGCCCGGGGACCCGCTCCTCTCCCGCGAGGACGTCGTCGTGACCCCGCACGCGGCGTTCTACAGCGAGGAGTCGATGGCCGAGCAACAGCGGAAGGCGGCCGAGCAGGTGGTCGTCGCCCTCGAGGGCGGGACGCCCCCCTACGCCGTCAACGCCGAGGCTCTGGCGGCCGGCTCGGGCTGAGCCCGGTCGCCGGCGGTCAGGTCGGCGAGGCCGCCCACCATCGCCCGTCGCGGCGCCCGACCTCGACGGGGACCGCGAAGCAGTCCTCCAGCCGCTCGGCCACGAGGATCTCCTCGACGGCGCCCGCGGCGATCAGCCGGCCTCCTCGGAGCAGCGCGGCGTGCGTCGCGGAGGGTGGGACCTCCTCGAGGTGATGCGTCGCCATCAGCGTGGTCGGGCCGCTCGGGCCGGCCGCGGCCGACTCCAGCGCGCGGATCAGGAGCTCGCGGGCCGGGAAGTCCAGTCCCGCGGCGGGCTCGTCGAGGATCAGGAGCTCGGGCTCGCCGAACAGCGCTCGGGCGAGCAGGATGCGCTGGCGCTCGCCCTGGCTGCACCGCGCGAACGGCTGTCGCCAGAGCTCCTCGGCACCCACCTCCACCAACCGCCGTCGGGCGCGCTCGCGGTCGGCCTCGTCGATCGGCTCGAACCACGTGACGAGCGTCGAGCGTTTGCCCGTGAGGACCACGTCGAGGACCGTGAGGTTCGGCGGCATCATCTCGGTCAGCGTGTGGCCGCAGTGGCCGATCCGTGGATGCAGCGAGCGGATGTCGCCGCGGCCGAACGTGATCCCGAGCACCCGCACGACGCCCGCCGAGGGCTGCCGCCTGGCACCCGCGAGCGTGAGCAGCGTCGTCTTCCCGCTGCCGTTGGGCCCGAGCAGCACCCATCGCTCGCCGCGCCGAACGCGCAGGTCGACCGGGCCGAGCAGGCGTCGGCCGCCCGCGCGGACGACGGCGCCCTCCAGGGTGACGACCGGTTCCACGGGGTTCCCGCGGCTCAGCCGGCCCGCGTGGCCCGCGGCTCCTCGGCCGAGTCCTCCTCGGGGGTCCCGCCGAGGAACCGGACCAGGTCGTTCGCCGCCGAGCTGAGGTGCTCGCGGATCGCGCGCTCGGCCGCCTCGGCGTCGCCGCGGATGCACGCGTCCAGGATCTCCTGGTGCTCCTCGTCCGCGCGTTCGGAGGGGGGGCGGCCCGCGACGAACATGTGGATGTACGGCGTCGAGGCGTCGCGCAGGTTCTCGATCAGCGACACGAGCCGGGGCATCTTCGCGAACGCGTACAGGCGGAGGTGGAAGTCGTCGTTCAACTTCAGCCAGCGGCGGGCGTCCTCGGTCCGGCGCATCCGGTCGATCAGGGACCGGAGCTCGCGGACGGCCTCGGGCCGCAGGTGCGGGATCGCCCGGACGATCGCGAGGGACTCCAGGACCTCGCGGATCTCGTAGAACTCGCGCAGGTCCTCGGTGGTGGGGTGGAAGACGACGGCGCCGCGGTGGGGGTCGATCTTGACCAGCCCCTCCGCCTGGAGCTGGGCGAACGCCTCCCGGACGGGGGTCGTGCTGACGCCGAACCGGCGCGCCACCTCGTTCTGGCGCAGCCGGGTGCCGGGCGGGAGCGTGCCGTCCTGGATCTCGTCGCGGAGGCGCTCCGCGACCACCTTGGCCGTCGTGTCGCGGTCGAGCAGCTCCTGCCTCCGCGCCACCCTCGTCCCCTTCCCGGCCCGTTCGCGGGCCCCTCGCCGCGGGCCGCGTGGCCGCCCGCGCGCTTCGTACACGATATCCGATGCATCGGCGCCGTCGCGGCAACGCAACCCATCCCGTCAGCCGGCCGCTCCCTCCTCGACCTCGAGCACGGCGCGCCCGACGACCGCTCCGAGCTCGAGCGCCTCGAGGACGTCGTTCACCGCCTCGAGCGGCCGGACCATCCCGACGACGGGCCGGACCTGCCCCGAGGCGACCAACGCGATCGCGCGCTCCAGATCGTCGCGATGGGCGTAGCGGGAGCCGACGAGCTCGAGCTCGCCCAGGACGAACCGTGGCGTCGGGACCTCCAGCGCCGACGTGGGGCCGTATCCGACCCCGACGAGCCGTCCGCCCTCGCGGACGAGCCGGAGGGCGAGCGCGAGCGTGTCGGCGCGTCCGACCGTGTCCAGCACGACGTCGAGTCCCTCTCCGCCGGCTGCGGCGACCGCGTCCGCCGCGGCCTCCTCGTCTGCGAGCCGGGCGTCCAGCCCGAGCTCGCGAGCCTTCTCCAGGGTCGGTCCGTGGACGTCGAAGCCCACCACCCGTGCGCCCGCGGCCCGCGCGATCTGCGCCGCGTGGATCCCGATGCCGCCGAGACCCACGATCGCCGCGGACGTGCCGGCGCGCACCCGGCCGCGAACGACCACCGACCGGTAGGCGGTGCCGAGCGCGCACGACAGCGGGGCGGCGTGGATCGGGTCGATCGAGGGCGGGACCCGGATCAGGCGGTCGACCGGGACGGCGATCCGCTCCCGGAAGCCGCCGTGGTGCGTGAAGCCCGTCCACCCGACGAGCTGCGTGCACAGGGTCTCGTCGCCGCGCCGGCAGCTCGCGCAGCGTCCGCACGGCCAGTAGTGGAAGACGGTGCCGAGGGTGCCCTCCTCCAGGAGGCCGGGAGGCTCGGTCCGCAGGACGCGCCCGAAGATCTCGTGGCCGGGCACGTGGGGGAGCGGGAGGTCCGCGCTGTAGGGCATGTGTCCCCTGGCCGTCTTCACGTCGCTGAAGCAGACGCCGCACGTCACCACCTGGAGGAGCGCGTACCCGGCCGGGACCTGGGGCTCGGCGAGGTCCACCGGGACGAGCGGTCGCCCGTAGGCGGTCACCGCCATCGCCCGCATCGGTCCCCTCCCTGGTCGCGACGGGCCCGTCGGACCGCGCCCGGATGGGTCGACATAGTACACAATGTCCGAGCCGTGAGGCGCCGAACTGACTTGACGCCGATTCGATATTGTGCACTAAATCTACGCGTGGGGCGATCCCGGGATCGGAGTGGGGGAGCGCGGAAGGGTGCGTGGAGGGGGTGAAGGACATCGCGCATGGATCCTGAGGCATGCCGCGTCAGGTGATCCGGGGCGGCTGCCGCGTCTTGGGGGACGACGCAGAGGAGGCGGGGGATGCGAAGGAGCAAGGCGGTGTGGCTCGTGGCCGCGGTCAGCGCGTTCGCGCTCGTTGCCACGGCGTGCGGAGGGGGCGACGAGGCGGAGTCCGGGCGGCGATCGGTCGTGCGCTTCGCGTTCGCTCCCGACCCGGTGATCGACTGGTTGAACGACCAGGGGATCATCCCGGAGTACGAGGACAAGTGGAACGTCCGGCTCGTGACCACCTCCACGTGGGACGAGTTCACGTTCTTCGCGGGCGGTCACGGGGACATCGTGTCGATGGCTACCTACGAGACCCCGCTCCTGGAGCAGGAGACCGGGATCGAGACGGTCACGTTCGGCGCCTACAACAACCTGCGGGTGCCGGTCTTCGTCCGGTCGGACAGCCCGGCCCAGACGCTGGAGGACCTCCAGGGGGCGACGATCGGCGTGCCCAGCACCGTCTCCTCCACGATCGTGTGGGGGATGTTCGTCAAGGATTGGTACGGCCTGGACTTCTGCATCGAGCGTCCCGACGGGAGCGACTGCGCGGACTACGACCTGCGAGAGGGTGACCACTTCGCGAACATGGACCTGCTCCTGCGGGGAGAGCTCGACGCGTGCGTGTGCATCCCCGAGGCCGCGTTCCCGTACTGGCGGACCGGCGAGGTGCGCGCGCTGTACGAGCCGACGAGCGCGCCCTGGCAGCTCTACGAGGAGATGTACGCGCCGGGCCACAAGGGCATCAACGGGAACAACTTCGTGGCCCGCGCCGACTGGTTCGATAGCCACCCGAACGAGGTGGCGTTCTTCCTCGACCTGTGGGAGCGCGGGATCCAGGAGTGGCAGGAGCATCAGGAGGAGATCATCCGCACCTACCCGCAGCACTTCGCCGTCGAGGACGAGGCGGACGTGGACTTCGCGGTCCAGTACATGCAGGAGTACGACTTCTTCGCCCCTACGGTGTACCTGGACGAGCAGTGGGTGGAGAACGAGACGAAGGTCTACGGGCTGATGCAAGCTACGGGCTGGATGGATCCCGACGCGGAGATCCCGCGGTTCGAGGTCGTCGAGCCTTCGGAGCCGTAGGCAGCCGACGTCCGTCCCTCCGCGCTCGGCGCGGGGGGACGGGCCCGCGGACCCGGGGGCGGCGTCCTCGCCCCCGGGTCCCACGACCGGGAAGAACGGAGCGTGGGGACGGTGGCGATCGAGGCGGCGCGTGAGGCGCCCGCGGGGCTCGTGCCCGAGGGGAAGGTGCGAGGCCGTTGGGGGTCCCGGAGCCTCCTCGGGTGGCGGCTCGGCGGCTACCTCGTGTTGGTTGGCGCGTGGCAGCTCCTGTCCGCGTTCGTGTTCGAGCCCTACATCCTGCCCGCCCCCACCGCGGTCCTGTCGGAGATGTGGGAGATCTTGAACCGGGGCGACTTCCTGCCGAACTTCTGGGCGACCACGCGCCACCTCGCGATCGGGTTCGTGCTGGCCTACCTGGTGGGTACCACCGTGGGGATCCTCATGGGTCGGAGCGCCTACTGGGACGGGTTCTTCCGCGACTACGTGATGCTGACGCTCACCACGCCCGGTCTCGTGTTCGCGCTGATCTGCGTGATGCTGTTCGGGCTGTCCACGGCCGCGCCGATCGTCGCGATCGTGCTGACCTCGTTCCCACACGTCACCGTGAACGTCGTCGAGGGTGTCCGCGCGATCCCCCGGGACCTGGTCGATATGGCCACGGCCTACGGCGTGCCCAGACGGACGGTCCTGCGCGACGTGATCGTGCCGGCGGTGGCGCCGTTCCTGTTCGTCGCCGTCCGCTACGGGTTCGCGATCGCCTGGAAGATCACCGCCCTGACCGAGCTCTTCGGCGGGCGGGAAGGCGTCGGCGTCCAGATCCGTGTGAAGTTCGAGCTGTTCAACATGGCCGGGGTCATCGGTTGGGCGTTCTTCCTGATCGGCCTGGCGTTGATCACCGAGCGACTGATCCTCCAACGGGTCGAGCGCCACTTCTTCCGCTGGCGGCCGAGGGCCTTCGCGTGAGAGGGAGACGTCGATGCAGCTGACGGCTCCGGCACCGGCCAACACCTTCGGGCGGGTGCGGCGCGCGTTCCTCACCCCGCGGGCGGCCCGGATCACGGCGCCCCTGCTGTTCCTGGCCGCCTGGCAGCTGATCGCGCCGCAGATCCCGTCGCGGATCCTGCCGATGCCGATCGAGGTCTTCGACGCGATGGTGGAGCAGGCGCGGGACGGCACGCTGGTCGAGAACTTCTCGGTCAGCCTGGCGCGGCTGACCCTTGGGTTCGCGTTCGCGCTCGTCATGGGCGGGGTGGTGGGGGTCGCGATGGGCCTGTCGCGGCGGTTGGAGGCCGTCCTCCACGACTTCGTGATCGTCGGGCTGACGTTCCCCTACCTGATCTGGGGGCTGCTCGTCGCGATGTGGTTCGGGTTCGGGGGACAGGGTCCGGTCATCGTCGTGTTCATCGCGGCCCTGCCGTACGTGATCCTGAACGCGGCGGAGGGCGTGCGCGACGTCTCGAAGGAGCTGCGCGACATGGCCGCGGTCTACGAGGTCCCCGGCTCGCGCGTGCTGCGGCACCTGATCCTCCCCTCGCTCAGCCCGTTCTTCTTCGCCTCGCTGCGCTACGGCCTGGCGAACGGCTGGAAGGGACTGGTCCTGGCCGAGGTCTTCGCCGCGACGTCGGGCGCGGGGTGGGCGATCGCCGAGATGCGCGAGTACGGACACTTCGCGGGCGTGGTGGGGTTCGCCCTGTACTTCGCGGGCTTCTCGATCCTGGTTGAGCGGCTCGTGTTCGGGCGCCTCTCCCGCCGGGTCTTCCGGTGGCGGCCCGCGGCGCTCGAGCGCGGGATCGAGACGACCCAATGATGCGTGAGGAGGCCTGAGCCCGTGGCGATCGTGAAGGTGGAGAACCTGCGGAAGGTGTTCGAGGGGCTGGAGCGCCCGGTGGTCGCCCTCGACGGCGTGTCGTTCGAGGCGTCGGGCCACACGTTCGTGAGCATCGTCGGCCCGTCCGGGTGCGGGAAGTCGACGCTGCTGAACATCCTGGCCGGGGTGGAGGTCCCGACCTCGGGCACGGCCGAGATCCGGGAGGGCGACCGGCGTGCGCGGGTCGGCTACGTGTTCCAGGCCCCGCGCCTGCTCCCGTGGCGGACGGTCCTGGACAACATGCTCTTCGTCCAGCGGGACCGGGACGACGGAACGCGCGAGCGCGCGCTCCGCTACCTCGACATGGTCGGGCTGACCGAGTTCCGGGCGGCGTTCCCCGCCCAGCTCTCGGGCGGGATGCAGCAGCGGGTCGGGATCGCGCGCGCGTTCTCGATCGAGCCCGATGCGCTGCTGATGGACGAGCCGTTCAGTCACCTGGACGCGATCACGGCGCGGGCGCTCCGTCGCGAGCTGCACTCGATCTGGATCGAGACGAAGAAGACGGTGCTGTTCGTCACGCACGACGTGGGCGAGGCCGTCGAGCTGTCGAACCGGATCGTGATCCTCGGGCGCGGCGGGAAGCTCCGCGAGGACCTCACGCTCGACCTGCCCTTCCCGCGCGACCCGGCGGACGACCGCGTGGCGTTGGCGAAGGCGGACGTGCTCCGGAAGTTCGAGGAGCTGGATCTGGTGGCGACCTGAGGCCCGCGGGTCGCCGGGTCGATCCGAGGGAAGAAGGAGGGACACGAGGATGGGCAAGATCATGTTCGACCGGGACGAGGATCACGCGGTCACGCCGCAGTACTCCGAGGCCCGGGGGCCGGTCCTTCGCAGCGAGAGGATCGAGGTCACGAAGGCCGTCTTCGACGCCGGGAAGGGCGCGAAGACCCACGCGCACCCCGAGGAGCAGGTCTTCTACATCGTGAAGGGTCGCCTGCGGGTGACCTGCGCCGGCGAGACGTACGAGGTCGGAGCCGGCGAGGGGAGCTACCACCCGCCGAACGCGGAGCACACGGTCGAGGCGCTCGAGGACACCGTCGCGATCAGCTTCAAGAACCTCGTCGACCCCATCTACGAGAAGACCGGCGAGCTCCGCTGAGCCCCCCGCCAGCGTACCCCTCCGAACCGGTGCAACCACGAAGAAGGAGTCGAGCCATGCCGTTCCTCGTCTTCGACGAGCTGGAGAAGGAGACCGTCACGCCGAAGTACTCCACCGCCTACGGGGAGCTCGTGACCGGGCGGTTCATCGAGGTCGGGCGCCTGGAGTTCAAGGCCGGCCAGGGTGCGGTCGAGCACCAGCACCCGCACGAGCAGGTGATGTACATCATCTCCGGCCGCCTGTCCGTGGATCTGGAGGGCGAGCACGCCGAGCTCGGTCCGGGGATGGGGTTCCATGCGTTGCCCAACCAGAAGCACCGCGTGCGGGCGGTCGAGGACACCCAGGTGATCAGCTGCAAGCACGTGATCGAGGGCGTCGGTCACAAGATCTGACCGCCGAGCGCGCGACGCCGCCGAAATGCGCGCTCGCGGCGCCGCTCACCCGCGACGGAGCGTGACCTCAGGTCACGCCCGGGAGGTTCCCGGGGATCACGGGCCGCACGTAGCATGCGGCCGGTGAGCCCGGACCCGACGATCCCCCGGGTAGCCACCGGACCGCGGAGGCAGCCGTGCGGGATGACCTCGACGCCTTGAAGCGAGCGTTGATCGGCGCCGATCGGGACGCGGCGCTGGACGCGACCCGGCGGCTGGTCGACGGTGGCGTCGACCCGAAGGTGATCCTCGAGATGGGCATGGCGGCGGCGATGTTCGAGCTCGGGGAGCTATGGAAGCGCGGGGAGGTCTTCCTCCCCGAGGTCGTGGCCTCGGCCGCGGTCTTCAAGCGGTGCAACGAGATCGTCGAGCCGGTCCTGCTCGCGCAGCGGCGGCCCGGCGACGAGGCCGCGGCCGTTGTGATCCTGGCGACCGTGAAGGGCGACCTGCACGACCTCGGCAAGAACATGGTGGCGGCGATGCTCCGCACGTCCGGGTTCGAGGTGCGCGACCTCGGGAAGGACGTGCCGGCGGCGACGATCGTCGAGGCGGTCCGCGAGGAGCGGCCGAAGATCGTGGGGCTGTCGGCGCTCCTCACGACCACGGTCCCCTACCAGGAGACCGTGATCCGCGCTCTCGGGTCGGAGGGGCTGCGGGGGAGCGTGAAGGTGATGGTCGGCGGCGCGCCGGTCACGCCCGAGTGGGCCGAGAGGATCGGGGCCGACGGCTACGCGAACAACGCGCCGGAGGCGGTCGAGGTCGCACGGAAGCTGATGGGGACGTGATCCCGGCCGCCCGGGGTCCGCTGGCGGCGGCGTGACCGGGGTCGCCGACACGGTCCTGCGGGGGCGCAGCACGGAGGTGCGGATCGGCGACGCCAACCCGTTCGTGATCGTCGGCGAGCGCCTCAACCCGACCGGCCGGGCCAAGCTCTCCGAGCAGCTCGTGGCCGGCGACATGACGATGGTCCGGGCCGACGCGCTCGCGCAGGTCCAGGCGGGCGCCCGCATGCTCGACCTGAACGCGGGGATCCCCGGTTCCGACGAGGCCGAGATCCTGGCGAGCGTCGTCCGCGCCGTCGACGAGGTCGTCGACGTGCCGCTGTGCATCGACTCCTCGACCCCCGAGGTGCTCGAGGCGGTGCTGCCGCTCGTGTCCGGGAAGCCGCTCGTGAACTCGGTAACGGCGGAGTCGGCGTCGCTCGAGCGCCTCCTGCCGCTCGTGGCGCGGCACGGCGCCGCTGTGATCGGCATGGCGAACGACGGGTCGGGCATCTCGATGGACCCCGCGGCGCGGCTGGCGGCCGCCCGCGCGATCGTCGAGGCGGCCGAGGCGCACGGGATCGCGCGCGAGGACGTGCTGATCGACCCGCTCGCGATGCCGATCGGCGCCGAGCCCTGCGCGGCGACCGCGATGCTCGAGACGATCCGGCTGGTCCGCTCCGAGCTGGGCGTGAACCTGTCGTGCGGTGCGTCGAACGTGTCGTTCGGCCTGCCCGACCGGAGCGAGCTCGACGCCACCTTCCTCACGATGGCGATCGCCGCGGGGATGAACGCCGCGATCGCGAACCCGCTTCATCCGGCGGTCCGCCGGGCGGTGATGGCTGCCGACGTGCTCCTCGGGAAGGACGCGCTCGCGACCGGCTGGATCTCGGCCCACCGGGCCGCGAGGGGGTAGCGGTCGGCGGTCGAGGATCGGGGGGCGGTCAGCCCTCGAACGTGCCCCGGAAGTCCCCGGACACCGCGAGCTCGAGCAGCTCCTCCCCGCCGCCCTCGGGCACGACCGGGACGTGCACGACGAAGTCGTGCCAGCCGTCCATCCCGGGGTGCATCGAGAGCTCGAACGTCATCGTCGTCGACCCGCCCGGCGGCAGCGTCCGGCTCCCGAACGCGAACGGACCCGGGCAGCATCCGGCCCGGATCTCCGGGTGCGGCTCCCCGAGGGCGACCGTCCGTTCGGAGGTGTTGACGAGCGTCCAGGACGGGCGGACGGCAACCTCCAGCGGCACCTCGCCCATCGCCCAGTCGGCGCCGCGGACCTCGACGCCCCCGGCCGAGGCCAGACCGGATGCCCGCCCGGGCGTCTCCACCACCGGCAGACCCATCGCGTTGACCTCGCCGGTCCGTTCGAGGGGGGCGGCCTCCGATCCGGGCGATCCGGGGTCCTGGCCGGTCGCGAGCCACGCGAGCGCGCCCGCTGCGAGCGCGACGACGATGACGGCGGCCGCGGCGCCCAGACGGCGCCGTCGGGCGCGCTCGCCCGCCAGCCGCTGGCGTTCGCGCCTGCTCTTCCGCTTCGTCCCCGACCGGCGTTCCGTCACGGCAGCCTCTGTTCAGCTCTCCATCGTGTACCGGGCGACGATCTCGGCCCGGATCTGGGCGAGCGACGCGCCCTCGCCCAGCATCGAGCGCAGCATCTCGCTCTCCTGGATGCACACCGCGCAGCCGGCGGCGTGGGCCTCCCACCCGCGCTGCGCCCGGACGAAGCAGTCGAGCAGCGATCGGTGCTCGAGTGCCTCCTCGCACCCGCAGAAGCACGGGATCTGCCGGTAGGCGCTCGGGTGCGCGGCGGCGTAGCGGTAGTGCGCCGCCATCGGGCCCGGGACCGTCGACAGGTCGAGCGCCCCTCCGGGCGCGACGCGCATCGTCGAGGCGTCCCCGTCGCCGCGCAGCAAGACGAACGCGCCCATCCCCGCGGCGCCCAGGACGACGGCCGTCACCACCGCGATCGCGATCGCGAACGCTCGTCCTGGGGTCGATCCGTCCCTGGGCGGTTCGCTCTCGGTCGGTGCGGTTAGGGGCTCGTTGGGCTCCTGGCCCTCGGCGGTCATCGGGCGGCTCCTTCCGGCGGCTCGGCTTCCGAGACTCTCGGCTCCGTGCAGGTGCACCCCAACGGGCGGACGCCCTCCGCTCGGAGGGTCCTTCGGCCCCATCGATCGACGTGACCGCCGGTCAACCCGACGACTTCTGGGACCAGGGACGTCGGGGCTACCGTGGCCGCGGGATGGCCGCGGAACCTGACCCCGGGTGAGGGGATGTCCGGCAAGCTCCGGGTGACCTACCTCCCGAGCCGAACGACCGTGCACGTCCCCGCGGGGACCACCCTCTTCAGCGCGGCGCACTGGGCGGGGCTGCCGATCGAGTCCACGTGCGGGGGGCGCGGGACATGCGGCAAGTGCGCGGTCCGGGTGCTGGAGGCCGTGCCGGAGCCCACCCCTGCCGATCACCGCCACCTCTCCGAGGCTCGGGTCGTCGAGGGCTGGCGCCTCGCCTGCCAGCACGAGGTCGCCCCGGGCTCGGTCTGCGAGGTCCCGGAGCTCCAGCGCGTGCCGAAGGCCGCCACGATGGGCGTGGGGCGGTTCGTCCTGCTCGAGCCGAACGCCCACACGGTGGTCGTCGGCGTCGACCCGCCCTCGCTCGAGGACCCGCGGAGCCACCTCGCCCGGCTCCGCGACGCCCTTGCGGCCGAGGGGTACGAGGTCCGGCACGAGCCGTCCCTGCTCCCGCGGCTCGCGCGGGCGATGGCCGACCACCCGGCATCCGTGACGGCGACGATCGTCGGCGACCACCTCGTCGACGTCGAGCCAGGTGAGGCGAGGGGGCGCGCGTTCGGCGCGGCGGTCGACGTCGGGACGACGACCGTGGTCGTCACCCTGCTCGACCTCTGCACGGGCGCCGCGGTTGCGGTCGGGTCCACCCTGAACCGGCAGGCCCCGTTCGGCGCGGACGTGATCGCGCGGATGGGGCACGCGATGACGGGCGACGACGCGATCGTCGAGCTGCGCGCGGCGGCGCTCCGAACCCTGAACGGCCTGGTCGAGCGCGCGTGCGCGACCGCCGGGGTCGAGCCCCGTCGCGTCGCCGAGATGGTCGTGGTCGGCAACGCGACGATGCTCCATCTGCTGCTCGGCGTCGATCCGCGATCGATCGCGCTCTCGCCGTTCGTCGCCACGTTCCTCGAGCCGCAGGACCTGCGGGCGGCCGACGCCGGGATCGAGATCCACCCGGACGGCCGCGTCGTGCTGTTCCCCGCGCTCGGCGCCTACGTCGGCGCGGACGTGGTCGCGGACATCGTCGCCACCGGCCTGGCGCGCGAGGACCGCGTCCGCCTCCTCGTGGACGTGGGCACGAACGGCGAGATCGTGTGCGGCTCGGCCGAGCGGGTGGTGGCCACCGCCGCCCCGGCGGGACCGGCGTTCGAGGGCGGCCAGATCCTCAGCGGGATGCGCGCCACCGAGGGCGCGATCGAGGGCGTCGCGCTCGACGTGGACGACGTACGGCTGCAGGTGATCGGCGGCGACGTGCGGCCGCGTGGGATCTGCGGCAGCGGTCTGATCGATGCGGTCGCCGAGCTCCGTCGGGTCGGGCTCATCGCGGCGAACGGGATCCTCGCCTCGCGGAAGGAGGCGACGCTCGCCGGCCATCCGCTCGCCGATCGGCTCGTGGACCGCGACGGGGTGCGGGCGTTCGCGCTCGCCGACGACGTCCTCCTCACGCAGCTCGACGTCCGCGAGCTCCAGTCGGCCAAGGGGGCGATCGCGACCGGGATCGGCATCGCGATGGACGCCCTCGGCGTGGGCCCGGACGACCTGGACGAGGTGCTGCTCGCCGGCTCGTTCGGCACCTACATCGACCCGGCGAACGCGCGGGCGCTCGGGCTGGTGCCGCCGGTGCCGGTCGAGCGGATCCGCGCGGTGGGCAGCGCCGCGAGCGAGGGCGCCAAGATGGCGCTGCTGTCGTTCCGCGAGCGCGAGGTCGCCTTCGAGCTCCCCGAGTTCGTCGAGTACCTCGAGCTCTCGGGCGCGCCCGACTTCAACGAACGCTTCCTGGCGAACCTCGCGTTCCCGCCGCTCGACGTGCCGGAGCGCTCGCCGTGACCACGACCGGCGCCAAGGTGGCGCTGATCGCCTGCGGCGCGGTCGCGCAGGACGTCGCCGAGATCGTCGAGCGCCGCGGGTGGGCCGCGGACGTGCACGGGGTCTCCTCCGAGCTCCACATGACCCCCCTGGAGATCGCCCCTGCCATCGAGCGCAAGCTGCTCGACCTGCTGCCCCGCTACGAACGCGTGGTCGTCGTCTACGGGGACTGCGGGACCGGCGGGCGGCTCGATGGGGTGCTTCGCCGCTACCCGGCCGCGCGCCCGGCCGGCGTCCACTGCTTCCAGTGGTACGCGGGCGAGCTCGTCGAGCGGTTCCCCCACGACATCGGGATCTACGTCCTGACCGACTGGCTGGTGCGGAACTGGGAGCGCGCCGTCGTCCGCGGGCTCGGCCTGGATCGGTTCCCGTGGCTGAAGGACGACTACTTCGGGAACCTCACGCGGGTCCTGTTCGTCCGCCAGCACCCCGATCCCGGGCTCGAGGCCGAGGCGCGCGGGATCGCCGCGTGGATGGGCAAGCCGCTCGAGATCCACGACGTGGGCGTCGGGCCGCTCGAGGCCCTGCTGGAGCCGCTGATCGAAGAGGGGGTCGTCGATGTTCACGCGTGAGGAGGCGCCGGCGATCCTGTCCGAGGAGCAGCTCGAGACGATCGACGCGACCGCGATGCGGATCTCCGAGGAGATCGGCCTCGACGTCCTGCACGGGGGCGCGCGGAGGCTCTTGGCCGATGCCGGCCTGTCGGTCGTGGGCACGCGGGTCCGGTTCGACCGCGGCTTCGTCCGGGAGCAAGTGGCGAAGGCGCCCTCGTCGTTCCGCCTGCGCGCGCGGAACCCGGAGCGATCGCTCGGGGTCGGGACCGGCACCCCGGTGTGGATGAACGTGGGCGGCCCGCCGTTCGCGAGCGACCTCGACGCGGGACGTCGCAGCGGGACGCTGGCCGATCACGACGCGCTCGTGAAGGTCACGCAGGCGAGCGGCTTCCTGAACGCTGTCCAGACCGGCGCGGTCGAGGCGACCGACCTGGACGTGGCCACGCGGCACCTCGACATGGAGTACTCGACGATCCGGTGGTCCGACCGCCCGTACCTCTCCTACGGCACGAGCGGCCCGAGGGCCCGTGACGGGATCGCGATGGCCGAGATCGTCCACGGCGGCCGCGCGGCGATCGGGGAGACGCCGGCGCTGATGGGCGTCGTGAACCCGAACAGCCCGCTCGTTTGGGACGAGCGGATGACCGACGCGCTGATCGCGTGGGCCGAGGCCGGGCAGCCGGTGATCGTGACGCCGTTCCTGCTCGCCGGGGCGACGGCCCCGGTCTCGCTCGCCGGCGGGCTCGCGCAGCAGGTGGCCGAGGCGCTGTCCGGCGTGGCGCTCGCGCAGCTCGTCCGGCCGGGGACGCCGTGCCTGTACGGGTCGTTCTTCACGGTGACGGACATGCGGACCGGGTCGCCCGCGTTCGGGACGCCCGAGGGCGTGCTCGCGGTGCTCGCGGGCGCCCAGCTCGCCCGCCGCTACGGCCTGCCCTACCGCGGCGGCGGCGGGCTCTGCTCCTCGAACGCGGTCGACGCCCAGGCGGCGGCCGAGACCCAGCACCTGCTCTGGGCCACGATGCTCGCCGGGACCGACGTCGTGCTGCACGCGGCCGGGTGGCTCGAGGGTGGGCTCACGGCGAGCCTGGAGAAGCTCGCGCTGGACCTCGAGCTGCTCGGGACCCTGCGGACGCTCGGCGTCGGCGTCGGGACGAGCGAGGAGGAGCTCGCGCTGGACGCGTTGCGCGAGCTCGGGCCGGGGGGCCTGTTCCTCGAGGCCGAGCACACGATGGCCCACTTCAAGGAGTGGCTCACGATGAGCAGGATCTTCCGGACCGAGGACTTCGCGGCCTGGCAGCTCGCCGGCTCGCCGGGGACGGCCGAGCGCGCGAACGCCCGATGGAAGCAGCTCCTGGACTCCTACGAGGATCCCGGCATCGACCCCGCCGTGGACGGGGCGCTCCGCGACTTCGTCGAACGCCGCAAGCGTGAGCCGCGGGTCGATGAGGACTGAGCAGCCGGTGCGATTTGCCCGTCACGGGTCCAGCGCGTGAGACTTGCGCCCCCACGACAGGAGGAGGAGCGATGCGGGGCGAGTGGAGGGTCATGGTGGCTGGCGCGCTCGTCGCGTCGACGGCGATCGCGGTCTCGCTGGTCTCGGTCTCGTCGGCGGGTCCGAACGTCACGCGGATCCACGTGATCGAGCACGCGACGACGGACACGGTGGTGGACCTCACCGCGAACGGGGACTCCACGGGCGATCTGCTGACGTTCCACAACGAGGTCTTCGACTCCGAGAACCAGCAGGCGGTGGGCACGAGCCACGGCGACTGCATCCGGATCGAGGTCGGGGTGAGCTGGCAGTGCCGGTGGACGACGACGCTCGAGGGCGGGTCGCTCACCGTGGAGGGGCCGTTCTACGACGCCTCCCCGTCCGTGCTCGCGATCACCGGGGGCACCGGGGTCTACCGGGGAGCCCGGGGCAGCATGCGACTGGTCGCGCGGGACGACGCCGGGACCGAGTTCGACTTCGTCTTCCGGGTCCTGCTCGGGTAGGTTCGGGCTCCCCTCGGCCCGGATGGGACCGGGCTCTCCTCCGTGTGCCGGGTCGACCTCCCCCGAGTAGCGGCTGAACTCTGACAGTCCGAAGGCTGCGGCAGGGACGTCTGTCTGCCCCTGGCGATCCCGGCCGGGGACGCCGAATGACACCATGCTTCGTCCGGTCGGTGACCGGTCAGTCCG